>WNGL01008084.1_pt1 | contig 12324 bp, 10 predicted proteins | sample 5400591 | NCBI WGS metagenome assembly WNGL01 (sample SAMN13153377, study PRJNA577476) | soil metagenome | isolation source: 80 cm soil or saprolite under Garry oak tree replicate 1 | place: USA:California | collected 2016-06-15
AGTCGCCTCACCCAACCAACTGGGTCTGGTCAGCCTGATCGGGATCGTCGTCGCTCCCAGACCCTTCCGGGACTGGCGGGAGAAGCCGAATGCCGGCGGTGAACGACGTCGGTGAGCCGTGTGCGCGAGAAGCGCATGCACGGTTCGACGGGGGGCGGCTGGAAACGGAGCGCAAGCAGTGTCACCGCGCCAGCCGCCTACCCTACTGATCGAGCTTGGGACCCGGCGGGTTCGACTCGCTGGCATCACTGCCCATCCGAATGGGCCGTGGGTTGTCCAGCGGGCACGGGAGCTCTCGATCGAAGGGGAAAGGGAACGAGCGCCGGGGCACCACCAGGCCTCGGTTCCTCGTTCGCGACCGGGACAGCAAGTGCACCCGTGCCTTCGACGAAGTCTTCGCATCCAACGGCATCCAGATCATCACGACGCCGATCCAGGCGCCGAACGCCAACGCATTCGCCGAGCGGTGGGTACGACGACCCGTACGGCAGGAGTGCCTGGACTGGATATTGATCTGGGGTCGGCGTCACCTTGAACGTGTTCTCGACGAGTACGAGCGGCACTAGAACAACGAGCGACCGCAGCGAAGCCTTGAGCTTCTCCCGCCGCGCGTGATCGATATGGGATCCCCAGTGCGCGTTGTCCCAGTGGCCGCAACGGCGGTCCGACGCCGGGGCGGGGCTGTCTCGGCGGTCTCGTTCACGAGTACTACGAGGCCACAGCATGACGTCTGGATTTCTGAACCCAGGGGCTGGCACGAGGGCCCGAAGCCGACACACGCCTGAGCGTGCCCCACCACTCTTGGGTGGCGAGGCGGCCAGCATGAAGGCGGCGCGGCCGAAGGTCCGACAAGATCGCGGCGACGATGAATCAATCGCGCGAGGCGCACCGCTCGGCGCGGCCGCACCACTCCCCCGAGGGGCACCACCAGCGGTAACCCGCCGTCCGAGCGGTGAGGGGTACGCGAATGGCGCACGTAGGGTCGATCGGCGCCCAATCGGCCTGCGTCGTGCCGAACAGCGCAGGATAGTCGCGCTCGTCGAGCATGCCTCAACTCTAGGAGGTAGCCCGCGAAGCGCCGCCGTATCTCCCGTATGCGACTGTCAGGGTGGTGGTGTTCCATCCTGCCACGGCGCGGAGCTGCCCCAGGCGTCCTGGACCACGGAGCTGCGCGGCACGTGGTGGCCGTACGACCAGCGCCACGTGCAGCTACGTCGCCGGCGGGCCGAACCGACCCGGCCCGGCGATCGTCCGAAGGGTGGGAACCAGCCCGGCCCCGCCGGTGTACCGGGTTCAGTCCGAAGCGCCCCAGGAGGTCACCATGCCCAGACGCCGGCTGCGCTTGCTCGCCCTGGTCCTCGTCGTTCAGGCCGTCGTGGCGCTGGCGGCCGCACCGCCGGCGGCCGCTGGCGGCGGCTGTCACCGGCCGCCGAGCGAGGGCCGCGGCGACACGCTTACCTTGACCGAGCTGTGCTTCAGTCCGACCGTACTGCGGGTCGCCCCTGGCACGAGGGTGACTATCGTCAACCGCGACCAGCTCGACCATCCGCTGGGACGGCCCGGCGGGGCGTGGTCCTGGGACGGCAGCGTACGCGACCGCACCGCGGTCCGGCTGGAGGTCTCAGGGGTCTACCCGTTCTTCTGCTACGTGCACCCGGGCATGGTCGGCGTGGTGGTGGTTGGCGACGGCCGCGGCTCGGGTGGCGCCACCACCGTGGACGTGGCCGCGACGGAGTCAGAGCCCAGTGCCGACGCGGCGAGCAGGCCGGCCACGCCTACCGCGAGCGGGCCGATCGAGGCCTCGGTCCCACCGGCCTGGCTGGTGGTCGTCGCCCTCGCGGCGTTGCTCGGCGCGCTCGGCGGCACCCGCCTGGCCGCCCGCCGCCGAAGCTGATCCGGGTATGGGACAGCGCCGGAGACTGTCCAGCGTAGGGGTCGACCGCCCAACCACGGTCGATCGGGCCGGACCGGCAGGGCTGCGGAGCGGGCCTGAAGCTGAAGCTATGTCTGTCAAGACGTCTGGGTGGCGGCGTACAGCGGCTCTCAGGTCAGCCTTCGGGCGGGACGAGGCGCAGGTGGTCGGCCAAGGTGACGACCAGGCGCTGGTTGACGTCACTGGAGCCCAGCACACTCAGCAGCACGAAGGTGCCCTGCTGGGACCAGCGCAGCAGCACGCTGGCCGGTCGCCCTTGGGCGTCAGGGCAATCGGCCAGCACCGCCGGGGTGTGGTGCACGGTCGGGGTGGCGATCCGGCGCTCGTTCTGGCACTGCACGGGGGGTCGGCTGGCGGCCACGGCGGTCGGCGCTGCCCAGATCTCCAGGCCGCCGTAGGGCTGCATGCCGGGGGCGCCGACGTAGTCCGCGGGGACCACGAACCCGCCCAGGGTGAACCCGAGCAGCTCCCCGCGCCGGCAGCTCGACGGCTCCTGGCACAGCTTGGGTGGTGGCAGGCCAGGCGGGATGGTGGGCAGCAGCCCAGGGCAGGGCACCGCGAAGCCGAGCCGGTCGGCGGCCTGCCGGCAGCTTGCACGGAAGCTGGGGCTGGTCGGGGTTAGGTAGACGCCGCCGACCTCCAATGTCCCGGCGGGCAGTGGCGCGGGCCGATAGCCGGCGCTGGTGGCCTTGGCGGCTGTCTGGTAGCAGGCGACTGCGGCCGCGGTCGCTGGCGGCTTGGCCGGATGGCCGGCCGGATAGCTGGTGTGGTTGGACATGGCCAGCACTGGCCAGTCCGGCGGGCACTCGGCTTTGCCGCTGATCTTGTAGGGCGCCTGGCTGTTGGCGGGGCCGCGGCTCGCCGTGGGTGCCGGTGGCCCAGGTCCGCCGCCTCCGTTCAGCGAGCGGCTGGTAATGAGCAGGGCGATGATCAGCGCGGCGGCAGTCACCACCCCGAGCACCTTGGGGCTGCTGGCCAGGCTCACGCGCCATCGTCGTGCCATACAAGCTCTCCGCGAGGATCGGCACTATGCTACGTCCCCACCCCAGGCGGTACGAGCCTTCCGCTCCTGGGCTCGTGGCTGGTCGCGCTGCGAGCGTCACAGCGAGGAGGCGTTGGTCGCGCAGGCCCGGCATCCCGTCACGGCCCGCCTCGTCACCGCAGCTTGCTGCTCCGGTGACGAGGCTGCTACGTGGTGTCAAGGGTGGGCTTGGTGTACGGCCTCCGCTGTCTGGCTAGGTCAGAAGTATCGCGCGTAACCTCGCGAGTTCTTGCCGGTCGTTCGCTCGCCTGTTGTGGGTGTGCTGAGCCGGCGCGGGGCATGCGCATCCGCTCGGTCGCGCCAAGCACCTTGGTGTAGAAGTCGATCGCGGCGCTGCAGCCGTCGCCGTCAAAGGTCAGGGAGGGCGAGACATGGCGGATACCCTTCGGGGACCGGCTTGACGTCCGTCATCGCAACCTCCTGTTCCACGGGGGACGGAACGTTCGTCACTGCTATGTCGGATCGCGGCGGAGGAAGGTAACAACTGGACGAGAGCACCTGGCTGGCCCAGCGCTTCGAAGAGAACCGAGCCCATCTGCGGGCGGTGGCCTACCGGATGCTCGGGTCGGAGGCCGAGGAGCGGCCGCCGCCGTCCAGGAGTCGTGGCTGCGGCTCAGCCGCGCCGACACCGGCGGCGTGCACAACCTGCGCGCCTGGCTGACGACGGTCGTGGCGCGGGTGTGCCTGGACATGCTTCGCTCCCGCACCGCTCGGCGCTCGGGGCGATGCGGTGACAGGGGGCGCTGAGCGGCCGGTGAGCTGACCGTCGGCGGCCGTGCCCCAGCGGTCGCTAGGGTCCGACGAGCGGGTGGGCAGGAATGAACGCCACCGATGTCGTCTGCTCGTCGGACCTCGAATGGCGCTCGGCGCCGCGGTCACAGGATCGGCTCGAAGAGCATCGCCCACACCACCGACAGCAGCAGGTTGCTGCCGTACAGGACCGCCGCCCGCCGCTGCAGCCTGGGCCAGCGCGGGTTGTCGACGGTGGTAGCCGTGGCGAGCCGGCGCAGCTCGGCGTTGGTCGCCGGATCAGCGTCGCCCAGGACCAGGGACACAAAGACCGCCGTCAGGGCCCACACGATCCAGAACTCGCCGAAGGCCCCGAGGGAGATGTCATCCAGCAGGACCAGGACGACGCCGCTGAGCAGGACGACCGCGGCGGCCGGGGTGATGACCGCGCGGCCGTACAGGCCGCTTTGGCGCAGCAGCGACGCCTGCGCGGCCCGGTCGTTGCCGGTGCCGATCCGCACCTGCACGACGTTGATCGCGAGGATGCCGCCGAGGCAGATGATGGCAGCCAGCTGGTGCAGGAAGTGGAACAGGTCCTCGATCGTGGACACGTGCCTCCCGTGAAGAGGGCCGGCGGCAGCCGGCTCCACCGCCGCCTACGCTGCTGACGCTTCTGCGCTGACCAGGGCGTTGACATCCGGGCCAGGCCGACTGCGCAGGAGCTGATCGGTCCGCAACTCCCGACGCTGACCCGAGCGGCAATGTCGGTTGGCTGGTCAGTGGTCGGGGACCGCTAGGTCGAGCCGACGGAGCCGTGCGGGGTCGGCGAGGATGTCGATCTCGGCGATCTTCCCACCCCTGACCGTGAAACCCACGACCGCAAACAGCCGGCCCTCGGCGGCCAGCACCACCCCGGCGGCGCCGTTGACCAGCGCCGGTTGCGCCAGCCCAAGCCGCGCGAAGCCGCCAGTCGCGAGCACCTGCTCGGCCACGGCCGCCGCGCCGCGCACCACCGAGATGCCCGCCGGGGCGGCGCGGTCGGCGCGGACCACCACCTCGGGGTCCAGCAGCGCCACCAGCGCGGCGAAGTCACCGTCGCGGGCGGCGGCGAAGAACGCGTCGACGACTTCCCGCTGGCGGGCCAGATCAGCGTCGGGCACCGGCGCCGCGCCCTGCACCCGGCGGCGGGCCCGGCTGGCCAGCATCTTGGCCGCGTCCGGGGAGCGCCCCACGATCGGGCCGATCTGGTCGAAGGGCACGGCGAACATGTCGTGCAGCACGAACGCCAGCCGCTCGGCCGGCGCCAGTGTGTCCAGGACCACCAGCAGCGCCAGCCCGACCCCCTCGGCCAGCAGCGCCTGCTGCTCGGGGTCGGTCTGGTCCTGGGGGCTGATGATCGGGTCGGGCAGGTGCACGCCCAGGGGTTCCTCGCGCCGTGAGATGCGCGCGCGCAGCATGTCCAGGCACTCCCGCGCGACGAGCGTGGTCAGCCAGCCGCCGAGGTTGTGGACCTCGCTGGTGTCGGTGCGGCTGCGGCTGAGTCGCAGCCAGGCTCCCTGGACGGCGTCGTCGGCCTCGGTGAGCGAGCCGAGCATCCGGTAGGCCACCGCCCGCAGGTGGGAGCGGTGGGCCTGGAACCGCTCCGCCAGCCAGTCGCGCTCGTCCATCGTTACCTTCCTCCGTCGCCATCCGACATAGCAATGTCGAACCAGACCCAGCCGAGGTAACACCCAGTGCGAGGAGCACGCTATGACGCCAGGTAGCAGCGTCGGGTTCGGTCTCGGAGACCAACAGGTCGCTCTGGACTCCCACGGCCACAGCAAGGGCATGACGGGCCTGCCGGCCGAGGCGGCAGCCCAGCATGTCGCGGGGTCGGTGAAGCCCACGCGTCCGGCGCAGGGAGCAGCACGGACTCCCTCACTGACCCATCGTGGCGTCCGCCTGGCCGCCTACGCGGCATCTGGCGGTGGTTGTCATCGCGGCGGCGCGCGGTGACCGCCCCGCCCGTCGTCGCGTCCGGGCTGACCCGGGTCGGTGGGTCAACCGTAAGCAACCTACGGCCTCCTGCTGATGTTGGATCCCCCCAGGAAAGGACGCCAATGACTCCGATCCTCGAGGCTGCTGGCCTCACCAAGCGCTTCGGCAAGACCCAGGCCCTTGCCGGGCTGGACCTGGTGGTCAAGCCCGGCCGGGTGGTCGCCCTGCTGGGCCCCAACGGGGCCGGCAAGACCACCTTCGTCCGAGCCGTGGCCACCCTGCTGCGTCCGGACGCGGGAACCCTGCAGGTCGCCGGGATCAACGCGCTACGCCACCCCGCGCAGGTGCGGCAGGTGATCGGCCTCGCCGGCCAGTTCGCGGCGGTGGAACCGGCCATGACCGGCCGCGAGAACCTGGAGATGGTCGGCCGCCTGTTCGGGCTGGACCGCCGCCGGGCGCGGGCGGCCGCCGCGGCGGTCCTGGACCAGATCCAGCTCACCGAGGACGCCGACCGGCTGGTCCGCACCTACTCCGGCGGGATGCGCCGCCGCCTGGATCTGGGCGCCAGCCTGGTCGGGGCTCCCCGCCTGCTGCTGCTGGACGAGCCGACCACGGGCCTTGACCCCGGCAGCCGCGTCCAGCTGTGGGACGCGATCCGCCAGCTCGTCGCCGCCGGCACCGATGTGCTGCTGACCACCCAGTACCTCGACGAGGCCGATCGGCTCGCGGCGGACATCGTCATCATCGACCACGGCACGGTGATCGCCGCCGGCACACCGTCGGAGCTGAAGACCCGCGCCGGCGATGACGTGATCGAGGTCCACGTCCGCAACGCCGCGGCGCTCCCGGAGGTGGCTGCGGTGCTGGCCACCGTCGGCCGCGATCCCAGGACCGACCTCGCCATGCACCGGGCGTCGGTTGCGGTGGAGGACGGGACCAGCCGGTTGATGGAGGCCGTGCGTGCCCTGGACCGCGTCGGCGTGGCGGTCGAGGACATCTCGCTGCGGCGGCCCACGCTGGACGAGGTGTTCCTCACCCTCACCGGCAAGCCGACCGACACCGCCGGCCCCGAGGCCGCCTGAACCGAAAGGGAACCCGATGACCGACACATCCGTGACCACCATCTCACCCCCGGGCACGGTGCAGGCCCAGCGCAACGCCGGCGCCGGGTTCTGGCCGAGCGCTATCGCCGTGGCGCGGCGCACGGTCCGCAAGTTCGTCCGCACGCCGCAGCTCATCGTCTACTCCTCCATCCAGAGCGCGCTGTTCCTACTAATCTTCAGGTACGTCTTCGGCGGCGCCATCGACGTCGGCGGGCTGCCCTACGTCGACTTCCTGGTGCCGGGGTTCATCGTCACGGGCGTGGTGTTCGCGGGCATGGGCGCGGCGGCTGGGGTCGCCGAGGACGTCGAGCAGGGCTTGTTCGACCGGCTCCGTTCCCTGCCGATCCGCCGGGCGTCGGTGGTGGCTGGGCGTGGTCTGGCCGACACGGCCCTGGTGACCTGGGGCCTGCTCATCGCCGCGGCCCTCGGCTTCGCTGTCGGCTTCCGCCTGCACGGGTCGGTGGCCGCCGCCTTGGCCGCGTTCGGGCTGTGCGTGCTGTTCGGCTTCGCCTTCTCCTGGGTGTTCATCACCATCGGGCTGCTGGCGGGCAACGCGCAGGCGGCCCAGGGGATGTCCATGATCGTGTCGCCGCTGGTATTCGCCTCCAGCGCCTACGTCCCCGTGAGCAGCATGCCCGGCTGGATGCAGGCGGTCAGCGACAACCAACCGGTCACGCCCATGGTCAACGCGGTGCGCACGCTCACCGGGGGCCCCCAGATGGAGGCGTTGCTCGGCCACAGCAGCGGCTACTATGTCGGGCTGTCGCTCATATGGGCAGCGGCGATCGTCGTCGTCTTCGGGCTGCTCGCGGTCGTGCGCTTCTCACGGCGCTGAGCATTGGCAGACGTTGCCTGCGTCAGTCAGGCGGCGGTCACCGCGTGCGGTGACCGCCGCCGGCGATGCTCCCGCCGCTGACCACGAACCGGCCACAACAGCGGGCGTCAGGTCGACGCCGACCAGCGTCGGTTGTCGGGAGCGGTACGTCGCCGTAGCTGTTGGGTCCGTGTCACCAGCCGCAAGATAGGACAGGCGCGCGCTCTCACGGCGTGCGGGCCTGGGTGCCCCATCACAGGGCTGGTCGCTTGGCGTACGTCGTCATCGGGCCCGCGCGCGATAGGCTCGGCGTGACGGATTCTCTGTGACAAGCAGGGAAGGCAGTGAGCATGGCCAGCGCAGGCACGGTGGTCGCGATCGCCGGCGCCGGGCGCACCCTCGGCCAGGCCATCGACGCCTTCCTCGCTCAGCCCCCGCGCCCCAACCACCCGCCGCACCTACGGCCGCACCCTCGAGCGCCTGGCCGGGCAGCTCGGCCGGGACCGGCCCCTTCGCGCCGTCACCGACGAGGAACTCGCCGCGGCCGTCGAGCGGCTATGGGGCCACAGAAGCCGCGGACGTGGAACCGCCAGGTGGCCACCGTCCGCTCGTTCCTGTCGTGGTGCCGCCGCCACGGCTGGCCCGTCGGCGGCCTTGCGCTGCGCGTCGACCGGCGCGCGGTGGCCGACGACGACGCCAAGGCGATCCCCCTGGCGGAGCTGGAGCGGCTGTGGAGCCGCGCCGACGTGCCGTTCAGAGAGCAGGCCCTGTGGCGGCTGCTGTACGACAGCGCTGCCAGGGCCGAGGAAGCCCTTGGCCTGGACGTGGACGACCTCGACCTGGCCAACCGGCAGGCCAAAGCGCGCACCAAGGGCGGCTACGTCCGGCAGCTGAACTTCCAGACCGCCGCCGCCCGCCTGCTCGCCAAGCTCGTCGCCGGCCGGGAGCGCGGCCCGGTGTTCTTGACCGGCCGGCGACATGGACCCCGCCACCGGCCGGGCGCGGCTGAGCTACGAGATGGCCGAGCAGCTCTTCAAGCGCTACTCCGGCGGGCGGCACGCTGCACCAGCTCCGCCATTCCCGCCTGACCCACCTTGGCGAGCAGAACGTGAGCGCCCGCTGCTGATGGCCATCTCCGGCCACAAGCGCCTGGCCACCCTGCAGCGCTACTTCAAACCCATCTAGGCCGCGGTCGCCAAGCTCATGGCCGCCATCGACCCCGACCGCCGCCGCCGGTGACCGGTCATCCCGGCGACCGCCGCCACCCGGACCCAGGCGTCGGCAGCCCTCCGGCCGGCTACCAGGTCACCCGGACCGAACCCGCCGTGGGCGGCGGCCGACTCCAGCCCTACCGGCTCGCCGCGCCAGCCACCTTCGCCTGCCTGCGCTGCGGGGACGGTCACGCGCTCTCCCGACGCCTGACCGTCGTCGAAGGCGACTGGCTGCGGCTACTGTGCCCGCTGTGCACGACCGTACTGGCGCCCGCCTCCAACTGTCACCTGACCATCACGGGCCGGCTATGGTGGTCCGTCATGTCGTGCAGGCCGGGGGAGGGCACTGACATTCCGCCAACGCTCGACACGCCGGGCAGCTCCAGATTAGTGGGATGAGCTGCGGTGATGGTGGCGTGATGGTGCACGCGTTCGAGTGCTGTGCGCGACCCGGACCAGAACCACGCACTCCACGCGGTGCGTCTGGCTGCGGAAATGCCGATCCCCGCTACACCGCGGCGCGTCGCTCGGCAGCCGGACGGGAGACGTAGCACTTGAGTCTCCCCAGCCTGTTGCGAAACGCCTCTGATGTTCAGCCGGCGTGCTCGTTCCGATCGCCGATCGCGACCGGATCGAGTCCGTTTAGCCGTTCCGGCGACGCTGGTCCGGTGTCGCACTGTGACCGGACCAGACCAAGCTGATGCTCTGGACCCACAGGTCGCGCCATCCAAGAGAGGTCACCATGCGACCAGCCAAGATCTTCGCCGCCGTCCTGGTTACCGCCGCCGTGGTCGCCACCGGCGCCTACCTCGCCCACGCCACCGCCACCCACCCCGTCGCGGCAGCGCCGACCGTGCCGGTCGCCATAGCACCCACAACATCCACACCCACAGCGCCCACGCTCATCGCCAAGCCGTCGCCCCAGCCGCCGGACAGCGCCCCCGACGTCCCCATCGACCGGGTGCCGGCCCCCCGGCCGGCGCTGGCCGACAGCCGCTACGACGCCTACATCCGCACCGTCGACCTCGGCCGCAACCAGGTCGTGGTCGACCTGATCCAGGTCTTCCACGACGACGCGGCGACCCAGGCGGCCATCGCCGACGGCAAGCCACGCGACGCCGCCCAGGGCCTGAACACCTACATCCGCAACCACAATCCGCGGCTGCGGACCCTGCCGCTGGCCCGCGACCTGCAAGTGGACGTGCTCCGCGGCAACGAAACTGCAGACGGATGCGGTGGACCATCCCTCATCCACAAGCTCAACATGCTGATCTCCGACGTCAGCTTCCACTCCCCCAACCTGTACTTCACGCTGACCGTCAACGGCGGTGCCGTGCACCACATCAAGGAAGTCGCGACCCAGCCCGCGTGCTGAGCAGCCGCCCGCGGCAGCTACCTCGTCGCCATGGAGCCGGGCATCGCCTGGCTCCACCTGTTCCCCGAGGACCTGGCTCTGGTCGAGGGTGACGGTGAGCGTGCGGCAACCGGGCAGCTCACCCAGGTCGAATCGAGGGTTACCAGGCCGTCGCGGTAGCGCCTGCGGGGCGCAGCTGGCGTGCTCGATCCGATCGACGATCGCGGCCCGGTCGAGTCCCTCTCGCCGTTGCCGCGACGCTCGCCCGCGGTCGTGCCGTGACAGGGCTCCGCCACGCTGACGGCATGGACCCACACGGGTCGTGCTTGTCTTGGGAGGAGGTCGCCATGCGACCAGTCCGGATCATCGCAACCATCTCATTCGCCGTCGCAGTTGCCATCACCGGCTGCACGGTCCACTCCGCCGCCGTCCACTCGGCCGCAGCGCCGACCCCAGTGTCGTCCACGCCGCCACCACCAACTACCATTGCAGCCCACCGTCCCACTTCGAATCCGCCGGCGACCGTGCCTTCCTCGCCGACCACCACCCTCCCCCTGGGCCACATCGAGGGGCTGGACGCGGTCCAGGCCATCGGCGGCACCGCCACTGCCTTTGCGGTCGGCCAAGGTGTGATCCTGACCACCAGCGACGGCGGGCGTACCTGGGCCCGGGTCTGGCGCGGTCCCCACGAGCTGTACGAGGTCGACTTCGTCAGCGCCTCGACCGGATGGGCGCTCGGCGACGGCGTCCTGCTCGGCACCGTGGACAGCGGCCAGCACTGGCGCCAGCTCGGCCAGCCCAGGCCCGGCCCGCTGTGGCGTATCCACTTCTCCAGCCGCACCCAGGGCTGGGGCGTGGCCGGTGACCCGGGCCAGGTGGACGAGCGGTCGATGATGAAGCGGGACGCGACCAGGCTGGTGCACACCACCGACGGCGGCCGGATCTGGTCGGCGCTGGCCACGCCGGCGCCGCCGCAGACGGTCTGCTTCACCGCCCCGGACGACGGCTGGCTGGCTAGCGAACGGAGGGTGTGGCGCTCCACTGACGGCGGCCAGAGCTGGCGGCCGAGCTTCACCCTACCGCTGCCCGCCGACGGTTTCCCGTTCTTCGCCGACCTGCAGTGCGCCGCGCCGGGCGCTGCCTGGGTGCGCTTCGACTACGACCATGCTAGGGGGCACAACCCCTACGCGCTGTACGCCAGCGGCGACGGTGGCGCCCATTGGCGCGGCGCGCTCGCTGAGCCCGGCACGCTGGGCAACGTGCTGCACTTGCCGATCGGGCCGGGCACCGACTCAGGCCCGTTCTCGGTGATCAACTCCCAGCGGGCGTTCCTGCTCAGTCCGACCCCGCCAGCTGAGGTCACGGGTGTCGTGCTGATCAGCCATGGCAACCAGCTCCGGCGGCTGCCCGGCATCCCCGGGACCACCCTGTCGAACCCGCTGTCGGTCAGCTTCGCCAGCGCCACACGCGGCTGGGTGGTAGGCACTGACCGTGCCGGCCAGGCGGTGCTGCTCGGCACCGCCGACGGCGGCCGCACCTGGCAGTCCCAGCTCCGCTCCTGAGCTGGCCGGGTCCTGCCTGGGCCGAGGGGCGCTGGCTGGCTTTGTTTCTGCCCAGTCCCGGCGACGAGTCCGACCGTGAGCCGATCAGCAGTCCAAGCGGCTGGCTGCGGCATCGGTCAGACGCGTCCTCCGGACCGAACAGATGCTGGAGCCAGCCGACGCGTGGAACGAGGTCGCCGTTCCCCTCGGCTCAGACGGCGATCGGCGTGGGTGCCCCTTGGCGGCAGGTGTAGCGCCACAGCTTGCGCAGATTTGGGTGCCGCACAAAGGCTTCCACTCCGCCTCGCAGGCGGCCAGGCCACGGCGCAGCAGCCGGCGGGCACCACGGACGTCCTTGATCTGCCCCAAGATCGGCTCCTTGATCTGCCTGCGCATGGCGTAGCGGGCCTTGCCGGCCTCGCTGTTGAGCCTGGGGTCATCGCCGCGCGGAACCCGTCGCCGCTGGACTGCCACGGCTTGCCGTGTGGGTGCCGAAAACCCCGTACCACCTCATGCGACCTGGGCATACTCGTGGATCAGCCCTCCGAGGCGATCCAGCCGCACGACCCGTGCGCCGGCCGTTGGAGCAGGCGATGCGACGGCTCCAGCGGTGGCACCTA
>WNGL01008086.1_pt1 | contig 12324 bp, 13 predicted proteins | sample 5400591 | NCBI WGS metagenome assembly WNGL01 (sample SAMN13153377, study PRJNA577476) | soil metagenome | isolation source: 80 cm soil or saprolite under Garry oak tree replicate 1 | place: USA:California | collected 2016-06-15
ATCGGTTTCTCACATCAAGCAAGTTTGGCACTCATTGCGAAATGCAGGAAAAGCCGGTTACTGGATAAGGCCGATCTACAGCCCTTAATCTCAGAGGCAAGTTAACGCCAACCTTACCACCTCTTGACTCATTATCATGCTCGTGTATAATGCTACCGACAAATCGTAGCCGAAAACTACTCTTATTGTGCGGCTGGCTGAAAGGTTTGATTTATTCCACTCTCTGCCTCTGGTATGGTGGTTTTCTTGTTTTATAGATCGGTAGGTATAACTATGGTGGTCCCAAAAGTCAAGACAGTTTGAGACCAAAAATAAGATAGAACTCAACCATACGAGAATATCCGTGTTACTGCTTCATGTACACCTGTGCCGGTGTTTGATACGCCAACGATTGATGAAGACGCTCCTGATTGTAAAACGTGAAGTACGCTCGCAAGTTGCTCACGGCATCTGCCACGCTTTGGTAATCTTTGATATAAACGTCCTCATATTTCACACTTCGCCATAAACGCTCGACGAAAATGTTGTCCAAGGCTCGCCCTCTGCCATCCCAGCTGATGCGAATATCTGCTGCTTTGAGTCGGTGGGTAAACTCCGCACTGGTAAACTGGACCCCTTGATCGCTATTGAAGATGCCCGGTGTGGCCACTTGCAGTGCTCGATCCAACGCATCCAAGCAAAAGCGCGTATCCAGCGTGTTCGAGACTTCCCATGCCAGTACATACCGACTGAACCAATCGATAATCGCCATCAGATACACAAACCCTCTCTGTAAGCGAATGTAGGTGATATCACAACTCCACACCTGGTTGCATCGCTCGATGCTCATGCCACGCAGCAAATAGGGATAGCGCTGTTGGCTCGTTCCCGCAACACTCAGCTGCGGTTTCGGGTAGATCGCCTCCAAGCCCATCATGCGCAGTAAGTGCGTCACGCGTTTGCGATTAACCTCATAGCCTTGAGTTTGTAACCAGGCCGTCATCTTGCGGGCACCATAAAACGGGATGCGGGTGTATTGCTCATCGAGCAGTCGCATCACCTGCAAATTCTCCTCGCTTTCTTGTGCTGGTTCATAGTAATAACTGGATCGAGCCATCTTCAGTAGTTCGCATTGACGAGCTATACTGATGTGGGGGTGCGCTGGCTCAATCAAGGCTCGCTTGATCTCAACGGATCGCTCCTGATTTTTTTTTCAACCAATCCAACTCGACCTTGAGTTGACCGATCTCTTGGTAGAGGGTGGACTTCAATGCCTCTTCAGCTTGCTCGCCTTTCTCTCGTCGACTGGAAAAGATCTGCGGCAGTTCCTCAAGGGCTTGCTTTTTCCACTGGGTAATCTGCGTCGGATGCACTCCGTACTCGCTCGCGATTTCATTGGTCGTCTTCTGCCCACGAATGGCTTCGAGAGCCACTTTTGCCTTCAATTCCGCGCTGTATCGTTTCCTTTGTCCTGTCATCTTCTCCTCCTTACGGAAACCCTTCTCGATACAGCTATTCTATCTTATGCCATTGTCCGAAATCTTGGGACCATTATAGTATTCTGTGTTTGGGCATCCCGATTCGGCACTTACCCGCGACTATACGGTAGTTGAGGCATATACGGCGATGAAAGAGTGGTGGAACAATTTACCGCCTATTGCACGTGTGGCCAAACTCTATTCTCCAGGGCAGTATCCCCATACTTCCGATTTTATTGCTGTCATGCAGAAAATAGAAGCAAAGGATGCTCATACTTTCCTGTTCGATGAGTTGCCTACTGCATTTGGTGTAGATGCGGGTATAGCGATCTCACAAGAGATAGTGATCACACTTGAAAAACAACTCCCTTTAGAGAAGGAGGCACTTGAAAGCGCGCTTACCGTCGTAGAAGATCGCATTTTGGGATCCGTACACCGTATCTTTGAGGTCGAGCAAAACACCTATAGCGATATTGTAGATGCTATCCGTAATTGGTATAACAGCCTGGATTCACAGCAGAGAGATGCTTACGCAAGATGGCAAAACAGTGATTCGAAACCTTTGATCCTCCATCTCAAGTCTGTGGATTCGCTACAAGATACCTTCCTAACGAAAATAAGTAAAGATTATGGCATGCGGCCTGTACAAGATTGGATATCCGATCGAGTGAATGAGTATATAGAACGCTTAGAAAGCGGGAAAAGACTCATCGATGCGAACCGCTTAAAGGTCGAGAGTGCGAAGGTAGTCTTTGAGGGTGACTACAAAAGCGAGAATAACGGGCAGGTGGTGTTCAAAGACCGCGTTCGCCTAACCTTCCAGCATACCAACCCAGGCGTTAAAATCTACGTAGCTGAGGGAAATACCGATCCAACAACTGCGAGCGTTCAGCGGCAACTCGTTCATCCTAATGAGACGTTAGAGTTTCGGAATAATAAAACTCTACGAGTTGCAGTGCAGGACCAGGATGGTAACTGGAGCCAACTTGAGACACTGCAGTTGATCAACGAGCATAAGAAATATGAAATCAACTTTGCACCGCAAAAGCAGTTTGGTGATGAAATGGCAACAATTGTCTTTCCCACCAATCCGGAAGCCTTTGCTGTTACCTGCCGCTCCCTTTTCAGAGAGGGGCTAGAGCGGCAAGCGCTTACTAAGGATCAGTGCATTGAAATCATACAGGCATTAGTAGACGAACTGCAAAGGGAATAGTAATGCCAGCATCAACTATCATTATCGATGTGGACCATCTGCTCGACGATCAGAAAGCAACAGCAGTGGTGGAAAAAGTATCCGATTATCCCTATGCATACCTCGCCTTGAAGGAAGCCATTCACGGCAGCAGTGCTATATCCGTTCATGTCAGGAATCGTACTGTGGCGACCTGGCTTGCACGATGCGCGGCAAGTTATGGAGATACACATATCACCCTTCGTACTTACACGCCGCGCGATGCTCTCAAAGATCGATGGCAAATAGCTATTCCTCTCGACGTTTCCGATCAAAACATTTTACAATCCGGGTTACTTGATGTTCAGGTTGTACCAAAGGAGGGACAGGATTTCTGGGATATCCTCCTGGAAACCTTCTACGATGTCGGGTTTGCTTACAAGGTCTTCCCGCCTGGAAAGCTTTTCGCCCTCTTAAACAGTTTTCATAAGACTCAATGGCAAACCGCCGTTCAACGGCCTCTCGCTATTAGAGCACAGCGCGACAAGTTAACGCAATGGATGCGCACAGCAAATAGCGATGCCATCAGAACTATCGTACAATATTTGATGGACGATCCGGCATCTCTAAGACATGATCTCATAAGCTACAAGCTGCTGCGAAACTATCCACAAGAGCTGGGTGAAAAAGTACTTGGAGGAATCTGGGAAACCTTTAGTAAGGTACATATAGAAGTAGAAGACCTGGAATATGCACAAGAAGATGTATCAATAGCACTTCAGGAGATCGAATATTATCTCCCTGACATACTCGATCAGGTCAAAAGTGCGTCGGACCTGGAGTTGCTACTGGACCAGATGAGTGGCTACCTGCATCAGGAATTTAATTACATTGAACAGCTCGCGCAGCAGCATCCTGAGTATCTGACACCAGCACTTCTCCAACGTATCGAGCAACGATTTCGCCCGATCAAGGGAACTATTGAGAATATACTCGTCTGGCTGCGCAGAATGCTACGCCCTGATCCTCCTCAAAAACCGGATATCTCCTGGAGTACGCTACAATGGTTGGAGTGGGTAACAAATTCCTATATGCCCTATTATGCATGGCTGGACTCGCAAGCGAAACGAGAGCCAGAGGTAGCTAATCAGGCCTTCTTGTTCGCGGATTGGTTTTACGACCACTTTATAGCTATTAAAAACGGGGAACCTCAGTACTTTGCCTTCAATGCCCTCTACCAAGAACGTGAGCGTATGATTTCAGATGGCACCGTTACTCTTGTGCTTATCGTAGATAATTTAAATTTTATGTATTTTGATGAATTGAGGCAGCAGTTCAATCAACAAGGCTTTTCCTTGAAGGAAGTGAAGCCCTTGTTTTCGTTGATACCGACAGCAACGGAGGTTGGAAAAGCAGCCCTTATTGCAGGGCAGGGCGATCAGATGGACTTGTTTGATGCACGGTATGAAGAACTGATCGCCAATGAATGGGAGCCGATCTTGCACGGGAAAAAGTTAAAATATCTGCAAAATATTGGAGAACTACAACAGGAGCGCGCCCTTGCACATGATGTCTATTTCCTCAATTATCTACCCATTGATATAGCACTCCATCAGGATAATCGTGACAGTGGACGCTCCCACGCGGAAATAATTCATGAATGTCTGGTTTCCCTTACGAAAACTGTCGCCAATTTCGCCAAAAGATTCCAGGTAGAGCAGCGACTTAACGTCTATGTCATCTCGGATCATGGCTCGACACGTATTCCCCAGGATAGTGTCAATGTAATAGACCAGAAATTTTTCAAAGGCTTGACCTTGGAGAAACATCATCGCTTTATCCAGCTTTCTGATGAAAAATTCGCAGAATTACCCCAGGTAGCAAGCACACAGTGTTACCTCATCGACCGACGAGTATTTAAGACGAACAAAAACTACCTCATTGCCCGTCAGTATTACCGTTTCCTGAAAACCCAGGAAAACTTCTATGTCCATGGAGGACTCACACCCGAAGAGGTGATCGTTCCTTTCGCCCGCTTCACATGCGAGCCAGTGACACCGGCACATCCCACAGTACGTTTAGTAACTAAAGAGTTTAGATACGCAGTGAGATCAAGGGTGGTATTGGAAGTGGGGAATCCTAATGCATTTCCATTAGAAGCGCTCAGTTTGCGGCTGGTAGATGCAGATGCAGAGGAGGTATTGATTACAGCGCTAGCTCCCAAGCAGATGACGACAGTAGAATTGACCACTACTTTCCGCAGAGCGCCAGGTTCTGCCAATACTCGCTCACTCACAGTGAGAGTACGCTATGAATGCCAGGGACGTGCATTCACAGCTCCGGATCAGCGATTTGACGTTACCTTAAAGTCTCTCATGGAGGTGAGTAGTGATGACTTCGACATCTGATATGCTGCGTAGACAGCCGTTCGAGGAGAAGGCGCTAGAGTACTTCGCGGAAGTAATTATTAACAAGTCCCTTATCCACGAAGCAGGATTTGGCGCCAGGGCGATTCCAACCTATGTTGGTGAATGGATTCTCTCTCGCTACATAGAAGACGGGGAACTGAGTAGCCAATCGCGTGCGAACGTAGCCCAGTTTATAGCTAAATATTTGCCCGAGAAGGGGCAGAAGGACGCCATCAAGGATGCCTTACTCAGACAAGAGACGGTAAAGCTTCTTGATGACTTTAGCGTCTCTGTGAACCTCAAAACCGGTCAGCGTCAATTACGTATCCCTTTTCTTGATATGAATGATGCCTTTATTGATGGGTACATTGTGGACCAGCATACGTTATTGCTAACCAGTGGAGTATGGGGTGTTGGAGATCTTTATTATGTACCACCAGATGGGGATGACCGAAAAAAGGGTGAAGTATGGATGCGAAACTTCAAACCTTTTCAGGTTGGCGCTCTTGACATTGATTATTATATCGAATGCCGCCAGTATTTCACTCTTGATGAATGGCGCAATCTGTTGATATCTAGCATGGGTTTCAACCCATCGATATACACAGAGCGTCAGAAAATGTTATTGGTGACCAGAATGCTTCCGTTTATTGAATCAAGAGTGAACCTGGTAGAATTAGCCCCTAAAGGCACCGGTAAATCTTTCGTCTACGATAATCTCTCCAGATATGCACGCGTCGTCAGTGGAGGAAAAGTCAGTCCGGCTGTGCTCTTCCACAACTTAACGACCAACTCATCGGGTCTGATCACCCGCTATGACGTTGTTGTTTTTGATGAAGTACAATCCATAACAGGGGACTCTACAGGAGAACTTGTTGCAGGTTTAAAGGTCTATCTAGAATCCGGTAAATTTAGCCGTGGCAAGACAGAAGCAACAGCCGAGGCTGGCTTCGTTATGCTTGGAAATATCACGCTTGATGCTGACCGCAAACCCATCTCTATCGAAGAAAGCATCTTTAAAGAGATTCCCAACTTTCTACAGGAGACTGCTTTTATTGATCGTATCCATGGTATCATTCCCGGGTGGGGACTACCCCGCGTATCAAAAGATACTCCTTCCCGCAGCCTAGGCTTTAAGGGCGATTTCTTCTCGGAGGTACTACATCGTTTGCGAGGAGAGGTCCGCTATGCAGATTATGTAAAGATTCATATGCGCCTTGAGGGCAGTAATGATCTACGTGATCGCAAAGCCATCTCACGCCTAGCCTCTGCTTATCTGAAACTCTTGTTTCCCAATTTACAACCGTCAGAACAAGAATTCCGCGCTTATTGCGTAGAACCAGCTATTGAGTTGCGCCAAAGAGTCAGAGAAGAGTTGCATAAGCTAGATCCTGAATATGCTTCTGTTAAAATTTCTACCGCATCATAACTCATTATCGAACTTCACTTGTTAAACATATGGAGCTAGCAATTGCGTTGCTCGTTCTAGTTTAAACCTAGATGAGGCTTGGTCATATACAGGAGGCCAAGCTGGAGGCTTGCCCCAGCAAGGCATTGCACCTGTCATTGTAGTAGCCAGTTACAACAAGGATAGAAGGCAACCCTATGGTATCCCAAGTCTCCCTGCTTGTCACGTTGGTCAAACTGGTGGAACGCCTGCCGATGCCCGTGCCCCCGTAGAAACGCTGACGAGGGTGTCCGACTGTGTACCAGATCGCTTGTTCTTGAAAGCGGGAGTTCTCATGATTGCCCGTCATTTGCACACCGTTCATGAACTTCTCAGCGTGGTAGCCCAGCCGACCGAAGAAATGCCTGCGGCTCCTGTTGACACAGCAGGAGTGCTTCCCATCTCAGCGCACCCGGGAGCACCGCTTGAAAGCCGTTCCTGCCACCTTGCCTGCGCAGATTGGCTGCTTAGACCGCCATCTAGTCAGCCTGATCCAGCCCTGGACCAATTCTGGACGTGCTGAAGCCATCGATAGTACTGACCTGCGAGCTAGAGGATGCGTCTGGTATCAAAAGTACCGCGAAAAAGGGAAGCTTCCTCATACCTCGATTGATCATGAAGCCCACTGGACCAAATCCGGATGGCATGGCTGGGTCTACGGCTGGAAACTTCACGTGGTCTCCGTTGTCGCTGTGCTCACTGCCGCCAATGTTTCGGATAGTAAACCTGCCCCTGAACTGTTGCGGGAAGTTCCCGCAGAAGTTCACTTCGTCTTAGGAGATCGCCATTACAACACGCCTGATCTGCACCAACTGTGTCAGCAGGATGATCGGCTACTGGTGACCACCAAATTTGGACGCTACCCCACACCGATGATGGCGTGGAGGTTCGACGCATCTTCCATAAGCTGCGTTCCTGCGCCAATGAGAATTTTAATGAACACTTCAAAGGCATTTTCGATGGTCATCGAAAAGTTCCCGCCAAAGGTTTGATCCCGACCCAACGATTTGCTTTGGGAGCCGTCTTCGTCTATCAACTGGCTATATTGTACCGCTTTGAGTATGACTTGGACTTATGCGTTGGTCTCAAAGCCTTTCTTAAGGTGACCTGATGATTTATGACCAGACCTCAATTAGCCCAGTTTATATATGACATGAATACTGTAAACCAACCCGAAGCGCGAGCTGTCGTCTATTGACCTCGACAGGATCTGCAACTGCCTGTCCTGTTAGTATGACTAAGTTTTGAGCAACAAAAACTCTCTTCATTTTCAAGAGGAGAGCAATCCTGAACAGTGCATGCTTCATATAAAGAAAGGCGTAGGCTACAGAGTAAATAAAACCATTGCCACCCTAACCATCCTCTTCAATCGTGCCTGGCAGGTCTGTGAATGCCATTCTGAAGCCACGAGGGTACGCTTTGAGGTCGAGTCGCTCGCACGAGTATTCTTTGAGTATCTCTTCTGCCTTCCCCTCGGCATGCTCACGATCTTGCGCATAAAATGTGAACAGTATATCCACCTTTGCGGTCATGCGGCAAAATAATATCCATAACGTCATTGTGCCACTACTCCTTTCCGCCAGCTGCGTCATCTATGATATGTTAAGTATGACATATCATAGATGGCAGGTTCGGTCAAGGGGCCTTTCTGCTACAATCGCGTTAAAAGCAGAAGGGTAGAGACATGGCAGTACGGCTAAAAGTCAAAGAGATCGCAGAGCAGAAGGGGTTGAATATCTCTACATTATCGCGTAAGTCAGATGTGGGCCTGAGTACCGTACGTAGATTGTGGCATGACCCACGCCGTCACGTAGACCTCTTTGTATTGGAACGCATAGCAAAAGCTCTCGAGGTTCCTGTAACAGCATTGATTGAAGATGTGCCAGATGAATAGAGGATTATCCGACTGGCCCTGGGGGAACCGTCACTTAACCTTGTACAGCGTGAACTCGGCTACTAAGCCGAGCAGAAGAGAGGAGTCTCTAGGATGGAACAGCCCGTAAAGGGACAGGTCGCTATTGTAACTGGAGCCGGTCAGGGCATTGGGCGTGCCATTGCGCTGCGCCTGAGCCAGGACGGGATGAAGCTTGTCCTGGCGGATCTGCAGGGTGATGCTGTTGCACATGTTGCTGAGGAAATCCGGGCAGGCGGCGGCGAAGCCGTTGCGCTTGCACTGAACATCCTGCTTGCTGATGACCGCCAGCGCATGATCGAGACCGCGCTTTCAACCTTTCATCGCCTTGATGCGCTGGTCAACAATGCGGGCGTGCAGCGCATCGCCTTGCCGCTTGACGTAAGCGAGGAACATTGGGATATCGTCATGAATGTCAACGCGAAGGCCACCTATTTTTGTTGTCAGTTGGCCCTCAAACACATGATAGACCAGCGTAGCGGGCGTATCGTCAATATAGCCTCTGTAGCTGGTAAAATGGCAAGCACGACGTATCATCCCATTTACAATGCCAGCAAGGCGGCGGTGCTGGCGATTACGAAAACGCTAGCCCTGTATAGTGCCAAGGACGGTGTGCGCGTCAACGCGGTCTGTCCAGGTATGATTGAGACGCCGATGCAGGATATGGTAGACCGTGAAGTCGCCCGCATCACCGGGCAAGCACCAACCGAGATACGCGCTGAACGCAACGCCCGCGTTCCCTTAGGCTACATGGGCGATGGCGCTGATGTTGCCGCCATCGTTTCCTTCCTGGTCGGCCCGGACTCACGCTACATGACCGGGCAGGCCCTCAACGCCGATGGCGGCATTCTCACCTATTAGACGTGAAGGAGGAGGCTCTTGATTCTCGACCAATTTCGTCTCGATGGAAAAGTAGCTCTCGTCACGGGGGGCAGTCGCGGATTAGGGTTAGGTATGGCGAAGGCACTCGCTGAAGCGGGAGCAGATATCGTGTCTGTGCAGCGCGGCGAAAACACTGCTGAGTTGGAAGCGTGTATCTAGCACGCAGGGCGTGATCTGCTGACAGTATCTCTGGATATTGCAAAAGAGACAGCGGCTGAGCAGGCCAGGGAGGTGGCGCTAGCCCGCTTTGGACACGTCGATATCCTGGTCAACAACGCTGGCGTGCAACGTCGTGCACCAGCGGTTGATTTCCGCATTGAAGATTGGGATACCGTCATCAACGTGAATCTCCGAGCCGTATTTCTCTTTTGCCAGGTTTTTGGACGCCAGATGGTGCAACAGGGCCGTGGGAAGATTATCAACATCGCCTCGTTACTGTCTGTCCAGGGCGGCATTACCATACCAGCCTATACCGCGAGCAAACATGCTATCGCAGGACTGACCAAAGCGTTGTGCAACGAGTGGGCCAGCCAGGGCGTCAACGTCAACGCCATCGCCCCTGGCTATATGGATACCGATCTCAACGTCGCGCTCCGAGCCAACCCGCAGCGCGAGCGTCAAATCAGCGAGCGTATTCCGGCTGGTCGCTGGGGCACGCCTGAAGATATGGCAGGTGCGGTCGTCTTCCTGGCCTCACCGGCGTCCGATTACCTGCATGGTCACATGCTAGTGGTAGACGGTGGCTGGCTCGCGCGTTAATGATAGCGTGACGTAATTGCAGACAAACCCTGTGGAGAGGACATCATGACTGAACGTATCGGTTTTATCGGCCTCGGACTGATGGGGAGGCCAATGACGCAACACCTGCTCGCCGCTGGCTACCAGCTCACGGTATTCAATCGCAGTCGTCCCGCCGTTGACGAACTGGCGAGTGCCGGAGCGATAGCGGCGAACTCACCACGAGAGGTGGCTGAGCAGAGCGATATCGTGATTACGATGTTGCCAGATGGTCCAGACGTCGAGTCCGTCGTCGTAGGGTCTGATGGCCTACGAGAGGGCGTGCGCGAAGGGATGCTCTTCATTGACATGAGCACCATTTCACCTCTCACGACAAAGCGGATTGCCAGCATCCTTGAACCACATGGCGTGCAAGCACTCGATGCCCCCGTGAGCGGAGGCGAAGAGGGGGCCAGGTCCGCCACGCTCTCCATCATGGTCGGCGGACGCGAGGAGGATTTTCAGCGAGCACAGCCACTCTTTTCAGTCCTTGGCAAAACGATCACGTACTGCGGCCCTGGCGGCTCCGGTCAAACCGTGAAAGCCTGTAATCAGGTGCTTGTCGCGCTCATCATCGAGGCCATCTCTGAAGCACTCGTGCTGGGCGCAAAGGCGGGCGTATCACCCGACATCATTCTGAAAGTACTCAGCGGCGGCCTGGCTCAAAACCGCTTCATGGACCTACGGGGTGCGTCCATGATACGCCATGTGTTCGAGCCTGGCGGCAAAGCAGCATATCACCTCAAAGATCTCAAAATCGTCAGGCAGATCGCACAGGAGTACGAGGTTGTTTTGCCAATGGGGACATTGGTAGAGCAGCTCTTTACCTCACTCGTCGCCAGTGGCAAGGGCGATCTGGACCATTCTGCTCTCTTGACGGTGATCGAGTCGTTGTCGAATTGCTCATTGGCACAGTCTCCCCCCAATCCCAAAATTACTTAGCTTGACGCTTTGCAAAGAATCTCATAGAATTCAACATGAGCACCTGCCATACTATAAGAAATTGTAGACATTTGGAGAGAAGATTTCCCGTGAGCGGCCTCCAGCGGGGTCCTGCATGTCATCCTGAGCGCAGCGAAGGATCTGGCGAGACGGACACGCAGATCCTTCGCTGCGCTCAGAGCCTGCCCTGAGAGAAGCGAAGGGATGACAGGTATTATCTCCAAATGTCTAAAGAAATTGTATAATGATTGACATCATACAATCAGATCGGAAGATAAGATATTATGGCATCATCGCAATCAGGGGAAGAATGGCTCAGTTTGCGACAGGTTGCCGACATGCTGGGTATGCACCCGGCAACGGTACGACTCTGGGCAGACCGCAATGAGCTGCCGTCACGGCGCACCAGTGGCGGTCACCGCCGCTTCCGGCGCGCGGATATCGAGGCGCGTCTCCGCAAAGAGGCTCAACACAGACCCAACCCGGCCGCGCAACTACTGGTACAAAGCGTGCTTGGCCGCGTGCGTTTCGCCTTTACCGATGGAACCTTGAATACCCTCCCATGGTATCAGCACTTCGATGAGGCGGCACGCGACGCCTACCGCAGCCTGGGCCGGCGCGTGCTGGAACTCCTGCTGCGCGCGCTCACAAACAGCGAACTCTCGGAAGAACTGCGCCAGGAAGCCATACAACTTGGCATGGAGTACGGCTCCATCACCCGCGCCTCCCACGTTCCCGTCGCGGATGCCGTCCGGGCCTTTCTCTACTTCCGCAACATCGTCGATGAAAGCGTGCTCCAGCTTGTTGAGATACGAGGCGCCCGCGATCACCAGGATATTCCCTGGGCCGAAAGCCTGCGCCAGATCCAGGCCCTTACCAACGAGATACTGCCCACGCTCATCGAAGCCGCCCTACCTTCACAGTCTACAGCGCAAGTCCAATCCAACAGCTAGAATGTCAATGCGCGCTAAAACTATTTCGTCATGTCAAAACAATATCAAGCAAATTGCTTTGTATCCATACGAAATTCAAACGTAACATATGCAATATACAGGCCCCCTTGCCTTCGCTCTGGAAACAGAGCGCTAACATATATTGTACAAGTACAGTCACTTGTGTTATGTTTTATATGGACATTGGCACAAGAACCAGAAGGTTATCGCAATGCCGGCAGATCTCCCTATTTCCGGTAATAATGACAATACAGGTGAAACCGTGGGCATACCAGGGTCCGGGTCTGACCCTGTTGCTATGCATACAACACCGGTTGTGGCAGATGAAGAGAACAACGCGACATCGGACCCGGATACACAGACAGGCATCATACT
>WNGL01008087.1_pt1 | contig 12323 bp, 11 predicted proteins | sample 5400591 | NCBI WGS metagenome assembly WNGL01 (sample SAMN13153377, study PRJNA577476) | soil metagenome | isolation source: 80 cm soil or saprolite under Garry oak tree replicate 1 | place: USA:California | collected 2016-06-15
CGCTGTGTACGCTTCGCGGCCGGCGTCGCCGCCGGGCTCGCGCAACACTCGCTTCCAGGCGGCTCGCTACGCCCTACCTGGGCTGGACTTCCACCAGCTGATCGCGCCAGCTTCCTGGCACACCCTTTGCCCACCCTACAAATTCTGCTCCTTACACCAGCATCGTCACCGGCTGCTCCGCAAGTCCCCGGAACGCGGCGATCAGCTCGGCGCCGACTACGCCGTCGACCACGCGGTGGTCGCAGGAAAGCGTCACCGACATCATGCTCGCGAAGGCGACGCCGCCATCCGGATCGGGGCGCCGATCCCCTCGACGACCGGGACTCCGAGCTCGGCGCTCAGCCAGCCTGGCTTCATCTGCACCGGGCATTGGGTGATGCCTTGGGGGATGATGACATCGGCGCCGTCCTCCTCGATCAGGGCGCGGGCCGCGCGCAGGAACGACTCGACCATCCTGTCCTTGTTGTCCGCGATGTGCTGGACGTAGAAGCCGCTCGCGCGCCGTCCCGCGATCCAGGATTCCATGCCATAGGCCTGGGTCTGGGCGCGGTGGCGCGGGATCGCCGAGGGGTGGTAGCACACGACCCCGAAGCGGTCGCCGACGAGCGCCGCGACATGCAGCACCGCCTGCAGCGGGCCGATCACCGGAATGTCGACCGCGGACCGTCCGCCATCGACGCCGATGTCGAGCATGCCGAGCGGCACGACCGCGTCATAGCCCGCGCGCTCGGCCTCTCTGAACGCCTGGTGAAAGATCGGGGCGGCGGCCTCTATCTCGGCGGGCGTGAGACCGTCGAAGGGACGCGCTGGCACCGAGAGGATGCCGACATCGACCTCGGCCGAGGAATAGCTCCTGGCGACATCCTCGCGCAGCCGCCGCTCGTTGGCGGGATAATCTCCGATGACGAAGGCGACCCGGATCATGTTGTTCCTGCCTTGGCGGTTCATCGAATGTTAGAGCGGTTGGAAAAGCAAGACGGCTTATGCGGCGCTTCTCGGACCCTTAGGACGGGCGTGACTTAACCTCCCCCTGAAAGGGGGAGGACAGGCGCGCGGAGCGCGCCAGGTGGGGGTCCTGTCTTTCCGCGCGCACTGAGCTCTTGGAAAGAGGAACCCCCACCTGGTCGCCTTCGGCGACCGTCCTCCCCCTTTCAGGGGGAGGTTTAGGGGTCTCGCCTCTCCGCGCAAGCGGGACCGCAAGATGAGGACGGGGACGAGGGCGATCGCATAGCATTACTGAACGCACGCGAGTACTCGAACATCCCTCGCCGCCGCACGTTGCGAGCCTCACCCGTGATCCGATTGACCTCCGGCCCGATTTATCCAAGGCTCGATCCCGCAAAAGGCCCAAGAGGGAAAGCGTCATGACCCGCCTGTCCAATTCCGGCAACGACCTGCGCGTGTTCATGGAGCAGCTCGGGGAGATCGGCGAGATCAAAGCGATCGAGGGCGCGGATTGGAATCTGGAGATCGGGGCGCTCACCGAGATCGGGGCGGAAGACGACGGACCCGCGCTGCTGTTCGATCGGATCAAGGGTTACCCGAAGGGCTTTCGCATCCTGTCCAACATTTTCGCTGGCCAACGGCGCACGGCGATGACGCTCGGTCTCCCGCCCGAGCTCTCCGGCGTCGAGCTGCTCAACGCCTGGCGGTCGCGTTTGCGCGATTTCAAGCCGGTGCCCCCGCAGGAGGTCAAGAGCGGTCCGGTCCTCGACAATGTGGTCGCGGGCGAGGCGGTCGACCTCGAAGCGTTTCCGGCTCCGCTCTGGCACGAGAAGGATGGCGGCCGCTACATCGGCACCGGCGATGCGGTCATCACCCGCGACCCTGAGTCGGGCGTGGTCAATATCGGCACCTATCGGTGCATGATCCAGGGCCGCAACCGGATCAGCGTGAAGATGAACAAGGGCAAGCACGGCCGCCTCGCGATGCAGAAATATCATGCCATGGGCAAGCCCTGCCCGATCGCGGTCTCGATCGGCCATGCGCCGCAGCTGTTCATGGCGGCGCAGTTGCCGATGCCGCTCGGAGTCGAGGAATACGGCGTCGCCGGCTGGCTGTCCGACACGCCGATCGAGGTGATCAATTCGGCAGCAAGCGGCCTGCCGATCCCCGCCTTCGGCGAGATCGTGCTCGAGGGCGAGGTGCCGCCCTACAAGGACGGCGAGCCGCCGAAGGAAGGACCGTTCGGCGAATGGCCGGGCTATTACGCCGACACCACGGTCGGCGAGGTTCCGGTCATGGTGGTGAACCGCATCTATTACCGCAACGACCCGATCATGCTGGGCGCGCCCCCGCTCAAGCCGCCCAACAATTTCATCTCGCTCCCGCTCGGCGCCGCGGTGCTGTGGGACCAGCTCGAGAAGGCCGGCATCCCGGAGGTCAAAGGCGTGTGGGGCTACGTCTATGGCTCGCAAACCGGCCCCTTCACCGTGGTCGCGATCCGCCAGGCCTATGCCGGCCACGCCAAGCAGGCGCTCCTGGTCGCGTCGGGGGCGCGCGCCGGCGCCTATGGCGGGAAATTCGTCGTGGTGGTGGACGACGACGTCGACATCACCAAGCTCGGCGACGTGATCTGGGCGGTCTCGACTCGCTGCAACGCCCGCGAAGGCATCGACCTCGTCAAGAACGTCTGGACCTCGCCCGCCGATCCTGCGATCCCGCCGGACGCGCGCTCGCCCAAGGGCTACACCTCGGACCGCGTGCTGATCGATGCCTGCCGGCCCTACCGCTGGATGGACGAATTCCCCGAGGTCAATTGCTTCCCGGCGAAAGTGAAGGAAGAATACCGCAAGAAGTGGTCTCTCTGAGCAAGGCCTCGACGCCTCGCCCACGAGAGCGATCGGGAGTGGATCGTGCAGCCAAGATTGACGCCTGTGCTCGTGGGCCTTGCCTGCCTTTGGGCTGCGGTCGCGTCGCCGGCGGCCCACGCCGAGGACTTCTACAAAGGCAAGACCATCACGCTCATCGTCGGCAATGCGGCGGGCGGCGGATACGACCTCTATGCCCGCCTCCTTGCCCGCCACATGGGCCGCCACATCCCGGGCGAGCCGAGCTTCGTGGTGAAGAACCAGCCGGGCGCGGGCGGCATGGTGTTTTCGAATGCGATGTATTCCCACGCGCCGCGCGATGGATTGACCATCGGCATGATGTCGCGCGGGAACCCGCTCGAGCCGGTGCTGGGAAATCCTGCCGCCAAGTTCAGAGCTGAGAATTTCACCTGGCTCGGCACCTCGTCGAGCTACGAGGACGATGCCTATTGCCTCGTGGTCCGGGCCGACACTCCGTTCAAGTCGCTCGAAGACGCGCAGAAGCCGGGCCGTCCCCTCATCTTCGGAGGCCTCGCTGCCGGCGGCACCGACACCGATGTCGTCCTCATCGCCCGCGACGTGTTCAAGCTCAACCTCCAGCTCATCCGCGGCTATGGCGGCAGCCCCGACATCAACCTCGCCATCATGCGCGGCGAGGTGGAAGGGCGCGCGATCGGCATGTCCTCGCTGCAGAACACCATGACCGAGTGGCTGCGGCAGGGGAAACTGCGCTTCCTGATGCAGTTCGGACATGAAAGCCGATGGAAGGGCATGCCCGACGTGCCCACCGCGCGCGAGCTCGCCAAGACCCCGGAGGACAAAGCGCTGCTCGAGCTCGCGGAACTGCCGTTCCTGATGGCGCGCCCGTTCATCGCCCCGCCGGAGATCCCGCAGGAGCAGTCGGCGATCCTCAAGCGGGCGTTCATGGCGACCCACGGCGATCCGCAATATCTGCGGGAGGCGAAGGACCTGCAGATCGACGTGAGCCCGCTCCCAGGCGACGAGATCCAGAAGATATTGACGCGCATCGCCAAGACGCCGCCAGCCCTGGTCGCGCGCTACAACGCGATCCTGAACGCGAAGTAAGCAGCAAGCGTAGCACAACCCTCATCCGCTCATTCCCGCGCAAGCGGGAATCCAGGGGCCGCTTGCTCCGAGTCCTCGGTCCGCTGCCCTGGGTCCCCGCTTTCGCGGGGACGAGCGGAGACAAAACACCGATTCCACCTGATCGAAACCCGCTCTAGATTCCTTTGGTTCTTTCGCGCAGCTCACCCGGATTTCGCTGCGCTTCATCCGGGCCACAGTTAGCTGATAACGACGCGTAGTGTGTTACTTCACCGCCTGCCGCACCTTCTCCACCACGGCCGGCGGCGCATCGACGACGCTGGCGACGAGCTGTTGCAGCTCCTCGCCTGGCATAGGGCCGATCTCCATGCCCTGGCGCTGGGCGTCGGCGAGGAAGTCGGGATCCTTCATCGTCAAGTCGAAGGCGCGGCGCAGGGCGGCGACGCGATCCGGGGGCACGTCGGCATTGGTGGCAATCGGGCGGGCGAGCGAGGCCACCTTGCAGATGAAATCGAAAATCACCTTCTGCTCGGCGTTGGCCGCAAGCTCGCTGAGCAAGGGCACGCCGGGATAATCCCTGCTCTTGCGCAATCCCCACTGCAGCAGGAAATTGAACAGCGGCCGCCCGTCCGGCCCGGTCTCGGTGCCGCCGGTGAACATCGCCTTCGGATTGCTGGTGCCGCGGCCATCGATCTCGCCGCGCTCCATGGCGAGGTTCATGTCGGGACCGCTGGTGTAGCCCGGCACCAGCTTGAACCTGGTGCCGAGCGTGCCATTGGTCACCAGCGTAAGCCAGGCCGAGGCGTCGGCGATCGAGGGGACGCCGATGATGGTCTCGCGCCTCCTGGCGTCGGCGAGCGTCCTGGTCGGGGAGGCGCGCGAGGTGAGCAGAAAATTGCTCGCGTCGCTCATGTTGCCGATCCAGTTGAGCCGGCGCAGGTCGACCTTGAGCTTGTCGTTGAGGCCGAGCGCCTGTTCGAGCGGAAAGGTCTGCGTCACCATGGTGAGCACGGTGCCATCCCTGGGATGAATGTCGGCGGCATAACTGAGCGCGGTGAGCCCGCTGCCGCCCGGCATGTTGACCGGGAGCGCGCTCGGATGGCCCGGGATGAAGCGCACGATGTGCCGCGCGATGAGCCGCGAATAGAGGTCATAGTTGCCGCCCGGCGTGGCCCGGATGACGACCCTGATCTGCTTGCCCCTGTAGAAATCCTCGACCGGGTCCGCCGCGGCGGTGCAGACCGCAACGGCGGTCGCGACGGCGGCAGCCGCGCAGAGACGAACAATGCTCAACAGGTGACCGGCACGCATCGAGGCCGGGCCCCCGCTTGCACGGGACGAGCGGTTGGGGTTTGCGAGCCGACCTTCAACTACGCCGCCCCCGACAGATTCTGCCCCTTGATCGGCAGGCTGCGGATGCGCTTGCCGGTGGCGGCGAAGATGGCATTGGTGACCGCGGCCGGGATCACCGCCGCGCCCGGCTCGCCGACCCCGCCCCATTTCTTGCCGCCGGTGAGGGCGAGATGGACCTCGGTCTTCGGCGCGTCCTTGAGGCGCACCACCGGATAGGTGTCGAAGTTGCCCTCGACGACGCGGCCATTCTTGATCGTGATCTCGCCGAAGAGCGCGGCGGAGAGCCCGTAGATCATGCCGCCTTCGAGCTGCATCTCGACCGTGCGCGGGTTGACCGTGTGGCCGCAATCGCAGGCGATCACCACCCGCTCGACCTTGACCTCGCCGCGGCCTCCGACCGCGACCTCGGCGATCATGCCGACGATCGAGTTGTAGCTTTCGTGGATCGCCATGCCGCGGCCCTTGCCGGCGGGCATGGGCTTTCCCCAATCGCCCTTCTCGGCGAGCGTGTCGAGCACGTGCACGAAGTCGGCGCGGTGGGCGAGCAGCGCGCGCCGGAACTGGTAGGGGTCCTGCCCCGCCGCCAGCGCCATCTCGTCGATGAAGCTTTCCATGAAGAACACGTTCTGGCAGTGGCCGGGCGCCCGCCAGGGCCCCAAGGGCACATGGGTGTTCTTGAGGACGCTCGTGATCCGCAGGTTCGCGATCTTGTAGCTGGTCGAATGGAGGCCCTCGGTCGTCTGCGAATCGAGGCCGTTCTTGACGTTCTGCGGGTTGGAGCTGCCAGCGCAATTGCGGCAGTCGAAGGCGACCGGCGTCCCGTCGGCGCCGAAACCCGCCTTGAAGCGGATCGCCGCCTGGGTGCGGTAGCGGTCCTGGCGCAATTCCTCCTCGCGCGACCAGATCATCTTCACCGGCTTGCCGATCGCCTTGCTGATCGCGACCGCCTGTCCCACCTCGTCGGGGCGCAGCCGGCGCCCGAAGCCGCCGCCCGAAAACGTATTGTGGATGTAGACGTTCTCCGGCTTCACGCCGGACGCCTGGGCCGCGGTCTGGAGCGCGGCATCGGCATTCTGGGTGCCGACCCAGACATCGACCCGGTCGGCCTGCACATGCGCGGTGGCATTGAGCGGCTCCATCGGGGCGTGCGCAATGATCGGCACGTCGTAGACCGCCTCGATCACCTTCGCGGCGGCGGGCATCGCCGCGTCGACATTGCCGTCGTGGCGCGCGACCGCGCCGGTCTCGTCGAGCGCGTCGAGATAGGCCTTGCGGAACTGGACGCTGTCGGTCGCAGCGGCAGCACCCAGGTCCCATTCGATCGGAAGCTTGTCGAGCGCCGCCTTGGCGCGCCAGTAGCGATCGGCGATCACCGCCACCGCGTTGGCGAGCTTGACCACCTGGACGATGCCGCGCGATCCCGCGATCGCCCTTTCGTCGACGCTCCTGAGCGTGCCGCCGAACACCGGGCAGGCCATGATCGCGGCCTGGACCATGCCGGGAATCTTGATGTCGATGCCGTAGACCGCAGTGCCATTGATCTTGAGCGGCACGTCGAGACGCGCCATCGGCTTGCCCATGAGCTTGTACTGATCGGGCGTCTTGGTCTTCGGCTCCTGGTCGAGCTTGATCTGCGCCGCCTCGATCGCAAGCTCGCCGAACCGCAGTGCGCGGCCGGAGGCCTGGTGCAGCACCTTGCTTTGCTCGGCGACGCACGCCGCGGCCGCCACCCCCCAGCGCCTCGCCGCTGCGGCGATCAGCCGTTCGCGCGCGCTCGCGCCCGCCTGCTGGAGCATTTCGCGGGTTTCGCGGACCGCGCGGCTGCCGCCGGTCCCGAGGTTCCCGTAGACCTGCTTCTGGCGGAAATTGCGGTTGGCGGAAGCATATTCCGCCTTCACCTTCGCCCAGTCGCATTCGAGCTCTTCGGCGACGATCATCGGCAGCGCGGTAAAACTCCCCTGCCCCATCTCGGCGCGGCCATAGCGGATGATGACGGTGTCGTCGGGCTCGATCACGATCCAGGCGTTGATCTCGCCCGCATGCGCGCGCTCGTCGCCCCAGGGCTCGACCCCGAGCGTTGCGGCCTCGGCCAAGCCCGGAGCCGCGATCCCGAGCGCGAAGCCGCCGGTTGCGGTGAGCGCGGTGACCACGAATTGGCGTCGCGAGAGGCCGCTGCCGTGGCGTTCAATCCTGTGCATGGTTGCGTCCATGATCGCTCTCCCGGTCTTTAGATCTTCATCAGCGCCGCAGCGCGATGAACGGCGCGGCGAAGGCGCTCGTAGGTGCCGCAACGGCAGATATTAGTGAGGTTTCCGTCGATGTCGGCATCGGTCGGATTGGGATTGCTCTTGAGATAGGCCGCGACCGCCATGATCTGGCCGGACTGGCAGTAGCCGCATTGCGGCACTTCCTCGGTGAGCCAGGCCTGCTGCACCGGATGCCTGCTGTCGGGCGAGAGACCCTCGATGGTCGTCACCTCGGCCGCATCGACGCTGCTGACCGCCACCGCGCAGGAGCGCACCGCGCGGCCGTTCACGTGCACGGTGCAGGCGCCGCATTCGGCGATCCCGCAGCCATATTTCGTTCCCGTGAGCCCGATCTCCTCGCGCAAGACCCATAACAGCGGCGTCTCGCCCTCGATGTCGAGCTGATGCGATGTCCCGTTGACCTTGATGGTGACCATGGCGTGTTTCCGCGGCGCCGTGGCGCATCGGGCGGCTGGCCGGCGCCGAACCGGACCGCCCGCTGATTGGCTCGAAGCTACCACGCGGCGACCCCCGCGGCATAGGTACCCACGCTCGACCCGCGACCACACCCCTTGTGTTCGCTACACGTCCGAAGAGCGCTCACGTATTTTTAAGCATCACAGATTAAGTTTTTTAAGCATCACAGATTAAGTGGAAGCGAGCCAGGCTTCGAGCGGTTGGGTTTGGTGTCCTCCGTCAATCGAGGTGCGCCGAAATGAACTTATGCATTCTTTTACTCGCTCTCGTCGTCTCTTCTTCCGCGGTGGCGCGTGACAACGGTCAGTGGACGGCCAGTCCTCCCCATATCAGACAGTGGTTTCAGCAATTGAGACAGCCCGATCATCCCAGGCTGTCATGCTGCGGCGAAGCGGATGCCTTCGAGGCCGACACCTTCGAGGTCGAAGACGATCACTACGTCGCCATCATTACAGATGGCAGAGGAGTGTTGCCCAACGGCAAGAAAATCCCCGTTCCGAATCATAAGATGAAATGGGACAACGGCAATCCCACCGGTCACGGGATCATCTTCATCGGAACGGAGGGCGACGTCTACTGTTACGTCGCGCCCGGAGGCGTGTGATGCTCGCCACCTCCCGCCGTGGATGCGCTCAGCAATTCGGTCTTTTTTCGTCGCCGTAGGTTGGGTCGAGCGTCCTCGATCTCACCGGGATCGCGAACCCATGCGCGAGACCCAACAACCGCGGATGCCGATCGATGTTGGGTCTCGCAAGAGCTCGACCCAACCCACATCGGCCACATCAATTGCTTTGCTACGGCTCGAGCGACGCCACATAGGCGGAGATCGCCAGGATGTCGTCGCCGGTCAACTTGTCGACGACGGCTTTCATCAGCGCGACCGCGGGACCGGAGCGGTCGCCGGTCTGCATGTAGTAGAGCTGGCGTGCGATCATCCCGGGCGAGCGTCCGGCGAGGCTCGGCACGTCGCCAAGTCCCTTGAGCGCCGGACCATGGCAGATGGCGCAGGGGATCGTTTTGCCCGCGCCGCCGGTGGTGACCAGCGCCTCGCCCTTGGCGACACTGCCGACCGGAACGTAGGAGACGAATCCGGCGTGCGGGTCGCGCATCTCGACGCGCTCCAGGTCCTGCGGCACTTCGATGATGCGGTTGCCGATCGGCTGGGTCCCGCCTTCGGGGTGTTGCAGCCGCCTGGTGCCTTTGAAATAGGTCTTGGGCACGGTGCCGGCTTCGACCACCCGGGTCCAACGCATCACTTTGAGTCCGGCAAAGTATTCGGCGGCGGCCCGGATCTCCTCGTCGGTGATGGTTTTGGCGAAGTTGATCATGTTTGTTGCCCCCGCGCCTTTCCTGGCGCCGCTTTTGAAGTCGGCCATCTGGCGGGCGAGATAAGCGGCGGTCGCACCGGGCAGGCGGGAGTTTTCGGGATGGCCATGGCCGTTGGTCAGGTGGCAGCCCATGCAGGCCCGCACGGTGGTCCCGTTTCCCTGCGCAACGACCCGCGGCAACGGCGGATGCTCGTCGGGGAACCAGTCCGGCGGACTCATCGGACTGTCGATCTGCGCCTGAGTGTAGAATTTGCTGGTACCCGGAACCTGCTTCGGTTTGCCGTCGTCGGGTGGGGTCGCAACCGCCGGGCCTGGCGGTGCGGGAGGAAACGCCCAATCCGGACGGTCGGCTGCGACCGCAGCGGCAGGCAGCAAGGCGAACAGCAAAATCCAGATGAAATTCCTCATCGCATCCTCCGCTTCATTGCGCGTACCTGAAGAAGCGCTGCATCGAAGCATATTGCCACAAAAGCCGGCGGAACAAGTGAGCTTGGAAAAGGTCGGCAAAGGCTGCTTCGCCGTTGCCCACGCTGCGATCCGGCCAAAGAAAGCATGCAAGGTCGATCGCACACCGATCGCCGCGGCGGGGGGAGCGCGCGCAAATCCAGCCCGGTGTGCCTAGGCGCCGGCCCTAGCGGCCTTTGGCCGCGATCGTCTCGACCAGCTCCACGACCGAGCGCCGGAGATTGTCCTGCCGGATTGTCGAGAAGGCCTGCACGAGGCGAAATGAGCGCGAGTCCGCAAGCATCGAGAGCGGAGAGGGTCGTTTTGATTCCCGGTGGGCAGTCTCGCTCCCCTCGAAGAACGCGGTGACCGGCACTTTGAGAATCTCGGCGATGCGAAACAGACGCCCCGCCCCTACCCTGTTGGTGCCTTTCTCGTATTTTTGAACCTGTTGAAAGGTCAAGCCGAGCTTGTCCGCCAGTTCGGTCTGTGACAGCCCCTCGGCGACGCGACGAATTTTGATATGCTGACCCACGATCTTGTCGATCTGGTCCGGTCCTTTACGTGCCATCATACTCCCCCCGATTGATCTCATATCGCCGACAGCGAAAACTTTATCGCCGCCGCCGAGCTTCGCCGATACTTACCCCACTAGCCGCCGCACGCGGGGCTTCCTCCTCAATTCTCTCAAAACGATTCCATGCGATCTGTTGACTGCTCCGTGGCCTGCACCGGGAGTGGTTCTTATGCGCAAGAGAATTCTGCGCCCAGTGTCCTGCCATTGCTCGCAGGCTTGAAACTACACGCGCGCGGCGGTCTGTGCCTATCTACAGAAAATAGAAATTGAGCTGCCCTTCCCTTTGCGCGCGAGCAACTTTCGGATTCCCGCTCCCGACCTCGGCGCTGGTCGCTCGCTGAGAAAGAGGTAGCACGACTCCTGTGTCTCTCGCATAAGTCGCGGCGTGGATCGCAACGCAATTCCCCTTGGCAGTCATCCACGCGAAGTCGGGTTCTTCACCTCATCGCAGGTGGAACAAACCGGACGCGAAGTCAATACTGGCTGGGCTTTTCCCTGTCACCGATCTCACAAAGCCAAATTTTTTGCAGACAAAGCTCGACTGGCCGTTTCGTCGACAAGAGGAACTTGCTGCGCGCTTGCTGGCATTGCTGCTATTCGGGCGACCGTGGCGCGATGCAGGTCTCAAGCGCTGCAGCCACTGCATCTCCAGAAACTCGCCGACTGTCCCTATCGATCTTGATAAGATCGGCCGTCGCCGCGTGGGGCATTTCGATTTTCATGCACGACGGAATTTCGCAAAGAGCATGAAGAGCACCTCCGAATTCTCAGGCGACCGGCCAGCCGGGCTGTGATATCAACTTTCCGTGAATCTTCGGGGAACAGAATGTGGTACCCAATAAGGGACCCAGAAACAGCCAAAGTCATTGAAAAGCCGGGTTAGCTCAGCGGTAGAGCAGCGGTTTTGTAAATTTGCCGCTGCAGTATCTAGCTATCTCGATTGGTTCCCTAAACGTCTCTTTCAGTTGGGGAAATCGATTGCGCCCGTACCTGCCTTCCCGGCCCGTCCCGGTCGGTCTCGAAACGTTGGGTAGCAATTGCGGTAGCACGCTATGTCGGAATGCTGTGGGGCCGACCACGACGATGGCCTTGGTGTCCGATGCGACCGGCTACTCAAGAAAATGGCCCCACCGAAGTAGGGGCCAAGTCTACCCCCAAAGTTAAGGGGGCGCCCAAGGGAGGAATGCTCCGTCAGAGGAGCATGCGGCTGATAGCTGAGTCGCCCCCCTTAATGGTTGCGGAAAAGCAACACTCATTCTCGGATTAGGGGCCATACCGTAGTCGGCGGGCGAGCCCGCTGGTTGCGTCGCGGCGTCGCGACCTTAGGGGAAAAGCCCCAGGCCGCGCCGTCTCAGGATAATCAGGCCACAGGCGCACCCAACGCAATCACACTGTCAATGAACTGCCGAGTCGCCAGAATGTGCCAGTCGGCCTCGTCGTCGTCCCAAAGTTGCGATCCGTGCCATTCCTTGAGCATGCGGGCCTTTGAGCACCATGTCATGGGGCGTCCTGACCGGAAGGCCGGTAGCTCGATCAAAGAGTCAATCTGCGCTATTGCCTATTGCCTCCAACGTGTCAGTGGTGGCCTTATGGCCACTCTCGACGAACACGCGATGAACGTCGACATCCCACCACTGCTGGTCTCGAATGCTCGGCGGTTGGGTCGGAGGTTCGCTCCGGTGTCAACGCGCCAATTTTTTGACGCACGGGGAGAATTCCGTCATGCGCAAGATCGCACTCTCGCTCGCCATCATTGGACTGGCCGTGCCGTTGCTCGCCGCCGCGCCGGCGCAGGCTCAGGCCCCGCGGACTTGGGTTTCCGGCGTAGGCGATGATGCCAACGCCACCAACGGCAACCTCTGCAGCCGCACCGCACCGTGCAGGTCCTTCTCCGGAGCGATCGGGGCCACGACAGCGGGCGGCGAGATCAACTGCCTCGATCCCGGCGACTTTGGGGGGGTGCTCATTACCAAGTCGATCACCATCTCGTGCGAGGCCGGGACGGCCGGCAGTTTGAGCCCGG
>WNGL01008088.1_pt1 | contig 12323 bp, 13 predicted proteins | sample 5400591 | NCBI WGS metagenome assembly WNGL01 (sample SAMN13153377, study PRJNA577476) | soil metagenome | isolation source: 80 cm soil or saprolite under Garry oak tree replicate 1 | place: USA:California | collected 2016-06-15
TGGTGAGCTGGTTCTTGGTGTCGAGCAACTGGTCGAGGGCGGCCGTCATATGATCATCCGCGACCCGGATGGGCGCGGCCTGACCAGTCTCCGTGGCGGCCTGGCCGTCGGCTGCGGCCGCGCTGCCGGTGCCGTCCTCACACGCGAGCAGCGCCGCTTTGCGGATGAGCTCCTTCAAGAACGAGGCCGTGACTCCCTCGGTGCGCTCGATCACCTGTTCGGGCTCGGCCAGGTCGAGAACCACGTCGCCCTGGTAGAGCCGGACGAGCCGACGGCGCGCGTAGGCGTCGGGTAGCGGGAGTTCCGCTGCCAGATCGACCCGGCCCGGCCGGGCGGCGAGCGCGGGCTCAAGGATCTCGGGCCGGTTCGTCGTGAGCAGGAACGTCACGTCGATGTCGGAGTCCAGCCCGTCCATCTCGCTCAGCAACTGGAACAGCAGCGGATGGTGCCCGATGACCGGCCCCATCCGCGGCATCCGCTCCTCGCCGATGAGGTCCACGTCCTCGACCACGACAACGGACGGCTGCAACGCCCGCGCAACCGAACAGGCCTCCCTGATCCGGCCTAGCGCGCCGCCGGAAAGAACGACAGCCGTCACGCCGTCCATCTGACCCAGCAGATAGCGCACGGTGTGCGTCTTCCCTGTCCCCGGCGCGCCGTGCAGCAGCACTCCACGCTTGAGGTGCTGGCCGCTCGCCCGCAGCCGCTCGGCATAGGTGGCGACGCCGAGCACCTGCCGTTCGATGGCGTCAAGCACGCCTTCCGGCAGGATCACATCAGAACGGCCGACGGCAGGCCGGTTAAGGAACGTCACCGGCACTTGGTGGCCGAAGCCGAACATCTCGGCGCCGAAGGCGATCACTTGGCCGCGGAATACGCTCCGCTCGCTGACCAGCCGCCGGACCTCCTCCAACGTGCTCGTGATGCGGTCGGCATCCGGTCCGGCGACATCGAGGATCACCTCGGAAAACGGGCCATGCTCACGCGCGTGCACCAGGAGCGCGAGCCGGGCACCGTTGTCGTCGGCAAGGTAGAGGCCATGCTGCACACAGCTGCGCGTCACACCGCCGGGTCCTGCAGGCAGGGCGGTCGTCGTCACGCCGCCCGAACCGAGCCCGTGACCTCCAGGGTCAGCGATCAGCCAGCCGATCCCGTAGTCCATGCCCCGCATGGCGCCCGCAATCCCCAACAGCTCGAATCGGCGCCCCGGCTCGGCCAGCCATGCGTCCAGCCCGGCCTGCAGGTTCACATGCTCATACGATGGCCACGACCCGGATACAGCCGGAAGGCCATCCGCATCAGCACCGAGGTGGTCAAGCAGCAACCGCCGCAGCGGCTTGTCCTCGGTCCGTGCGGCATCCACCGCCCGGTACACAAGCCGCCGCGCGAGGCGCGCGACGTCGGCCAGTTCCGGCTGCCGCGACTGTGCCGTGCCCACCCCAGCAGCCTAGGCGCTCACCGCCGCAGCGCCGACTGAATATACGCCAACCGTCCGCGGCGCCGATTCCGCGCGTTGCAGCGACGACAGGTGCGGCAGCGCCAGCCTGGCATGCGACACGACACCCTGGTCCACCCCGGCCGGCCTGACATCTGGCCAGGCGCAGTCCGGACCCAGCCGGGCGACCGCAGATTTCATGATCTCCTCGCCGCTGATGGGCCGCAGCCACCAAGCGCAGGACCCGGCGTCCGGCCAGGCCCGTCACAATCAGGCAGCCCTGAGGGTGGCCCGGGCCGGCTGATACGTCTCGCCCGGTTCCCGGGACCCTCGCGTAGTCGGTACAGGCCCAGCCGCTCGCCCAGATATACGGTGAGCAGTTCAAGCGCGCCGGTCATGTCACGGAACAGCCGGCCGGTCAGCGCCGCCGGATCACCAGGTTCTCCCCGCGCCGCCAGATGCTCCTCAGCTCCCATGCCGCCCAAGCTACCGCCACCGGGAGACGAACGGCCGCATAGCCGTCCTGCCGGCCTGGCTGCCGTTTTGTGCGGGGCTAGCAGGGAGGATGCGGCCGCCGGAAAACCGGCCCTGGATACCCCTCGCCGCCTGATCCCACTCAGCCGATCCCAGCACCTGACCAGTTACATCACGTTACCTGGCAGAAGTCGTTGGCCAGAACTAACCTGGCAGTCTGACACTGCTGGGCGGTTCAGACCCTCTGGTGCGACCGCGCTCATAGCCGCCTTCGATATGACGCGGTGCTTGAATCCACCTGTCGCCAAACGCCGCAGGAGGACATTGTGACCGCACCGGATGATGCCAAAGAAGTGCTGAGCGCCCTTCGTCTTGGCTGGTTCCTCGCCGAAGTGCGCGGCCGGAACAGGCCCGGCGGCCAACTGGGGGTCTGGACCAGCATGCCCGATCACGATTATCACGCGTTCCCGCTGCGCATCGAACGCACCACAACCGAGCTTCGGATTGAGGCGCAGAAGGTGGTCGCCCAGCTGGCTGCGGACCGCCACGTGGACGCCGACGGCGACGGCACCAGTTTTGCCGCGGCCATCGACGATAAGGCGAAGCTTCTGGATCCCGTCCGCGCGCCGAAGGCGAGTACGGCCCTGCAGCGGGCGCTCGATCAGCTCCGGATGGCCGCGGCCGGCCGGTCCTATCCCGGCGAGCCCGAACCCCCCACTCCGGAACAGGCACTCCAGACGCTACAGACAGCCGTCAACCCGCAACAACAAGTCGTGGCGGCCTGCGACCAAGCCGTGGCCGCCGCCCAGCAGGCCCTGGTGACTGCCGAGAACTGCGTCGCGGGGGTGGCCGGGCAGCCACCTGAGGTGGTCTCGGCGGCCGAGGCAGACTTGGGCGCGGCGGCCGCCCAGGTAGACCGCGAGCAGGTGGCCGCCGAGGGCGAACATCGGGGGCTTGGCGCCCTGCAAGGCGCCATCGGCGCCCTGCAGGGCGTAAACGGCGGTGACGCTAACGCCGCACAGGCCCGCGTCGATCTCATCAGGGGGAGCCTGCAGGTCGTCATAGATGCCGCCAACCAACCGTGGGAGGATCTGGCCGAGCTGTTGTGGAGGTTTGACGCTCACATTCAGGACCGGCTCAGCGCCACTTCCGAGACGCAGGCATGCGGATACCAGCTGGGGCGAGGACTGGCCGAGACCTACTGGGCGCTCGACCCTGATCATGTCGCCGGCTCGCAAGGCTGGGACTTCCTGCTCGGCCAGGAACGCTGCAATGAGCTTTCCCGGCTGGTCGGCCGGCTCGGGGCATACATGACCGAGTACACCGCGCCAGCCATCACCGGGTCCATCGAGATCTGGAGATATCTTGCCGACCAGCAAACCTGGCGAGGCGACGGTCAAGTGGCCAATGACGCGCTGTACCACCAGATCCGGCGCTGGTACGAGCTGATCGTGCTCGGCCAGGATCCCACGACCCTGATCGAACCGGGTGGCCTCATATCAAGCTACCGGACATTCAGCCAGGCAGTCAGGCTCTTCTGGCCCCAACTGGTGACAACAATCATCGGCCTTGGCTTCCTGGTCACCCTCCTCGTGCTGCTCGGCATCGGCAGCGGCACCGCTTGGGAGAAGACTTTGTCCGGGATCTTGGCGGCCGGCGGACTCTCGCTGGCCGGCCTGACCGGTACCCTAAAGAACTCGGCACAAGCCATGCTGAAGCGGCTGCGCCAGGATTCCTATACAGACCTGGTGGCCATGGCGGTGCAGACCGCGCCGCCGCCGCCGAGCAAGTCGGACCTCGATAAGGCACTAAGCAACCGCCGGCTGACACCGAGCACGCCGAATTGAGGCGTAGCCACACAGCGCCAAGACAACCACTGTGCCAGACCGCGGGCCCGGAAAGCGGGCCGGACGAACTCAACCTGCTGGTCTGCGGCTACGGCGCCGGCCGCGGAATCACCGGCACCGATCCCGGTCGGGAGTATCGCGTGTTCGACGCCGTCGCGACACTGTTCGATTACCGCCGTGAGCTGCTTTCGCCTGAACTCACCCTGCGTCGCCTGGCTGATTACATCGCCGACGACGAACGATACCGGACGACGCTGTCGGGCATCGCCCGACTTATCGGACTCGACGATCCCGACGCGGCGGCTGTACGACTTCGAGCTCGAACCGGAGGTCCGTGACTGGCTGGACAGCCTCAGCGACAGCGACTTCAAGCGGGTCGACGAGGTATGCGGCATGCTTGCTGGGCACGGGACCAAACTCGGCGGCCCGTGGTCCGACCACCTGGATGGTCCGGTCTGGGAACTGCGCGACTGCTGCCAGGTGAGCGAATTTGACCTGCTCACCTTCCCCGTCGTCATTGCGACCGGCGTTCGCACTAGGGCACGCTGCGGAATTCTCCATCGGCTGATAGGAATTGGCGCAGGCTGAGGAGCCGAGCCGCGCTCTCTTGCAGTGCGGGCATGAGCGGTCCTTCAGGAGCGAGCCGGGTCCGCCATGATCCAGAGGCTCAAGGCGCTCACCTGAGGTCTCCGCCGAGGCGGTAGCAGATCTTCAACTCCTGCTCTTAATCGGTCCTTTGTCACCTTGAATTATAGCCACTTGTGCTTCACATCCGTGTGCGATCTGATGAACATGGTCGGCTTCGTCCGCGATTGCTGCCCTCCGTGCTAGCTTTGGGGAGTTGGTCAGCAACCATGATGCCTGTGCGTGGTGCTGAGCTGGGGTGGGATGGCTGCCAAGGGGGGTGGTCTGTGACAGGCGTTGCTTATCCATATTCATTCATCCCGCTTGCCGGGGATCTCGGTGACTTTGCCCTGACTGGTCATACGGCGATCGGCAACGGTCGACCGCCGGGAGGCCTGGCGGTTACCTTCATGGGCCGGACACCGCCGTTTGCCGCCCGGCTTGATCAGGGCAGCGCAGGCGCGGACATGCCAAGAGGCGCCCATGAGGCGGCAGGCCGGGCCGGACTTGCCGCGCCCGTCGTGCCCGATGTCGGCAGGTGGGAGGGGAGGGCTTTCGGGTCCTGGAGGCCTGATGGGTGGTGAGATTCCCGGAGCTGGTGTTTTTGCCGGTTTCTCTGTCGGTTCGCAAATCGCCGGCTACCGCCTGGAGGAGCAGATCGGCCAGGGAGGGATGGCAGTTGTCTTCCGGGCCCAGGATGAACGGCTTCAGCGGCAGGTAGCGCTTAAGATCCTGTCGCCGACGCTGGCTGCCGATGAGGCATTCCGGCAACGTTTCATTCGTGAGTCCCGGTCTGCAGCGGCCGTGGATGATCCGCACATCATCCCGGTGTTCGAAGCCGGCGAGGCGGATGGAACGCTATTCATTGCCATGCGATATGTGCCTGGCGGCGACGTCGGAACGCTCGTGCGCCGGATGGGCCCGCTGCCCGGTGTGCGCGCGGCCGCGATCGTCTCCGCGGTCGCCTCAGCCCTGGACGCCGCGCACGCCGCCGGACTGGTGCACCGCGATGTTAAGCCGGCCAACATGCTTCTGGACTCGCGGCCCGGTCGGCCCGATCATGTTTACCTGTCCGATTTCGGGCTGACCAAAGGTGCGCTGTCATCCGCTCACCTGACGGAAACCGGTCACTTCCTGGGGACGCTGGATTACTGCGCGCCCGAGCAGATCCAAGGCGGGCAAGTCGACGGTCGCACGGACGAGTACGCGCTGGCCTGCGCGGCGTTCGAATTGCTCTCCGGCGAGCCGCCATTCCCCCGGGACAAGGGCATGGCTGTGCTGTTCGCGCAGCTATCAGCGCCCCCGCCACCGCTGACCTCAAAGCGCCCCGGCCTTCCGCCGGCCGTGGATGAGGTCCTGCTGCGCGCCCTGGCGAAGGCTCCAGGTGACCGTTATGCCAGTTGCGGGGAGTTCGCTGATGCGCTGCGTGCGGTCTTCGGGCTCCAGCAATACGACGGTGGTCACGACAGCCGCCAGGGACTCGATCACCCGCCGACGGAGGTGGCGCGGACCGGTGATCCGGATAAGCGACTTTTCGGCCCCACTGCCGATGCCATGCTGCAGCAGGTAACTGCAGGCGCGCCGGATCCTGCAGCCGGGCAAGCAGGCACGCCCCCCGGGGCGGCTCCGTCCGCCAGCCCCGGTCAATACGACGGAGGCGCGGCTAGCCCGGTGCAGCCGGCGGGCGGGCGGGAACGCCGCCGTTCTGGCCTGCTTGCCCTCGGGGCGGTCGCCATCGTGACCGCGGGAGGTGTCATGGCCGCATTCGCCTTCGCGAGTGCCAACGACCACGGCTCCAGCCGTACCTCAGGCCTCGGGGCGACGGCCCGTCCGTCTAGCCCGGCGACAGGTCGATCTGAAAGGCCAAGATCCAGCGGTTCTTACAGTCCAGGCGCGGGCAGTCCTGCACATCCCGGCGCCGCGGCTGTCCCCGCGATCGTGCGTACCCTCTCTGAGCCGGGCGCTGGCATCAAGCACGTCAATTCAGTGGCCATCAGCTCTGATGGCCGGACGCTGGCCGCCGGTGATACGAATGGCAATGCCTATCTGTGGGATGCCGGCACCGGACGGCAACTCGCGGTGCTTCGCGGCGGCGGCGGTGCGAAGGTCTTCGCGGTGGCGTTCAGTCCCGACGGCACGATGGTGGCGACCGGGTACGGAAACGGCCGCACTAGCGTATGGAAGGCCGCCACCGGGCAACTGGCCGGTACCGTTCCCGATCCAGGGGGCAAGGCCGTCAATTCGGTAGCTTTCAGCCCGGACGGCAAGACGCTGGCCACCGGCGACGCGAACGGCAGCACCTTTTTCTGGGATATCACCGGCAGCGGTCACTCGATCACGTTGGGCCGCACGCTGGCCGACCCTGCAGGCGCGGGAATCTGGGCGCTGTCATTCAGCCCCGACGGCAGGACGCTGGCCACGGGCGATTACGACGGCAGCACATACTTGTGGAACATCGCAGGCTCGGCGCGAGGCCCCGCCGCTACCTTCACCGTCGCGGGAGGAAATAACGTCACGGCAGTCGCCTTCAGCTCTGACGGCAAGACCCTTGCGACCGGAAATTCCAACGGCACCGCATATCTGTGGAACCTTTCCAGCGGAGCCCACACTGTCATCTCCGAACCGGGCCCCGTCTGGGGGGTGGCATTCAGCAAGGGCGGCATCCTGGCCGTTGGCGACAACGACGGCAGCACCTATCTGTGGGATGTCGCTACCGGGAGCAGGAGCGCTACCTTGACCGATCCGGCAAGCGGGGCCCAGGGCGTCGGTGCGGTGGCGTTCAGCCCGGACGGCCAGATGCTGGCCACTGGTGATACCAATGGCACCACCTACTTGTGGAAGGTGGGCTGAACGACTACCGCGATCAGAGGGCGCGCAGCTATCTGGGCGGCAGCCGCCCGCCGCTCACCAGGGCGGCGGTCCCGCTGACGTTGCCGTCCCGCGTCATCGCCCCCAGCGCGCGGGCCTGGCCGAGCACGTACCGGTCGAAAAAACCCAGGGTTACCCGGGCCACAAGCTGTTCCACCGGGCTGGTTCCTATGTAAGGGATCATGTGGTCCGCCCCGAACAGGTCCAGGTAGTACCTGGCGGCAGCCCTGTCCGCGCGATACAACTGCAAGCTGGTCCACGGCGGATTGATCGTATCCGCGGTGCCCTGCACGAACATCATCGGCGGTGCCCCGTGCGGGAAGTACTGCCCGGGCATCGGGGGCCACTCCGCTCCCGACAGCACGGCCACGCCTTTCAGCCGGTGATCCGTGCAGCAGCTGTTGACTGCCAGGGCGGCAACCGTGTCGCCGCCGTCAGATTGGCCGGCTGCGCCGATCTGATAGCGATTCAGCAGGCCAGAGAACACATTATGGGGTTGTGCGCTTAGCGCAAGGAGCCTGCTGAGCACATAGGACATATCCGCTGGCTGGTTCACCAGGTCTGGCTCATATGCAGCGGCACCGACACGACAATCTGTACGAGGGAAATCCACGACCGCGACGACGTAGCCGGCACTGGCCCAAGCCCGGAGCAAGCCCGAATACGGGCTGCCGCACTGCATGAACCCAGGAGCAAACATAATCAGCGGGAACGGGCCCGTGGCCGCTGGTGGTGATCCGGCTGACCGCTGAGTTAGCGGATACCAGATCCCGGTCACCAGCATGCGCGAGCCAAGATACTGATCCGCCGGGCCAAGGTGCCCTGGCTCGACGAAGGTCACCTGCCGCTGACCAACTCTGTAACCGCCGGGGGAACCAATGACAGCCGTCCTGCCGGGGGAACTGGCCACAGGCTGGCCAGTGACTGCCCGTTTCACGGGTGTCGCCGCATGTTGACGCGGGGGGCCCGCACACGCACAGACGAACATGAGAACTGCCAGAACCCCGGCGACCGTCTTACCGGCGACGATCAGCCTGGTATCCCTGGCGGCTCCCATCACGGCTGCGTTCTAGCCTCTCCCCCGCGATCGATGACCGTCACCGTTGACGTTCACGTCCATTGAGTATGTACGAGGCGCCTACTCGATTCTGACCGTTTCATCCACGGGCGGCGTGTTCGCTCGTACCTACCGCGGCTCGACCGGCAACCAGCAGCCGCCCTGCCACTCCGAAGGTCCGCTCCGCGGGTCAGCCGGTGCCCGGCCATGACGCCACCTGATGCTCAGGCAGGCCCGGTCGAGCAATGCGCCGCATGGTCTCCGGATCGGGACTGCCCGCAATGGGTGCTCCTGTCATGGGGCGCTCCTGTGCCAGCTGCGCGGACGCGATGCCGAAATGCTGTCCGCCTGCCGCCAGCGGACATCATGCCGGCCGCCTCCGGTGTCGACTTGATCGCGGGAGGCGGCCGGTACTAATCCGGACGACATCCGCTGACACTGCCGGATAATCGATCATTGAGCGTGGCCCGATCTGAGCGACGCTGACGTGCGCGAGATGAGGAGCTTCCTGACCGGCACCCGCCCGAACGCCAGGCGCTGGCCTGACGAACCGGAGTGCAGCACCGGCGGGCGGATGGCGGCGTCGATCCCTTGACAAGATCGGATGCCTGAGGACGATGGATGCCATGTACCGGCGATAGGTATATGTAATCCGGCGGCCGTAGGCCCTGCCGGTCGCAGGGGGGAGTAGAGGCATGTCCGAGGCAGACGTCATCGGCCCGTTCTCGGTTGTCGAGGCGGAGGCCGAAGTCCGGCCTGTGCGGCACACGCAGCTCGAGGTTATCGACGGATCGGCAGCCAAGATCGGTTCACCTGGATCACTATCGGTGTTCATCGCGAGGAAGGGTTCAGGTGTCCTGGATGAGGTGCGTGCCGCCGCCGCCGGAGACACCTACGCTGCAGAGCGTCTCGTGGAGCGCTACACGGCCGGCGGCCCCCTGAATCCACCGCCGATACCGGATGAGGCTCTCGCTGCCGCCATGGCAAGCGCCGATGTCTTCGCGGACTTCAGTTACGGGGGCGACGTCCTCAACCGCGGCATCTTCCTGCCCCCGGGCGTGGACATGGTGGCGGCAATGTTCGCCTACAACGGAGGCCGGCTCGCGAGCGACGGGTGCTTGATTGTCGAGCACTACCGCGAGGGCAGCGACATCGAGCTCGATGGCGTCGTCGTGCAATTGGCCCCGCCATTGACGGCCGCGGAGCGAGCCGCGCTGATGAAGCTGCCGGCCGATACCCGCGAGGTCACTGTCGACGCGGGCTTTGACTGCGTGAGCACGACTTACTGGGTGGTCGCGGCCGCAGTTGCCATCGGCTTCGCAGCCGGAACGGCAGCTACGGTGGCGGTGCTCTTGATCGCCGCCGCGGCCATGGCAGAGGATGCGAGCGAGCACCTCTCAGATAAAGACATCGCAGATCTCGATCCATCGGCGTCGGCGCAAAAGCTGCTTGAGATTCGACGCCGGGTGCTGAGAGAGCGATTCGCCCGCGCGACCTAGCCGCCTCCCTGCCTTCCGTCGTATCCCAGCATTGCGACCGGCGCGAGACCGGGGTGGTGACACTTATGCAGGCATTCATCGTCGGCCTGTTCGCGCTGTGGCTGACCCTTTCGATCATCGTCTATATCCCGGAGGTGACCACTGCGATCCGGCGTCGGGATCACCTCATGCTGATTCCGACCTGGAAGTTCTTCGCTCCGACACCAGGGGAGCGTGACATGCATGTGCTTTACCAGGACAGGTACCAGGACGGCACCGTAACCCTGTGGACCGAAATCGGTCCCGCGGTCAGGCGACCATGGTGGGGCTTCGTGTGGAATCCCGCGAAGCGGACGAATAAGGCGCTCTTCGACGTAATTCAGGAGCTAGGGCTCCATGTGACGGCGGGCGATCCAGTCCTCGAACTGTCGATGCCGTACCTCAGCCTGCTCAACCACATCTCGTCGATACCGAGATCCACGTCACCCGCCTTCACCAAGTTCCTGCTCATGTGCTCCCGCGGGAATGTCCGCGGCGACGAGCCAGAGGTCGTCTACGTGTCGCGGTTCCACCAGCTATGACGCTGAACGTCGGCGACGAGTTCGCCGTAGTCCTCGTGGCCAAGATCGCCGCGCTTGGTGTTCTCGTCTCCAGCTTGGAATACCTTGCCCGCCAGCGGGAACTAGGCAACGGCGGCCTCATGTCGTGGAGCGTGGGGAGCCTGCGTAACCGCTGGCTGGCGGGAGGGGTGATCGGACGCAGCCTCCACGTCGTCCTGAGGTACCCGAACGTGCTCGGGCTCCTGGCCGCGCGGGCCGTAATGGCGGCAGCGGTACTGCTGGCACCGCCTCAGGTATCCACGGCTCCAGCCCTGGTCATCCCCCTAGCCGTCGTCACCCTGGTTTTTCTGCTCCGCAGCCACTACGGCCTCGACGGATCGGACCAGATGCTGTGGCTCATCTTCGCGGGCCTGGCTCTGGTCAGCCTCGCCGATACACCTGCGGTCCGTACCGCCTACCTGTGGTTCGTGGCGCTGCAATGCTGCCTGTCCTACTTCGTCGCCGGCGTCGCTAAGGCATCCGCGCAGGGGTGGCGCGCCGGAAGCTATCTAGTTGGCATCTTCCAGACCAGAATCTACGGGCACGCAGGTTTGTCTGCGCTGCTGCAGGACCACCGGCAGCTCGCGACTATTCTAGCCAGGCTAGTGATTACATGGGAATGCGTCTTCCCCGCGGTCCTCGCCGCACCGGTGCCGATCGTTCTGATATTTATCGCCGGCGGTGCGGCCTTCCACGTCGTTAATGCCTACATCATGGGGTTGAACATATTCGTGTGGGCATTCTTGGCGGCCTACCCCGCGATCCTGTTCTGTGCCAGTGCCTGGTAGCTGAGGCGTTCCGTGGGTAGCAATCTGAGTCCCGTATGCCCGCGCACACTGCCGCCGATCTGGACGGTCACTGCCCCGCTGATGACGGCCAGTTGAGCCGCGCAGATCTGGCACTCTGGCGCGCTTCGGGCGCCAGGTCCTGTCAATTGCGAGACGTTGCATCTGGACGTGCTGATGTGCCCGTCGCCATGCTCCGCTGGCTGTCCTTAGCCGCGGCTGCCCATGATGAATGGTGTACCTCGTGCAGAATGCCCGCTTGTGGCGCATGATCTCCTGCAGCGCGCTTATCGCGGGCAGTAGCCGGGCCTGGAGCGCCGGGGGAGTTTGGCCCCCGAAACCAGCTGCACTCACCCGGAGAGGGTGAGGGATCGGTGGTGGATCTGCACCAGGATTGACACGTGGTGCGCGCTGTCAACGGTACCTGGGTAATCCAGGCACGCTCCGGATGCCGCGCCACGACAAGGAAGGCACCACGATGCCACGGAAGGTAACGGCCATAGCTGATCTGACCGCTATCGGTTGCCAGGTTGAGACGACCGCGACGGCCGCCGAGAAGGTGCGGTGGCTGGGCCGGGACCAGGTCATCCGGCCGGATGCGATCGCGCTGATCGTGCGGGGCTGGACTACTGCGGCGTCTTGCTCAGGCCTCGGCGGTTTTGTGGGCCCCTGCTCGTCGCGGCGGGTGTAACAGCAGACGTGAAGCACCTGAAGTTGAACCGTAAGCGGGTTCCCGATTCACGAGTCCTGGCGGATGTGGGTGAGGGCCGGTGAGGGTCAGAAGGCTGCGTCCGGGGGCGCGACGGCGCGAAGGGCACGCCGAAAGCGCAAGACTGCCGGGGTGGTGAACCTGGAATGACTGCCGAGTCTGGCACCAGCGCTCCCGGGCTGGCCAAGGAAGGCCGCAGGCTGGCCGTCCTGCTGGCGATGGCGATGTTCGTCCTGGTTGTGGACACCTCGGTGATGAACGTCTCCATCGCAGCGGTCGTTCATGACCTGCACACGACCGTCAGCGGGGTCCAGTCCGCGATCGCGCTCGAGGCGCTGGTGTCGGCGGCGTTCATCCTGATCGGCAGCAAGGTGGGTGATCTGATCGGGCGCAAGCGCGCGTACGTGCTGGGTCTGCTCGGCTACGGGATCGGCGCCATTGCCATGG
>WNGL01008092.1_pt1 | contig 12320 bp, 10 predicted proteins | sample 5400591 | NCBI WGS metagenome assembly WNGL01 (sample SAMN13153377, study PRJNA577476) | soil metagenome | isolation source: 80 cm soil or saprolite under Garry oak tree replicate 1 | place: USA:California | collected 2016-06-15
TCGTCTATCCCCATCACGGGGCTGCTCGCATCGAAGCGGTCGAGACTCGCACCATCAAGGGCGAGGATAGAACCTATCTGGTCCTCAAGGTCGACAAGGGCGACCTGACCGTACGCGTCCCCGCGGACAATGCCGAGCTGGTAGGCGTGCGTGATGTCGTGGGCGCTGAAGGGCTTGAGCGGGTGTTCGAAGTACTCCGGGCGCCGCACACCGAGGAGCCGACCAACTGGTCCAGGCGGTACAAGGCCAACCTGGAGAAGCTCGCTTCCGGTGACGTGAACAAGGTCGCCGAGGTCGTTCGGGACCTGTGGCGGCGGGACAGGGAACGCGGTCTGTCCGCGGGCGAGAAGCGCATGCTCGCCAAGGCGCGGCAGATCCTGGTGAGCGAGCTGGCCCTGGCCGAGAAGACCAACGAGGACAAGGCTGAGGCCCTGCTCGACGAGGTTCTTGCTACCTAGTGCCCGGTTCTGTTCCCCGCGTGGGGATCGGAGTTGACGTACACCCGTTGACCGGCTCGCGTGAGCTGTACCTGGCCGGCCTGCTGTGGCCGGGCGAGGCGGGCCTGGACGGCCATTCGGACGGCGACGTCGCGTCGCACGCCATCTGCACCGCGCTGCTGTCCGCGGCCGGGCTCGGCGATCTCGGCGCGAACTTCGGCACCTCCCGGCCCGAGTGGGCGGGGGCGTCCGGCGTCGCGCTGCTGCGCGAGACGTTCCGGCTGATCAGCGACGCCGGCCTGGTCATCGGCAACGTCGTGGTGCAGGTGATCGGGAACCGGCCGCGGATCGCGCCGCGCCGGGCCGAAGCGGAGAAGGTCCTGAGCGAGGCGCTGTCCGGCGCCTCGGTCAGCGTGTCCGCCACCACCACCGACGGATTGGGCCTGACCGGCCGGGGCGAGGGCATCGCCGCGATCGCCACCGCCCTCCTGATTCCCGCGGCCTGATCTAATGGCACTGAGACGGCACGCGCCGTATCCCTTAGCCTTGTCAGCGTGACGTTGCACCTTCATGACACCGCGGCGCGCGCGGTGCGCGAGTTCACGCCGCTCACGCCGGGCCGTGTGTCGGTGTACCTGTGCGGCGCCACCGTGCAGGCGCCGCCGCACATCGGCCACCTGCGTTCGGGCGTGGTCTTCGACGTGCTGATCCGCTGGCTCGAGGCGTCCGGGTACCGGGTCACCTTCTGCCGCAACGTCACCGACGTGGAGGACAAGATCCTGCGCACCGCGCAGGCCGAGGGCGTTCCGGCGTGGATCGTGGCCGAACGCAACCAGCGCGCGTTCACCTGGGCCTACGACGCGGTCGGCTGCCGGCCACCGGACGTCGAGCCGCGGGCCACCGGGCACATCCCGGAGATGATCGTGCTGATCCGGCGGCTGATCGAGAGCGGCCACGCCTACGCCGGCGGCGGGGACGTGTACTTCGACGTGCACTCCTACCCCGGGTACGGAGCCCTGTCCGGGCAGCGGCTGGACGCGATGCGGCCCGCCGAGGACGCCGACGACACCGGGACCAAGCACGACCCGCGCGACTTCACCCTGTGGAAGGGCGCCAAGCCGGGCGAGCCGTCCTGGGAGACCCCGTGGGGGCCGGGCCGCCCCGGCTGGCACCTCGAGTGCTCGGCCATGTCGACCAAGTACCTCGGGGCCACCTTCGACATCCACGGCGGCGGGATGGACCTGATCTTCCCGCACCACGAGAACGAGATCGCCCAGTCCCGCGCGGCCGGCGACGGCTTCGCCCGGTACTGGATGCACAACGGGCTGCTCGGGCTGGCCGGGGAGAAAATGAGCAAGTCCGGCGGCAACTCGCTGCTCGTCACCGACGTGCTGCGCCGGGTGCGGGCGCCCGAACTGCGCTACTACCTGGTCCAGGCGCACTACCGCTCGCTGCTCGAGTACTCCGAGGACGCGCTGGAGGAGGCGGCCGCCGCCTACCAGCGGATCGAGCGCTTCGTGCTGCGGGCCAGCGAGGTGCTGATGGGCGCCACCGACGACGACGGGGCGCCCGGGCTACCGGTGTCGTTCCGTTCGGCCATGGACGAGGATCTCGCCGTCCCGGCCGCGCTGGCCGCCGTGCACGCCAGCATCAGGGACGGCAACCAGGCGCTGGCCGCCGCGGACAAGCCGGGCGTCCGGGCCAGCCTGGTCCAGGCCCGTGCCATGCTGGACGTGCTCGGCCTGGACCCGCTCGCGCCGCCGTGGGCGGATGCGGCCGGCTCGGCCGGGCCTGGCGCCGGCGACCGGTTGCGCGAGGTGCTCGGCTCGCTGGTGCGGCTGACCCTGCAGCAGCGGGACGCGGCCAGGGCCCGCCGCGACTACGCTACCGCCGACGCGATCAGGGACGGCCTGGACGAGATCGGCATCCAGGTCGAGGACACTCCAGAAGGCCCGCGATGGGAGCTGAAGCGTTGAGCACAGGATCCGGCCGTTCCGGCTCGGGGAGGACCAAGAAGGGCAAGCCCCGCCCGGGCACCGGCGGCTACGGCCGCCGCGCGCTCGAGGGCAAGGGGCCGACCCCGCCCGCCGCGATGCGCCCCGGCCACCCCGCCCAGCGCCGCGCGGCCGCCGCCGCAGCGGCCGGATCCCGCCGCCCGCGCCGCTCCGACGACACCGCCGGCTCCCGCGGCCAGCGCCGCTCCGACGAGTCCGCCGGCTCCCCGGCGCGTGCCGCCCGCGGTGCCGCGGCTGCGTCCGGCCCTTCCGCCCGCGCGTCGCGCGGCTCGGGGGACGCCCCCGAGTTCGTCGCCGGCCGCAACCCGGTGGTCGAGTCGCTGCGGGCCGCCGTGCCGTCCGTCGCCCTGTACGTCGGCACCCGGGTGCAGCACGACGAGCGGATCAGCGAGGCCATCAAGCTGGCCGCCGGCCGCGGCGTGGCCGTGCTCGAGGCCGGCCCGGCCGAGCTCGACCGGCTCACCGGCGGCGCGCTGCACCAGGGCCTCGCGCTCCGGGTCCGGCCGTACGACTACGCGCACCCCGACGACCTGCTCGCCCGGGCCGCCGACGCCGGCCAGCCGCCGCTGATCGTGGCCCTGGACGGCGTCACCGACCCGCGCAACCTGGGAGCGGTGGCGCGATCGGCAGGCGCGTTCGGCGCCCATGGGGTCGTGGTCCCGGCCCGCCGCGGGGCCGGCGTCACCGCGGGCGCCTGGAAGGCCTCCGCGGGCGCGCTGGCCCGGGTCCCGGTGGCCCGCGCCGCCAACCTGGCCCGCACCCTGGCCTCCTACCAGGACGCCGGCCTCTTCGTGGCCGGCCTGGACGCGGCCGGCGACACTGGAGTCCGCGACCTGGAGCTGGCCACCGCCCCGCTGGTCCTGGTCATCGGCTCCGAGGGCCGCGGCCTGTCCCGCATCGTCGCCCGGACCTGCGACGTCCTGGTCCGTATCCCCATCGCCGCCCGCACAGAATCCTTGAACGCCGGCGTAGCCGCCGGCATCACCCTCTACGAAGTCGCCGCCATCCGCTCCCGCCCCACCACCCCCTAACCCCGGCCCCCGCGCCCGCCTGCCCCCGCGCCCGCCGGACGCACTGGAACCGGGCTTTCACTGCGTCAGGGCGCACTGGAACCCTCAGTGGGGGTTTCATGACGTTCCGGCTGGTCCGGCGCACATGGACCGTGATGCTGATGGTGCCGGCGTGACCTGAGTCCGGTTTCCGGGGACGGCGCGCCCGGCCGCAGCCCACTAGCTGAACGGCATTCTGCTGGAGCCGCATGAACGCGGCATGTGGCACGCTGGAGTGGTGAGTGGGGAGAGCGAGCTGACGGTCGCGGTGACCGGCCCGACCGGGACGTTCGGGTTCGGCCTGATCCCCCTGCTCCAGGCTGAGGACCGGGTGACGCGGATCGTGGGCATCGCCCGGCGCCCGTTCGACCCGGCCGCCTACGGCTGGACCAAGCTGGAGTACCGCCGCGGCGACATCCGCGACGAAGCGGCCCTGCTTGACGCGTTCGCGGGCGCCGACGTGGTGGTGCACCTGGCGTTCCTGGTCACCGGGGGCGCGTCCGCCGAGACGATCCGCGCGGTCAACGTCGGCGGCACGCTGAACGCCTTCCGGGCCGCGACGCAGGCCGGCGCCCGCCGGTTCGTCTACGCCTCCTCGGTGGCGGCCTACGGCTTCCACCCCGACAACCCGGTCGGGATGACCGAGGAGTGGCCGGTGCGCCCCGCCGCCCGGCTGTTCTACGCGCAGGAGAAGGCCGAACTCGAGCACCTGCTCCAGGCCGAGACGGCAGGCGCCGCCGGGCCCGCGCTGTACCTGCTGCGGCCGCCGGTGGTCCTCGGGCCGCACGCGGTCGGTGCCAAGGACCTGCTGCCCGGCCCGCTCGCCCCGCTCGGCCGCATCCTGGCCAGCCGGATCGGGCGGTCTCCGGTGCCGCTGCCCGCGCCGGTCCCGCTGCTGCCGCTGCAGTTCGTGCACGAAGACGACCTCGGCCAGGCGCTACTGCGCTGCGTGCTGGGAGCCGGGCCGCCCGGCGCCTACAACGTCGCCGCTGACGGAATCCTCAGTACCGCCGACGTGGCCCGCGAGTTCGGCCTAATCCCGCTGCCCCTGCCCGCCGGACCAGCCCGGCTGGCGGCCCGCGCCGTCGCCGCGCTGCCGTTCCTGCCGCCCGCTGCCCAGTGGGTGGAGGCGGCCAGCCACCCGGCGATCATGGACACGACCAAGGCGAAGCAGGATCTGGGCTGGACTCCCCGCTTCACCGCCCTGGAAGCCCTGCGGGACACCCTGCGCCCGCGGCCGGCCGGCCGCTGAGGTACCGCTCGCCTGTGCGCAGGTCGGCTTCCATGCACAGAGTCTCCCCGCCGGCGTAGCTGGGTGCTGAGAGTCGTTCGGACAGCCCTCGCGCATCACCCTAGGGCGACGCGCGGATCCGGTCGCAGCCAGTTGAGGATTCGACATTCGAACCCGCCGGGGGTTGCGCCAACACGCTTTCCAAGTCTGCGTGGCTGGTCCGGCATAGTCCAAGAGGGTCCGGGACCTGGGCCCCCCGCTCTGCGTGGTGTGCGCCGAACGTCACAGGACGTAGACGAATGAGACTAGGAGGTGGCCTGAAAGGCCGGCGCATTGACACCTTGTCAGGTCATGGACGCGCCGGTGCCGGTCAGGAGGGCCAGGATCTCGCCGACGGTACGTTCCCGCCCGTCCGGTTCGGGCAGCGGGCGGTGTGCCTGGATGTGGTAGCGGTTGCGGCGGCCGTTCTTCTCCTTGACCATGTAGCCGGCCTCGACCAGGTCCGTGATTATGCCGAAGGCGCTGCGTTCTGTGATGTCCAGGCTGGCCGCGATGTCGCGCAGGCGCACCCCGGGGTCATGGGCGACCAGCAGCATAACCCGCGCATGGGTGGTCAGGAAGGTCCAGCTGGTCACCTTGACAGGTTATCAGATTCTGGAAAAAACTTGCTAGTTTCTCGGTGCTGGTATAGCGTGGCATCAGGCACCGGACATCGGCCGCCGGCAGCGGCCAGCTTCCCGGGGCTACCGGAGGAGCGATGCGCATCGGCGCGGTCATCATGATCGTCGGTGCCCATGACGCTCGCAATGCCGCGTCCCGGCCGATCGTGCCGGTGCCTGATGGACGCTGCCGGGCCAGGATCCTGGTCTGGCGGCGGCGGTGACACGATGAATGCCAGCGACATCGATGCCGCGGGGCGGTCGGCCCTGACGCGGCCTGGTGCAGCCGCCGGTCATCCCGGCACAGAGCAGCGGCACGGACGCCGCAGGCGGTTCAGTTTGCGTGCACCCGGCGGTGCCTGCCACAGAGCCAGCGCGATAGCGGCCGCCTTGGGCCGCGGCCGTCGGCAGCTGACGCCGGCCCTGCTGGGCGCCGGCTAGCGGCCGCGCGCCCGCCCATTCTCCGTCGCAGCGTTCCGGCCGGCCGCCAGTCAGCGGCCGCCGAGGACGCTGCGACGGACCCTACGTACCAAAGGAAGGCACCATGCCCGAACCAGCCGCACCCCGTCCGGATCCGGGCCCTGCCACCACCCGGCCGCGCCCATCCCTTAACGGCACTGTCCCGCCCAAGCCGTCGGTCCCGCCGATGCCATCGGAGGTCACGAAGGCGCACACGCGCACACAGCGGTCCGCGGTCGGCGTGTTCCGCACGGCGATGTCGCCGCTGCGCAAGATGCTGCGCCGAGCCTCCCGCCATGCGTAGTCCCGGCCGGCGTGCAGGCGGTCCGCGGCCATCATGGCTTGCCGTGCGCCACCCGGCCTGTCCCCGCTCACGTGATCGGAGGCGCCGTGGCGCACTCCGTGGCTCATGAAGCCAGCCTCAGGTTCACCTCTCCGACAGACCGCGGCGGCTACGCCATCGTCGCGCTCACCGGGGACCTCGGCATCGCGTCCGCTCCCGCCCTGCGCGAGCAGCTCCGCAGCCTGCTCCGCAACGCCAGCCAGCTGATCATCGACCTGTCCGCGGTCGAGCATGCCGACGCCAGCGGCCTGGCGGTCCTGGTGGGCAGCGGACACCGCGCCCGGCTGCTCGGCGGATCCCTGCGCCTGGCCGCACCATCACCCGAGGTAGCCAGGGTCCTTTCAGCCACCGGCATGAACCAGCACCTCGATATCTTTCCCACGGTCCGGGCAGCGATCACTGGCCAGCCGAGGCTGCCCGAAGCGATCTTCCCGCCGGCAACTGTCCCGGCTCGCGACCGTATCGATGGCGTCATCGCGGGCGTGGCTGCACAACCGGCTATGCCTGCCATTGACCCAGCGACCGCCAGAGCAGGTCAGGACCTGAGCAGCTGACCGGAGCGCACATGGGTGCTACGCCTCAGCAAGGCTCGATCGCATCGGAAACTAGGTCACTCGCACACCCGGCTGCAACGAACGTGACCGGCTGCCGGTTGAAGATCACCTTTCCACGCCCAGGCAGGTCCAGCAGTGGGGAATCCGCAGGTGAGCGACGGGTTTCGCGGTCTGGGGAGCGGATCGGCTACGATGCTCAGAGTCTCCCGCCGGTGTAGCTCAGCAGGCAGAGCAGCCGTCTTGTAAACGGCAGGTCAGCGGTTCGATCCCGCTCACCGGCTCCAGGTCAGAAGGGGTAAGCACCCCACCAAGCCACCCTCCGTGGGACGACTCGTGGGACGAATGTCCCCGCGAAGAGTTAGCCTGCTGGTATGCCCAGGGTTGCCAAAGGTTACATAGAGCAACTACCGAGCGGGTCGTTCCGTGTCTCCGTATACGTCGGGACCGACCCGCTCACCAGGCGCCAGATCCGCCTCAAGGCCACCGCCAAGACGGAGCAGCAGGCGCGCATCGAACTCGGCAGGCTGCTGAAGGAAGCCTCCGAGGGCCGCACCCCCGAGTCCGCCGCGACCGTCGCGAAGCTCCTCGACGAGTACGCGGCGACCGCTCCATGGGACGTGTCCACGCGGCAGACCAACGAGGGATTCATCCGCCGCACCATCAAGCCCGCTCTGGGGCACCTGGAGGTACGGAAGGTCCGCGGTCCCATCCTCGACCAGCTCTACGCGCGGCTGAAGCGCTGCGGCGACCTGTCCTGCACTGGCAGGCCGTTCACCGATCACCGCAACGTCCCGGCCCTGGTGATCAAAGCGCGCGACCGCCGCCCGGCCTCGCTGCAGGTTACCGAGATGCTCGCGGAGGCCATCCGGTCCGGCAGCCTCGCCCCCGGCGACGAGCTGCCGTCGATCACCGAGCTGAGCGCCTTGCAGGGCATCGGCACCGGCGTCATCCGGAAGGCTCTCGAGGCCCTCGCCGCGGACGGCCTGATCATCGTGCGGCATGGCCGCGTCGCGGTCGTTGCCGGAGAGCCCAGTAATGATCCGCGCCTGAGCCGCAGGCGGCCCGGCCCCGGCCACGACTGCCGCCGCGCCGGATGCCGACCGCACGTCTGCCACCCGATGAAGCCCAGCACGATCCGCGGCATCCACAGCATCTTGTCCGGCGCGTTCGCCGCCGCGCAGCGGTGGGAGTGGACCGACCGGAACCCCACCATGACGGCCAAGCCGCCTACCACGATCCGCAGGCCCATCCCGGCTACCTCGCCGGACGACGTGGCGAAGGTGATCGCCGAGGCCCGGGCGCGCAGCGCTGCCCTGGGGTTGTACCTGTGGCTCGTGGTGGTCACCGGCGTGCGCCGCGGGGAGCTGTGCGGCCTGCAGATCCGCGATATCGACTTGGACCGCGGCCTGGTGCACGTCGCTTTCAACTACGTTGTCCGCGGCGGCCAGCGCGTCCGCAAGGACACCAAAACCCACCAGGACCGCTGGCTCGCCATTGACCCGGATACCTGCACGCTGATCGCGACCTACCTGGACGAGACCAGCGCCGCGCTGGTCGCGGTCGGCGCCGAGCTGCGAGACGACGCGTACCTGTTCTCCAACGACCCGGCGCACGCCCGGCCGTGGAACCCGGACTGGGTCACCCATCAGATCGCCGCGGCCGCGGACGCCGCCGAGGTGAAGCTCGACATCAAGGGCGGACGGCATTACACCGCCAGCCAGCTCCTGGCCGCCGGCTTCGACCTGCGCAACACCGCTGCGCGCCTCGGCCAGAGCGGCGGCGGCGCGACCACGCTTCGGCACTACGCCGACCCGGTCCCCGAGGTGGACCGGCGAGCCGCCGCCTACCTCGCCCAGCTGACCGCCCAATTCACTCCGTCACCTCCTGAGCCCTGACCTGGCCGTTACATCAGGACTGGGCCGAAGGGAATCCGGCGGCGGGAGCCTGCTAGGCGCCACACGCGACTGCCGAACGTCGATCTTGACCAACTCCGGTCGTCGTCATGCCCGCCAAGTGACCGTCTGTCCTTCGAAAAAACTTACCTATCTACTTGACTTAGATGCCAGTTCGAACGTAGATTCGTTAGTTGGGAAGAGGTAACCGCGGCAACGGATCAAGGTGGCGACTGGCCATGGTCGTAGTCTCTCGATGCGACCGGAGTCGGTATTCCCATGGGTCATGTGAGGGCAGCGTTTTGATGAACACGAAGTATTCTATCCGCAGCTCTTGCGAACAGCTATTCGCGGAGTACCCGCTTGCCATACGCCATACTCATTGCAGCGGAGTTATCCGCTCGATGATCCTCATGCTTGAAGACGGCGACACGGCGCGGTTCTACGTGCTCTCGCACAACTATGGTGAACACGAATCCATTTATTCCCTGTCTCCTTGGCCAGCCGGCTGGATTTCGGATATAGAAGAGATCCGAGCGGGCGATGCCCTTGATGAAGTCAGCCGAGTCCTGACCCACAGCGTGCCTGTTCCACTGCACGGGTCGCTCTTTGGTTGGCGGCGCGGCGATTCGATTACCGCGCTGATCGCGATCTATGCGGAGTATTCACCACCTCACATACAACCTTCATGGACGGTTATGCCTCTTGCGGATATCCCTGAGGCGCAATGGCCACCATTTACGGGGAGGCCTTTTTTTGGCGAGTGGTTCTGGCAGTGGTACCGCTCTGGGAGCATAACTTCACTCAGTAACCTTATCGCGACCACTCCGGATACGGTCTTCTGGGTAGATACGAGGACGACTCTCGGCTCAGGTAGTTGTGCGGTGGCAGCAGAGGTAAACGCTCCGGAAGGATATAAGCTGCGATGCGGCTCCTACGTGTATTATCGAGCATTGCGGATGGGTAAGCCGGTACCCTCGCTTCAGGCCCTGCTCTCCGACGACAGCAAGATCGACCTTTCGCCTGCTTTTCGGTAGTGCGTTCAGCTTTTAAGGCAACTTGCCGAGACAGGAACGGAATTCCATCCCAAGGTATTGGAAACGGCAGCGTGTGCAACCGAGACTCCCGCTACATCAGCTCCTGTGAAGTTAGCACCGGCAAGCTTAGCGCCAGTCAGATCGGAGCCTTGCAGGCATGCGCCGCTAAAATCTGCTCCGCGCAGATCAGCATGTGAGAGATCCGCGCCATTCAACAGGCTGCCGGAAAATATAGCGCCAGCGGCATTAGCGTTTCGGAATTCCTTACCGCGCAGATCAAGATGAGTCAGCCGAGCACCCCGCAGGTCGGCGCCGGCAAAATTCATGGTTGCGGCCATGGCCTGGGTGTAAGCAACACCTGACAGCGTTGGCGCAATAGTCGTGTTCGCCGCCGCCCTAGGTCTCGATGTCCCGGGCGCAAATACGTGGGATACACGCGGTACCTGCGTGCCGACTATGATGGCCAAGGCCAACAGGACCCACAGCCATGGCGACAGCCGACTCCACCATCGGCTTTTCGGCTCATCGGGGTCCACCGCCATCGGCTTCGCGGTTCGCGTGGTGTCGGGGTCAGCCACGTGGGAAATCATGCCAGTTCCGTGGAGTAACGTCATCCGTTTCGCGCGAGTATCGACTACGGGCAACGCTCGGCGTAAACTCCTGGCTGGAAAGGGGGATCATGCGCACCGGCTCACGACTGGCGTTCCTGCTGGTTCGGTCGAGACTGAGTGTCGAAGGACCTGGCTACGATCCGCCGGGCTTCAATGGCGGGCAACCTGCGCCAACGGCCCGATGCCCGCGCTGCCGCGGGCAATCCCAACTGAAGTCTAAGAAACACTACCGATACATGTGCAGCGGATGCGGCAATTTTTGGTACTGCAGTAGTTGCAACTATTATCTTTCGCGGCGTGAGGCGAAGAGCCATCTGCATATAGTGAGCTTAGCATGGCAATGCCAGGGACTACGGTCACCGATATCAGCGCTGGGGCCGCCCAGGCCATCGGACGCTATTTTAGCGTGATCAGCGTCGTGCCGTCGTCCCTGTATGTAACCTTTGTTTATTTGCTGGTCGTATCTGGCAGCTGGGTACATCGACCAGACTGGCGGCATGCTTTCACCGCCCTTGAACATCCTGGTATCTCTGGTCTTGCGTTCCTAGCGTTTCTGAGCATCGGACTCGGGATTGTCGTTCATCCGATCCAGTTTGCAATCGTGCAATTCCTCGAAGGGTACTGGGGTACCAGCCGAGCGGCACTGGTAATTCGCACTCAACGCATTCTGCACTATCAAAAGCTATGCAAGAAACTCGAGCGTACGCAAAATTCGGCGAACGGAGTGCTCGTTAATTGGGAAAGTCTTGGTGTTAAGGCGAGCGCTCATTCCAGAGCGCAGTTCAATTCGCAATACGCTGAAGCAAAGCGTGTCCGCGATACAGCCTTCCCGCCACTGCTTGATCAAGTCATGCCGACGCGGCTCGGCAACATGCTGCGTCGTGCTGAAATCCAAGCCGGAAGTCAGTACGGAATGAACGCGCTGCAGTCGATTCCTCACCTTCTAATGATTGCACCAGAGAAGCACGTCAGTTATGTCAACGATCAGCGCACACTGCTAGACCTCGCGGTGCGGATGACTTTTCTATCAGCGGCCGCCACTGGTACTGCAGTATTGTTTCTTTGGCCTTACGGCCTATGGGTCCTAGTCGCGCTATTTCCGTATGTCATCACCTATCTGTCATATAGGGGCGCGGTTGTTGCGGCAAGGCATTATGGGGCGGCATTCAGCCTGCTCATAAATCTCAACCGTTTCCGTCTTTACGAGGAATTGCATCTACAGCTTCCGGCAACAACCGAAGATGAGCGCGATCTGAACGAAGACCTAAAAAGGGCGCTCCCCGGCTCTCAGGAATCGGTTCCTTGTTCATGCGTAGGGAGATCCGGGGCATAGACCTCCGTGGACGAAGTCGATCATGGCCATCAGGGCGGCGGCGCTGCGGAAGCCCCGTGCCCGGGTGATGAGGACGTTGACCTGGGAATTCAGCGCCTCGGCGCGGCCGTTCGAAGGCCCGCCTCCGAGGGTGGCCTCGATGGAGACCTTGTACCTGGTCAGGGTCCTGGCGAGCCTGGTGAACTCGGGGATGCGGCAGCGGTGCGCCCAGGCGGTCACGCCGCGCATCAGCGTCTTGCCCTGCTCGCCCTTGACCTTGAACGCCTCGCGGATCTGCTCCTTGATCAGGTATCCCTTGTACAGCGGCTTGTTCACGGCGGCGATCTGAGCCAAGGTGCCCCGCTGGCCGGCTGTTAGCTTCTGCTGGTCCTTGCGCAGCGCCCACATCCCGGCGCCGAGGGTGGCGGCCTCGTCACCGCGCCCGGCAGCGCGCAGCTCGCCGGCCATGCGGCGGCGCAGCTCGTCCAGCTTCTCCCCGGCCCACTTGACGACGTGGAACGCGTCCAGGCACAGCTCGGCCTGCGGCGCCTTCTCGCGGACCACGGGGTGGATCCAGTCCGCCCCGTCCGCGGACACGTGCGTCAGCGCCCTCGCCCGCTCCTCGCCCAGGTCGCCGAAGAACGCCTCGACGGTGGCCTGGCAGCGGCCCTCGCCAATCCATGCGACCCGCCCGGCGTCGTGGTCTGTGACGATGACCAGG
>WNGL01008094.1_pt1 | contig 12319 bp, 10 predicted proteins | sample 5400591 | NCBI WGS metagenome assembly WNGL01 (sample SAMN13153377, study PRJNA577476) | soil metagenome | isolation source: 80 cm soil or saprolite under Garry oak tree replicate 1 | place: USA:California | collected 2016-06-15
CAGCGCTGTCGCGTGGAGATGGGCGAGGTCGTGGGAGTGATGGGGAAGAAAGTTCTTCTCCAGCGGCGTCCGCCCGGCGCAAGGGACGAGGCGGCAGCCTGACTTGCTTGCGCGCGCCGCACGCCGCGCCGGCCGACCCATCCCCGGCGTTGCGGCAGGGCGCTCGTGGTGGGCACCTGTCGAGGAGCCCTCGCCCGTCGGTGGAGGCGGATCCGGACGTCCACATGTTCGAGTCGCTCCTGCGCGCGCTGACCAGGATCCCCGCCGGGACCGTGATGGGCCGAGTCGCGCGGGCGGCGAACAACTCCGTCGTCGCGCCCATCGTCTACGGCCGCGGAGGGGCGTACCGCTGCAACATCTGCGAGTACCGCGGACCCTTCGTGAACGAGAAGCCGGAGACCGGGCTGCGCAAGCACGCCCGCTGCCCACGCTGCAATGGGCTCGAGCGGCACCGGCTGCAATGGGCGGTCTTGAGCCCGCTCCTCGCGCGCCGTCCGGGCCTGCGGCTCTTGCACGTGGCGCCGGAGCCGTGCCTGTCGGAACACCTGCGGCGCGCCTGCCGCTACGAGACGGCCGACCTCGTCATGCCGCGCGTGGACCATCGCGCCGACCTGACGCGGCTCCCCTTCCCCGATGCGTCCTACGACGCCGTGCTCGCGTCGCACGTGCTGGAGCACATCGCCGACGACCGGCGGGCCCTGCGCGAGGTGCGGCGCGTGCTGCGGCCGGGGGGCTTCGCCGCGCTCCCCGTTCCGGTCATCGGCCCGCGCACCATCGAGTACGCCAGCGCCAACCCCCACGAAGCCGGGCACGTGCGCTGCCCGGGTGTCGACTACTTCGATCGCTACCGCGAGGTGTTCCGCCAGGTGGAGGTGGTGACCTCGGCCGACGTGCCGCCAGAGATCCAGCCGTTCATCTACGAGGACCAGACGCGCTGGCCGACGACGATGCCGCAGCGCCCGCAGGTCGCGGGCGCGCGGCACCTCGACTACGTGCCCATCTGCTGGGTCTAGGTGCGGGCGCGCCTGCGGCGCCGCACGCCCACCGCGGCGAGGAGGCCGAGCGCCGCCAGGGCCTCGGCGCCTGCGCCGGCCGAGCAGCCCGAGCCCGCCATCCCGGAGACGGACTGCGAGGCGGTGCCCGAGGACGCCGCGCCGGTGCTGGCGGAGCTGCCGCTCGCGGTGGTGCTGCCAGCACTGGCGGCGCCGCCGCTCGGCGCGGTCGCGCCGCCGCCGGTGAGCTCCAGGATGCGGGCCGCGAGCTGCTGGCGGGCTGCGAAGAGGGCGGCCACCGAGGGCTGCGTCCAGGGATCGGGGAAGAGCTGGGCCGCCACCTGCTTCGCGAGCGCGCCGTCGCCGAGATCGGTGACGAGCTTCAGATACTCGTAGTCCTCCATCCCCTCGCGGATCATCTTGAGGCGCAGCGAGGCGACCGGGATGTGGGTCTGGCCTCCGATGGCCGCCGGCGTGCCCGGATAGAGGAGGGTCCCGTCGCCATTGCCGCTGTAAGCCCACTGGTTCGTCCACGGATCGCGGCCGTCCGCGTAGTCGTAGGCCTGCGTCGTCTCGTAGTAGAGCTCGCCCGTCACGTCGAAGCGGAAGGAGAGCCACTCCATGGCGCGGTGCCGGACCGCGGTGTGGTCGATGGCGTAGCTGGCCCAGCCGCGGAAGTACTCGCTCGTCCCGCCGCAGCCGTGGCTCATGCAGCTCTGGTACATCCAGAGCTCCTTGCGCGGCCCCGAGGCCAGGAAGGCGTCGTACGCGCTGCGCTGCTCGCCGGCGAAGGTGCCGCTCTTGTCCTGCATGTAGTTCACGACCGGTACGATGACGTCGATCTCCCCGGCGGCGCCCTGCTGGTTCGCGTCGGTGATGGTGGCGGTGGTGAGGACGCGGAACTCCGGATCGGCCGCCTTCACCAGCGCGGCCCGCGACTGGAGCTGGCTCCAGGTGCAGCGCGAGCTGTCCGGCTCGTCGCAGGTGTAGTCGAAGAGCCGGTCGAACCAGCCCTTCCCCTTGAAGAAGGCGGCCCACTGCGCGTGTCCGTCGGTGGTGGCGGTGCCGGCGTACTGGGCCGAGGTGAGGCGGGCACCCTGCAGCTGGGTGGGGGCGAGGCCGTCGAAGAGCGCCCCGTAGAACGTGGCGTAGTGGTTCAGGTCGCCGTTCCCGTCGTCGATGTTCGAGAGCGAGATGCGGTGATCGAGGCCGAGCTGCGCATAGCGCGCGCGCAAGGCGGAGAAGGCGTCGCCCGAGACGCCGTGCGCAGTGGGGAGGTCGCCGTAGTAGAGGCCGAAGTGGCTCTTCATGGAGGAGGTGGAGGGGAGGGTGAAGTTCCAGACGGTGAGCGCGACCGGGATGGTGAGGTCGGCCTGTCCGGTGGCGCGCACCGTCACCGTCGCCGTGTACTGGCCGGGCGGCGCGCCGGCCGGCACGAACGCCTCGACCCACAGCGCGCGCGCCTCTCCGGCGGGGACTTCGAAGGGGAAGGCGTTCCGCTTCTCGCCGACCACGTCGTCGACGTCGGGGACGAGCGCGTCGGGGAAGGAGCCGGTGACGCCGTCGGGGCCGCTCGGGTTGGCCAGCGTGATGATCGCCTCGCGGAAGAGCCGCGGGGCGGGGAGCTCGGCCGGACCGGTGAAGGCGGTGGCGGTGGCGGAGACGCCGGACAGCGGACCGGCGACGGCGATCTGGAAGGCTTCGAACTCGTTCCGCGCCGCCGCCAGCTCCGCGCCGACGAGGGGGACGGCCGACGCCGAGGGGCGGACCTTCTCCGTGGAGCTCACCACCCAGGCGGTGGTCGCCTGCACGGTGAAGGGACTGGCGATCAGGAGCGCGGCGAGGGCCCGTGCGAGGGATGCGGAGACGTGCGGCCAGGCGAGGTTGGTGCGGCACAGACGGGGCGTCGAGGGCACGCTCAGCTCCTTCAGAGCTCGGGTGGACGGCCCTCCGTCTTCTTGGCAGTAACCCCAGCCGGGCCGTGTCAGCGGCCCCTCTTCTGGCATGGAGGCGGGGGGCTCGTCGACGGGCGAGCAAGCAGGCGCAAGTCGATGTCAATCCCAGGATCAAGGTACAGAAGTGTGCGCAACTGCGGGTGTTTGGCTGACACATCTTTTCACTCATGGTGATCGGCCTCGGGCGCGCGATCGGCGCACCGCTCGCTCCATCGGCCGCAGCACGAAGCTTTCCGCCGGAGTTGACCATCGATGGAAACGGACTTTCTCTTCGGGACCGGCCGGTTGCCCCCTTGCACGGAGGCTCCTGCGCCTTACCCCCGACGGGCGTGACCCATCCGGAACTCGCCAGGGGGCGTCTCGCGGCTGCGGATCGGCCTCGGCGCCGCCGCCGCTTGTGCGGTCGCACTCGGCGGTGTCACACTCACGGCCGTGCAGATCCTCAAGATCCTGGCTCTCGTGATCGGGCTCGCCGCCGTCGCCTTCACGGCGAAGGTGGCGCTGACTGGCACCACCGGCGCGAGCGACCCCGCCGCCCCCTCGCAGCCGAAGCGGCAGCTCGACGCGGTGCGCGCCCGCGCCGGCGAGCTGGAGCAGGAGCTGCAGAAGAAAGCGGACCGGGCGGACGCCGAGCGTTGAGCGCCGGGCTCCTGGCGGATCGGCTCAGCGCCGAACCGACTGGATCTTGCGCTCTTGCTTCAACCGCTGGAGATCGGCGGGCGTCAGGGTGATCGGGCTCGGTGTGAAGTAGTCCGCTCGCATGATCTCGCGGCGGCTGATCGCCTCGTCGGCGCCCCTCGCCTGGCTGTAGGCGAACGACCCGAGGCGGAGCTCGACGCTCTCCGCCGCTACCTTTGCGACGCGCAGGACGCCGTACGGATGCTTCGGGTCGGGGCTCTTCACGAACCCGGCGAGCTTCACGACGTAGCAGTCGCCCACCGCGGGCGCCTCGAGGTACTTGGCCTCCCTGGCGGTCTGCTGAGCGCTCCCGTACGCCACGGGGATGGCCAGGAGACCGACCAGGATGGCTCCTGCGAACGTTGGAATGACGCGCCGCTTCGTGAAGAGCATCGACGCGACGTCCTTCCGGACGCGCTCCGGGAGCTCCTTCCCGACGAGCGTCTTCTTGCAGTGAAGGCACTCCATGGCCGGCTGCTTCATCGTCGGGAACATCGGGATCCAGAAGACGTGGAAGTAGCGGAGGACGCCGAAGGTCTGGTGCACGTCCATGCCGCACGCAGCGCAGGGAACCCCCCGCTTCTGCGGCCCCTTCACGACGCTCCCGCGCGTACCGAAGACGATCATGGAACAGCCCCCTGTTCGGCGAACAGCGCAGCATAGCAGGCGGGCGCGCGGGTCGAGTCACTGATGGTGTATTCAGGCCGGGGCCAAGCTACGACATGTGGGAGCTGGGCCGCCACGAACCGTGACTTCCGGCACTGGCAGGCCGGCGAGGTATCCTGTGGAATCGAAGGGCGGAGGGAATCGCTGGCGGCCGGTGTGAGGTGAGCTTTGGACGGGGCGGACGACCTTCAGCGAGGCACATGAGGATCCCGACTCCCACGACGATCACCAGGACTGCCGGCCTCGCCGTCTGGGCAACCGTCGTGATTCCGGCCATCCTCGCGCTGGCGGCGCCCCGGCCCGGCTCGCTCCACGCCGCGTGGTACACCCAGGCGCTGGCCCTGGTCCCGTTCGCTGCCTTCGGTCCCATGTTCTGGTGGAACACGCGCCGGATCCACCATTCCGCGCCCGCGCGCTCGAGCATCGCCCTGCTCGCGCTCCAGGCCGTGATGTCGCTGCTCACCGTGTCCGATCTGGTGATCCTCGTCGCGCTCGAGGTGCCGTTCATCCTGATGGGCCGCACTGGCCTCCTGGCGACGGTCGTGCTGGTGATGACCTCCGCCGCCCGCGCCTTCGCTGCTGGCGGGGAGGGCTTTCTCGGTCCGCTGCCGTGGTTGTCGCACCTGCCCTACGGCCTCGTGATGGGCCTCACCATCGCCACGAACGCGGTCTGGCAGGGGCTCGCCTTCGCCGGCGGCTACCTGGTGGCCGGGCAACACCGGAGCGCTGGCGAGCTGGTCCGGATCAACGCCGAGCTGCGTGCGACGCAGCAGCTCCTCGCCGACAGCAGCCGGCTCGCGGAGCGCCTCCACATCTCCCGGGAGCTGCACGACGCCGTGGGCCACCACCTGGCGGTCCTCAGCTTGAGCCTGGAGCTCGCCGCGCTCAGAGCCAATGGCCCGGCGGCGCCGCCCGTGCGCGAGGCCCAGGCGGTGGCGAAGCTGCTGCTCGCCGATGTGCGGGACACCGTCAGCAGCCTGCGCCACCACCGGCCCGTGGACCTGCGCCGCGCGCTCCTCACCCTGGTGGCAGGTACGAGCGAGCCGCGGATCCACCTGGCGCTCCCGGACCAGGCCGAGCTCGCCGACCCCTCCCAGGCGCACGCGGTCTTCCGGTGCGTGCAGGAGGCGATCACGAACGCGGTCCGGCACGCCGGGGCACGGAACGTGTGGATCGACCTCGCGCGGGAGCCGGGGCGCCTCGAGCTGCGGATCCGGGACGACGGGCGCGGCGCACCGGAGGCGACACCCGGCAACGGTCTCACCGGAATGCGGGAGCGGCTCGAAGCCGCGGGTGGCGGGCTCGAGATCGATCGTCAGCCGGGACAGGGGTTCCGGCTGAGCGCGTGGCTCCCCTGCGGCCGGGGGCCGACATGATCCGCGTCGTGCTGGTCGACGATCAAACGCTGGTGCGCAAGGGCATCCGCGGGCTGCTCGAGACGACGGAGGACCTCCGCGTGGTGGGCGAGGCCTCGGACGGCGAGGAGGGCGTGCGCACGATCGCGGAGGCCGCCCCCGACGTCGTGTTGCTCGACGTCCGGATGCCGAGGAAGAACGGGGTCGAGGTGCTGAAGGATCCGCGCCTGGCCGGGCGTCTACCGCCGACCATCCTGCTCACCACCTTCGACGACGACGCCGTGGTGCTCGAGGCCCTCCGCGCCGGCGCGCGGGGATTCCTGCTCAAGGACGTGTCCTTCGAGCGGCTCACCGAGTCGATCCGCGCGGTGGCGCGAGGCGAGCTCCTGGTGCTGCCCGCCGTCACCGAGCGCGTCCTCGCGGGGCTCGAGCACATCCGAAGGGACTTCGAGAGCGCCGAGCTCCCGGACCCGCTCACCAGCCGCGAGACCCACGTGCTGCGTCTCATGGCAGGCGGCTACAGCAACCGCGAGATCGCGGAGGCCCTCGGCGCGAGCGAGGGCACCATCAAGAACCACGCCTCGAGCATCTTCTCGAAGCTCGGCGTCCGAGATCGCACGCGGGCCGTCCTGAGGGCGCTCGAGCTGGGGTGCATCTGAGGCGGGCCGGCGCCTAGAAGGACCGCGCGTGCCGCAGCGCCGCGAGCCGGTCGTGCCGCCAGCTCGCCCATGCCAGCAGCGTCAGGGCGGCGGGCGCGAGCAGCACGAACGCGAGTGTGAGCGACAGCACCACCACCGACAGCGCCGCGATCGCGCCCGGCACCGCCACCAAGACCGTGACGAACGCGGAGGCCTCGAGCGGACCGGCGCCGCTCCCCTGCCAGAATCGCGCGGCGAGCGGGATGGCCACGCACCTGCTCGTGGGCCAGGCGGGGAAGCAGACCTCGACGTACTCGGCCGCCATCGAGAGTGCCTCATCTTGGGCCATAGCACACCTCGTGCGGCATCTTGCCAGCCCGTCCTGTCGGCGCGCATCGCCTGAAGGGCGCGCCCCAGAGCGCGCAACCAGCGCCAGCCCGCGCGGGTGGGTGCTCCGCAGGACGCCTCCGGGTCGAGGGCTCCCACCACCCGATCGCGGGGACCGGGTCGGGCTGGCGGGGCGAGGGCGGGCAGCCCGAAGCCGCCCGCCCCGTCCTTCCCGCTCAGCCCTTCGGCAGCGCGGAGACCTCGCGGCGGATCCGGTCACGCCACGCGGTCTGAGCCGGGTCGGCGGCGGCGGCCGGCGCCGGCGACAGCCCGACGCCGAGCTTGTCGGAGAGCAGCACGGCCAGCAGCGACTCGAGCAGCGAGCCATTGCCGCCAGCCCCGCCGCCCGGGCCGGTTGCGCCGCCGCCCACGACGATCTTGGGCACCACGTCGACGCCGGAAGTCTGGATGGCCTCCGCGAAGCGGGACATCACCTCCCGCGTGAGCTGCAGCTGCGGGCCACCGTACGCGCGCACCTGCTCCTCGATGGCCAGCGCCTGGCCCACGCCGACGCGGGCCGCCTTGTCGGCCTCGGCCTCACCGAGCGCCCGCAACCGCTGGGCGTCACCGGACGCCAGCAGCTTCGTCTTGTCCGACTCGGCCTCCGCCAGCGCGCGGATCTGCGCGGCCTGCTGAAGCGAGCGCTGATACTCGGCCTTGCCGGCGTTGGACTGCACGGTGATGGAGAGCTCCGACTCCGTGATGGCGGTCTGCTGCTTGGCGCGCGCCTCGGCCTCGCGCAGCTCGCGCTCCTTGACACTGGCCTTCTCCTGCCGCGAGTAGGTCTCGACCTGCTCCTCGGCGATCTGCCGGGCGCGCAGCTGCGTCAGGATCTGCTCGATGGCCCGGTCGTTGGGCTGCGACGAGGGGGTGCCGATGAGCACCTCCTTCAGCTCCAGGTTGTAGGCGGAGAACTTCGCCTTCATGTCGTCGGACGAGGACCGCTGGATGTCGCTCCGCTCCTGGATGAGCTGGATGAGCGTCTTGGTCTGGCCGATGTTCTTGAAGTAGGCCGAGACCATCGGGTCGAGCGTCTGCTCCACCAGCTTCTTCACGTCGCCGAATTGCTGGATGACCAGCGGCGCCTTCTTGTAGTCGATGTGGACCACCACCGAGAGTGGCAGGATCGGCTCGAAGGCGTCCTTGGTGATGAGCAACACCTCGGAGAGGTGCTCGTCGAAGCCGTGACCGCCGACCTCACCCTTCACCCACTTCAGGATGAAGTTGGTCGTCGGGACGATGGCGATCTTGCCGGCGTAGGTGTTGAACGGGTACTTGCCCGGTAGCAGGGGCTCGCTCCAGACGCCGCGCTGCCCGGTCTTCACCATCTCGCCGTGACGGTAGCCGTCCCCCGAGAGGTCAGCGCCCGTGGCGCCTGTGTACGAGACCACCACGCCGACGTTCCCCACCTCGACCACCGTCTTCGGGATGAGCTCGACGGTGGAGAAGAGCCGGTTGAGGTAGTAGGTGCCCTCGACCAGCACTTGGAGTTGGCGGCCGCGCTGGCCGCCGCCAGCGAGGAACTTCTCCGGATCCTGGAAGCTGTTGTGATACGTGGCCGGCGCCGCCGGGTCGTCACCGACGGTGGGCGCGATCACCTCGCCCTGCCGGAGCGACGGACCGTCGTGGACGGTGACGACGCCCACCGCGTCCTCGCGGATCACGACCGGCTCGAAGCCGGCGCGCTCGGCGATGACCGACGCCATGGAGCGGAACAGCGCCGCCTCGTCGGGCGAGAGCGACAGATAGTAGAGCCCATCCGCGCTCACCACCACGAACTGCGCCAGGTTGAGGGCGTAGGTGCCCTCGCGCAGGACGCGCCGCTGCGGGCCGCGTTGCCCGCCCTGCCGCAGGAAGGCGGCGGCGTCGGCATAGTCGGTGGCCGTGGCGTTGGAGGCCAACGCCTGCGTCGGAGGCAGCGGCTCGCCATCGCGAGCGAAGACGTAGCCGACCTTTCCCTGCGGGATGGTGACGAGGGGCATGACATGGAGCCGGAACTTGAACGGTGGGAACAGGTGCCAGCCGCCGCGCAGGACCGCCGGCTGGAAGCCGGCCTCACCCTCGAGCGCGATGAGCCCCTTCGTCACCGAGCCCTTCAGCGCCCAGAGCTTCTCGACCACGCCGATCCGGTTGTTCGGGATGTAGCGGATGAAGCCCGACCTCCACGCCAGCAGCCCGAAGGCCACCAGCCCCAGCACCAGCGCGATGTTCCCGACCGACAGGGACTCCGAGATGACCGTCACGATGTCCTTCTCCCTCTTCCGCGATGTCGCGGTGAGCGGGAGGATCCGGCGGACCGGCCCGAGCTGAAAGTGAAACCGGAAAAGCCGAGTTGCGGCGGGCGTGACCGTTTGGGGTCCCCCGAGGGGGGCGAGCCCCAAGAGCAAGACGAACCGCTTCAACGGCTTCAAGCGCCACATCGCCACCGATCTCGACTCCGGGCTGATTCTCTCCGGCGCGATCACCCCGGCGAACCGGCCGGAGGACGAGGCGACCCCCTGGCCTGGCCGGCGACATCGCCAACCAGGGGCTGGAGATCGGCACGCTCTACATCGACCGCGGCTACGTGAAGGCGGGGCTCGTCGACGAGGTGCTGGGCCGCGGCGGCGAGATCGTCTGCCGCCCTTGGATCGCGCGGAACAGGGGCGCCTTCCCCCAAGGCGGCCTTCAAGATCAACCTGCGCGACCTCACCATCACCTGCCCGGCGGGCGAGGAGGAGCGGATCGAGTTCGGCTCCGTGACGGAGTTCGACCCCGAGGCTTGCGACCACTGCGAGCTGCGGGCGCAGTGCACGGCCGCGACGCCAGGGACCGGGCGCTCGGTGAACATCGCCGAGGACGAGCGGTTGCAGCAGAGGCTCCGCAAGCACCTCGCCACACCGCGCGGCCGCGCCCGACTGCGTGAGCGCGTCGGCGTCGAGCACCAGCTCGCCCACCTCGTTCGCCGTCAGGGCCGATGCGCGCGGTACCGCGGTGTGCGCAGAAACCTATTCGACCTGTGGCGCGCCTCGGCCATCCAGAACCTGGCTAGAGGTCGCCCTGGCGGCGCTGCGCGAGTACGTCCGCCCCTCCGCGCCCGAACGCAGCGCCAGGCGCGGGACTGGACGGGGACCCACCGGGATCGACGCGCTGGTCGCGGGCTGATCGCATCTATACGGTCCTCCGCCCCTACCTGGAGGCACTGGCGTGGCGCTCGCGGGCAAGGCGGAGGAGACGAGATCATGGCCGTCGAGGTCCAAGGACGGCGTCACGTTTGACGCTTCGTCGATCGATGTCGGCCCCATACATGCGGACCGGGAGTACGGGGGCGTGCGCGTCCGCGTCGAGGCGCGTATCACCACCGCCGTGGTTCGACTCCAGGCCGACATCGGGTTTGGCGATGTCATCACGCCCGAGGCGGCTGAGATCGAGTTCCCTTCCCTTCTCGACTTCCCCGCGCCACGACTGCGTGCATACCCCCGAGAGAGACGGTGGTCGCCGAGAACCTCGAGGCCATGGTGAAGCTCGGCCTCGCCAACAGCCGGATGAAGGACCTCCACGACATTGCGATTCTCTCGCGCCTCTTCGCCTTCTACGGCGCGCTACTGGTGCGCGCTATCCGAGCCACCTTCGCGCGGCGCGCCACACCGCTCCCGAAATGGCCGCCGATCGCGCTCACGCCCGCGTTCAGCGACGACACCGCGAAGTGCATGCGGTGGACCGGCTCGTGCGGAAGGCCGGAATACGGGAGGCGGTAGCCTCGCGACTACCGTCGCGACCATCCTCGCGTTTGTAGAAGGGCCGCTCGCGATCGCTGCGTCTGGGACCTCAACCAGACACGTGTCCTCGTGTATACCTCGTGCCCACAGCAGGGCGTAGAGGTCGGTCAAATGGCTAGCCCTTGCGACGAGCGAGTGGGGCACGGTTGTCGCGTTCCCGCTCCACGCCGCATCGCCTTGGAAAGTTCCCTGTTGGCTAGCCGATCCTGACCCTGCACAGCCGCAGTCGCCTGTTCGGCCTGCGCTAGTAGAGATTTGCGTGCTCGTCGTATCCCAAGCCACATGGCGAGCGCAACCACGTTGTTCCCAATCACGATGGTGTCGGATGAGGTTACTCGGGACCCGAAAGAGAGAAGAACTATCAACACCTGATCCGTCCAGTTTCACGGGCGGAGGGGAGCGCCCCGTCGCTGCGACATGGCACCGCACCTAATCTTCTTTGTCGCACGCTCTCCAATGCGGGCGGCCTGATCTCAGATGCCGGTACCCAGAATACCGGTCGCACCCGCTTCGCCGGTCTGCTACTGACGTAGTGCTATCACGGATGGTCAACCCATATCGATTGCCGGCCCATAACGGCCGTATCGTCGCGCTTCGCTCGCCGCCCTGAGGAGAAATGACAACGCTGCGCACGGCGCTTACTGCCGTAGTAGTCGCTTACGGCGCGTGGTGTACAACCCGGAAGCCTTAGCCCAGCAAGGTTCCGTTACCTTCTACGGAGTAGCCCACGAAGACGATTGTCAGTTGTTCATGTACCGGAATGCGTGGCCAGACGTGACGCTGGTGCGTTGTGACGCTCAATCGTGACCATTATGCGCCAGCATAGCGCAGGAGAAAGACCGTGAGCACGGATGAACTTCATCATTGTTCGGCGGACAGAAGTGGCGTGACGCTAGGCAGATACATTCTGCGTGTTTGCGCTGCGCTGGCCGTGCTGTTGGGAATGACAGCGTCCGCCCAAGCACAGTACACGGCCGTCACATTCTACTTTGTTGCACACCAAGACGATTGGCAGTTGTTCATGAATAACAACGCATATCCCGACATGCAAAACCCCGCTGTTAAGGTAGTGTTCGTCTACATGACTGCAGGCGACGCGGGAAGTGGACAATCCTACTTTCTGGCTCGCGAGGAAGGAGCGAAAAGTGCGGTCCGCTTCGTGGTGGATGCCGTGCTTGGACCCGATGCGGGAGCATCGCCAGGTTCGTCGTCCTGGGCCAGTTTGAATGGCCACGGCGTCGTCCGGTACGCGTATAAGAACACCGTATCGTACTTTCTTCGCCTGCCGGACGGTAACGGCGACGGCAGCGGGTTCCCTGCCACCGGCTATGTGTCACTACAAAAGTTCTGGACGGGACAGGTGTCCTACCTGACGGCTGTCGATGGGTCGACGTCGTACTGGGGAACGGACGACCTCTTCTGGACGATATACGCTATCGCGCACAATGAGGCCGCAGGTGCACAGTGGGCATGGATCAATATGCCAGATCCGATTCCCGGCTACAACCCCAACGACCACTCGGATCACTACCATACCGGCTGGTTTGTTGAGACCGTCGCTGCGAATCTTGTGACGTGCATGAATGTGGCGTATTACGTCGATTACGATATCTACCGTCGCGCCAGAAACGTGTCGGACGACGCATTGCTGAATCAGGCTGGCGTCTTTGCGGTGACTGTCCACGGGCGCACGGAAGCCGGCCATGGATCGACATGGGACCCCGGCCACAAGAGTTGGCTGGGCCGCAGTTAGGGCTCGCGGGGGAATTATCGATCGGAACGAGGTTCACCTGGGGCAATGAGGTAACTCCACTCGCCCCGGAGGCGAGCAGGCTGGAGATTGACGGCGGCCATCTCGTCGTCGGTGACCACGATCCCCTTCTCGTAGTG
>WNGL01018664.1_pt1 | contig 12318 bp, 12 predicted proteins | sample 5400591 | NCBI WGS metagenome assembly WNGL01 (sample SAMN13153377, study PRJNA577476) | soil metagenome | isolation source: 80 cm soil or saprolite under Garry oak tree replicate 1 | place: USA:California | collected 2016-06-15
CGCCCGGCCGGAGGACGTGAGGCGAGCGGTGGAGTCTGGCTTCGACGGACACCTCGCGAAGCCTGTGGACCTGGCGGACATCAAGCGTCTGCTGGGCTAGATCCGCGCTGGTCGCCTCCCGTCGCGCGCCAGCGCGACGACGCTGGCCGCGAGCGCCAAGGCGGCGCCCGTGAAGAGCGCAGCCCGGTAACCGCCCAGGAACCGCTCGGGCGGGCCCGCGACCTCGCCGGCGCGGGCCCGGAAGAGCGCGCTCGCCACCGACACGCCGACCACCATGCCCAGATTGCGCGCGGTGGCCAGCATGCCACCCCCCGACCCGAGCTGGGTGCGCGGCAGGGTCCCCATCACCGCGCTGTTGTTGGGTGACTGGAAGAGCCCCATCCCCGCCCCGCACAGGCCGAGGGGCAGCGCGATGGCAGCCGATGGCGTGCTCTGATCCGCCAGGCCCACCAGGACGAGTCCCGCCGCGAGCACCACCATGCCCAGCGGGCCGAGCGCCCGCGGGCCGAAGCGATCCGACAGCCAGCCCGCCACGGGCGAGACCACGGAGAGCGCCAGCGGCACCGAGATGAGCATGGCGCCCAGCGCGTCGGCGTCGAGGCCCCTCACCCGCGTGAGGAAGAAGGGGGTGAGGAACGTGGAGGAGAAGAGCGCGGCATAGGAGAGCAGCCCGCTCGCGATGCCGGCGGAGAAGACGCGGCTGCGAAAGAGGGCGAGGTCGATCACCGGCGCCGGCGCGCGCCGCAGGTGGCGGACGAGCAGGACCCCCATGGCGAGCGCGACCAGCATGAGCGCGGCGGCGCGGCCGGCGGACTCGGGCACGGCCTGGATCGCGGCCACCCCCGCCGCCAGCGTGGCCGCCTGCATGAGCGCGCCGCGCCGGTCGAGCGGCGCCGCTCGCGCCGGCCGATCCCGTGGGAGGACGCGCCGGGCCCACGTCACACCCGCGGCGCCGACCGGGAGGTTGACGAAGAAGATCCAGCGCCAGGAGAGGTGCTGCACGATGAAGCCGCCCAGCGGCGGTCCCGCGGTCAGCCCGAGCGCGACCACGCTCGCGACCATCCCGAGCGCGCGCCCACGGTGAGGCGCCGGAAAGATCGAGGTCACGATGGCAGGGCCCATCGCCATCATGGCGCATGCCCCGAGCGCCTGGACCGCGCGCGCTGCCACCAGCGGGGCGAGGCCCGGCGCGAAGCCACATAGCCCGGAGCCCACCGTGAACACGAGCAGCCCGCCGGCGTAGACGAGGCGATGACCGAAGAGGTCGCCGAGTCGCCCGGCGGTGAGCAGGGCAGTGCTGATGACGAGCAGGTAGGCGGCGACGATCCACTCCACGCCCGCCAGCGACGCATGCAGCTCGCGGGTGATGGTGGGCAGCGCCACGTTGACGATGCTGCCGTCGAGCGTGGCCATGAAGGTACCCACCGAGACCGCCGAGAAGCCGATCCACGGAGAGCGGGCGGGCGTGGCGGCGACGTCGTTCAAGAGGCTCCCCAGTTTACGGCCCGCGCGGCCCGCCGCTGCCCTCGAGCAACGATCCGACCATCGCTGCGAGCTCCTCCGACTGCCCCGATGGCGTGAGTGTCTAGCGGAGGCATGGAGCCACCGCTATCTCCCGGGCACATGGCCTCGCCACCGAGCCCGGCAGCGACGAACGACGGCCCATCCGCGACCCTCGTGGTCAGGCGCTGCTGGACAGGGCTGAACGCGAGCCCCCTCATGCTCGACTACCATGACCGCGAGTGGGGAGTGCCGCTCCATGGAGAGCAGCAGCTGTTCGCAAAGCTCGTGCTCGACGGATTCCAGGCGGGGCTCTCGTGGTCGATCATCCTCGACAAGAGGGAGAGGTTCCTCGAGGTCTTCGACGGGTTCGATCCGGAGCGCATGGCGCGCTACGACCGCCGCAAGATCGCGCAGGCCCTGAGGGACCCCGGCATCGTGCGCAACCGCCAGAAGGTCGAGGCGGCGGTGACCAATGCGCGGGCGTTCCTCGAGCTCCGGGAGAGGGAGTCGTTCGATACGTTTCTGTGGAGCTTCGTCGGCGGCGCGCCCAGGCAGCACGCGCGCCGCTCGTTGCGCCGGCTCCCGACACGCACGAAGGAGTCCGACCGCATGAGCGCGGCCCTCGTCGGCCGCGGGTTCCGCTTCGTCGGGCCGACCATCTGCTACGCGTTCATGCAGGCGGTCGGCATGGTGAACGACCACCTCGTCACGTGCTTCCGCCACGCGGAGCTGCAGCGGCTGGTCAGGTGACCATCCGGGCTGTTCCGGCCGGCTGCCAGATTGTCAGGCCGCCACCTGCAGCGGATTGCCATTTCGTCCGCCGCGCCCCTGCCCGCGTGTAGATCCGCTCACTTCCAGGACTGGCACCTCCATTGCTGACCGGTGGGCATGCGCCCGGATCCGGCAGCTTCACACTTCGACATGCAGGAGCAGCAAACCCGGCAAGCGACGGCCGTAGCTTCCCGCGTGACTCTCGGATGGAGGCATCACATGGTGCAGCGCCAGCGCGGTCCCACCATCAACGTCCTGCTGGTGGAGGACGACGAGGGGCTCCGCAAGGCCGTCGAGCGCGGGTTGACCAAGGCCGGGTACTCGGTGGCGGCCGCGGGGAGCGGTCGCGAGGCGCTCGAGCTCGTGCGAACGAGCACGCCCGACGCCGTCGTCATGGACGTCCTCCTCCCCGACTCGGGTGGTCTGGGGATCGCGCGTGCGATGAGGCAGCACCGGGAGCTGCGGTCGTTGCCCATCCTGTTCGTCACGGCGCTGTCGCCCGCCGCCGTGCGCGACACCCTCTTCCCGGCACCCGTGCTGTTCAAGCCCTTCACCTACCGGCAGCTGGTGGCCTCGGTCCGCGACCTCATCCGCGGGTCTCGCCATCCCTGACGGCCGACCGAGGCTGCTGGCCCACCTCCTGCCAGCCTCTTCGAAGAGGCGATCCTTTCATGACGATGTCGACCACGAGACCTGGCAGTGGGGAAGTCGCGGAGCTGGCGCCGTACCTCAGGGCCGCCCGGCGGTTCCCGCCGCTCACGCGTGACGAGGAGTACGCGCTCGCTTTGCGCGCCCGCGAGGGCGACGGGTCGGCGAGGCAGCAGCTCGTCCAGCACAGCCTCGCCTTCGTGGTCCTGTTCGCGCTCAAGCAGCGCCGCGGCGCGGTGCGGCTCGACGACCTCGTCCAGGAGGGGAACCTCGGGCTGATGCGGGCGGCGGAGCTGTTCGACCCGCACGCCGGAAACCGCTTCCTGACGTACGCGACCTGGTGGATCCGAGCGTACATCGGGAGATACCTGAAGCAAGCGCGGTCGACCGTTCGCCCGCGGAGCGGGACCGTGGCGCAGGCCGATTTCTCGCTCGACACCCCGCTCGGCGAGGACGGGGACGAGGACTGGCTCGAGCGCCTCGAGGACGAGTGCCCGGGCCCTGAGGACGCCTGCAGCTCGGCCGAGGCCGATCGGCAGATCCGCGGCGCGCTCGACGTCGCTCGTGCGCGCATCGGGGAGCTCGGCTGGGAGATCGTCCGCGACCGGCTGCAGTCGGACTCGCCCACCACCCTCCAGGAGATCGGCGACCGCTGGGACATCTCTCGCGAACGTGTCCGCCAGGTCGAGCTGAAGACCAAGCGGGTCCTGCGCCGGCGCCTCGAGCCGCTCTTGGCTTTGGCCACGCGCGACGCAGCCTGAAGGCTCAGAAGCGATCGACGACCGTCACCCCTACCCCGGGGAACCTGTTCATGCCCACGAGCGCATCCACCGACTCGTCGAGCGTGATGCGCCGGCCGATCAGGCGCTGTGGCTCGAGCTGGCCGCGCTGGATCATGCGCAGCAGCTCGGGGTACGCGTGTGACGGCATCCCGTGCGCGCCCAGGATCCGGAGCTCCTTGGCGATGACGGCGTCCATCGGGATCGGCGGGTGCCGGTCGCCAGCGAGCATGAGCCCGACCTGGACGTGCCTGCCGCGCTTCCTGAGGCTCTGGATGGAGTTGAAGCAGGTCGTGGGATGCCCCAGCGCGTCGATGGACACGTGGGCGCCGCCACCGGTGCGTTCCTGGATGGCTCGGGCGACGTCCGCGACCTGCGCCCCGTTCAGCGTCACGCTCGCGCCGATCGCCTCGGCCATCCGCAGCTTCTCGTCGTCGAGGTCGATCGCCACGACGTTCGCGCCCAGCGCGTGCGCGATCATGATGGCCGAGAGCCCGACGCCTCCGCAGCCATGGACGGCGAGCCATTCGCCCCCCTTCAGCTCCCCCTGGTGGACGACCGCGCGGAAGGAGGTCGCGAAGCGGCACCCGAGGCTCGCTGCCGTGACGTAGCCCAGCTCGTCCGGAAGACGGACGAGGTTCCCGTCGGCGTACCGGATCGCGACGTACTCGGCGAACGACCCCCAGTGCGTGAACCCGGGCTGGAACTGGTGGTCGCAGACGTGCTGGTTTCCGCTCGCGCACTCCGGGCACGCTCCGCAGCCGCACACGAAAGGTAGGGTGACGCGATCTCCCTCGCGCCAGCGGCGGACGTCCTCCCCGACCCCGACGACCTCTCCCGCGAGCTCGTGTCCGGGGACGTGCGGGAGCCGGATGTCGGGGTCGTGGCCCATCCAACCGTGCCAGTCGCTCCGGCAGAGTCCCGAGGCTCCGACCCTGATGACGACCCCGTCCCGGCTCGGGCTCGGATCGGGCACGGCCTGGATTCCGGGCCGTCCCTGGAAGGTTTCGTACACGACGGCTCTCATCGGGCGATCCTTTCCTGGACTGCGTCCTGCGCCCACTGCACGGCGGGTGACTTCGATACCGCCGTAGGTTACCACGCTGCGTCCGTTGCTCGCGGTGCTCGACACTTGCGGCGAGAGCGCTCACCCTCGCGGCATGGCACTGCTTCGCGCGGAGCGCGACCACGCCGCCGTGCTCGAGCAAAGCGTCGTACTCGAGGCGATGGGCATCGCGCACGAGGTCCAGCCGATGCCGGGAGTCGCTCGCGAGGCCGGACTACGGCAGGTCACTCGCAGGCGCGGCCGCAGGGCTCGCGATCCTCGGCTTCGCCGCCCACGTCGGCCTCCCCCCGGCGGAGAGCTTCGGCGCGCTGGGAAGCGCCGACGCCGCGCGCATGCTCCAGGGGGAGTGGTGGCGCGCCGCGACCGCGCTGACGCTGCACACTGACCTGGCGCACGTCGCCGCCAACGCCGTGGCGATCGGCATCTTCCTCAGCGCGGTCGCGCGCCGGCGCGGCCCGGCGCTCGCCACCTGGCTGGCGCTCGTCGCCGGCGTCGCGGGAAACGTGCTGACGGCGTGCGTCACGCGCGGCGGCCACGTGTCCATCGGGGCCTCGACGGCAGTCTTCGGCGCGCTCGGCACGCTGAGCGCCCTCCAGGTGCCGCGTCGCCGCGCGTGGCTCACTCTGGGGGCCGGCGTGGCGCTGCTGGGATTCCTGGGCACCGGCGCGCGGGCCGACCTCCTCGCGCACCTCTTCGGCTTCGCCGTCGGCGTGACGGAAGGGCTGGCCGTGCGCCATCTGACGCCGCCGCGACGCTCGCTCCGCCAGCCGGCCATCGCGCTGCTGGCCGCGGCGCCCGTCGCGCTCGCCTGGTGGCGAGCGCTCGCGCGGTGAGTGGAGGCTCGTGGACGCGGCGTCCCCTACGTGCGGCGCGGGATCCCGGTCGTCGGGCTCGAGCCCTCGTGCCTGCTCACGCTACGCGACGAGGCCAAGGCCGTCTTGCCGGTCGCCTGTTAAGCAAGGGCGATGAGCACGGCGGACACTGTGACGAGCGGCCTCGCGCCAGGCTTCCTGGTGGCATCGCCCCGCCTCCGCGATCCCAACTTCGCGCGCTCGCTCGTCCTGATGGCGGAGCACAAGCCGGAGGGCTCGCTCGGGTTCGTCGTGAACCGGCCCTCGCGGGTGACCGTGGGCGAGGTGCTCGAGCAAGTGGACCCGGCGCTGCGAGCGGTTGCGGAGCGCAATGAGCGGGCCGGGGCGTCCGTCATGGTGGGCGGTCCGGTGCAGCCGGAGCGGCTGTGGATCCTTCACCGGCCGGACTCGGTCCCCGCGGACGAGGGCGGGCTCGTGATCCCGGGAGCGCTCGCGGTGGGCGGCTCGCGTGAGCTGCTCGAGGCCCTCGTGCGCGCGCCGACGCCGGACCCCTTCGTGCTCCTCCTCGGTTACTCCGGCTGGGGGCCGCTGCAGGTCGAGCGCGAGGTGGGGGCGGGCGGCTGGATCCCGCTCCCGTTCGTGGAGAGCCTCGTGTTCGACGTCCCGCCCGCGGCACGCTGGGACGAGGCGGTGAAGCGGCTCGGGCTGACGCCCGGCGGGTTCTCAGTCGGCGGCGGAGGAGCGCAGGCGTAGCCGCCAGGAGACGTGGGCCATGCTGACCGCGCTGGTCACGGGAGCGAACCGGGGAATCGGGCTCGAGGTGTGCCGCCAGCTCGCAAGTCAGGGGCTTCGTGTCCTCCTGACGGGCCGGAGCGCGCCCGCCGTCTCGGACGCCGCGAAGTCCCCGTCGAGCGCAGGACTTCACCTCCGCGGTGAGGTCCTGGACGTCGCGTCGCTGGAATCGGTCCTGGCATGCGCCTCCCGGCTCGAGGCACGCGGCGAGCACGTCGACGTCCTCGTCAACAACGCCGGCATCTATCCGGACGGAGATCTCCTCTCGGTCGCGTCCGAGGTCCTGACGGAGACCATGGCCATCAACTTCTACGGGGCGCTCTGGACCTCGCGCGTGTGGATGCCCGCCATGATCCGACGTGGCTACGGCCGCATCGTCAACGTGACCTCGGGCTATGGCTCGTTCTCGGAGGGCCTCGCAGGGCCACCGGCATACGCCATCTCGAAGGCCGCCCTGAACGCCCTGACCGTCCGTCTCGCGGCGGAGGCGCGGGGAGACGTGAAGGTGAACGCCGCGTGTCCGGGCTGGGTGCGGACGCGCATGGGCGGCAGCGCCGCGCCTCGAAGCGTCGAGCAGGGAGCCGACACCATCGTCTGGCTTGCGACGCTACCTGCGGATGGCCCCTCGGGTGCACTGTTCAGGAGCCGACGGCAGGTGGGGTGGTGACCGCCTCACGGACCGGCGTGGGTCCGCCCTGCGCCGATGAACTCCTCCTCCGTCAGCTTGTCGTCGTGGTTCTTGTCCATCTTCTCGAACATCTGCTCGTGGAACTTCATGTAGTCGCTCTTCGTCACGTACCCCTTCTTGTCGGGGTCCATCATGTGCATCACCGACTTGGGCTTCATCTTCATGAGAGAGCCATAGCTGGCCGGCATCATGTCCTGCGAGGTGTCGGCGGCCTGCGCGTCGGGAATGGTCGCCAGGACAGCGATGAGGGCGGCCGCGAGAGCTGCCCGCGTGAACGACGACGTGCGGTGGGACGGTCCGGTTGCGGACATGGCGCGTTCTCCTTGCAAGACGTACCCTCGATTGAGCTTCGATCGCTCCGACGGCGTGAGCGGAACACGACCGCCGCGGGGCATGAAGCTGATCATCCTTGAACGCGCGCGGCAGGGGTGCGCCCGTGAAGGGATGCGAGCCTGTGCGCGCTCGCGAGGCCGCCCATCGGTCGTTGCCGGGGGCCGGCCAGGGGTCCGGGCGTTTGCTGAGGGTCCGGCAGGTGGGCTCGGCGGGCTACCCGAGAAACGCGCTGGATGGCCCGCGGGCCCGCGTTAAAGGACCCGCCGCAGGGAGCGACGACAGGGGACGGCCCAGCCCGTCACGAACACGGAGGCACGAGATGAGATTGGCAGCGGATGTCCACGTACATGCGGTCGCACTTCTGGCGGCCCTCGCATTACTACCGGCCACTGCGTCCGCGGCGGACGTGCAGACGAGCGGTCCATTCAAGGGAGACAAGGTGCAGCAGGGCACCGTCACGCACACCGTCCGCGGCGGCCAGAGCGTGCTCGCGCTGTCGGACGACTTCAAGGTCCCGGAGGCGTCCGATCCTCATTGGCGCATCATCGACTCGCACGGAACGGGCTACTTGCTGCAGCGCGTGGTCGTGAAGCCGGACAAGGTCAACCGGATGATCGTGCTCCCGCCGTACATCAAGGACGTCGCGAAGGTGCAGATGTGGGACGCGTTCGCCGAGACGTTGCTCGGGCAAGCGTCGTTCGGCTCGCCCGTCGCGATGCGGCACAACCCGGCGTCTGCCAAAGCCATCGTGGCCGAGGGGGTGGCTTACGACGAGAGCCGGATGCGCCCGCGAGACGACGCCTCGGTGCAAGGCACCGGGTACCAGCCCGTGGAGTACGACGACGCCAGGATGCGTCCCAAGGAGACGAAGGGAAAGGCCGACCAGAGCAAGGGCGCCGATCAGGTCGAACAGGACGAGAGCAGGATGGAGCCGAAGTAAGCAAGCGCCTCGACCCGACGCGAGGATCGTCCCGGGCCCGCCGTGATGCGAGCCCGGGACGTTGACGTGCTTTCGGGGCCGGCCCACACGACGGATCAGCCGAACGTGAACACAAACGCCTCCACGCCTGGATCGAGAAACTCGATCTCGAACTGTCGATCGGCGATGGGCTTCCGCTGTCTGATCAGCTGATACAGCCGCTGCTCGGTGACCGAGCCGCTACCTTGCTCGTCGACGTCACCTCCGTGATCGGCTCGAGGCGCCTGTCCATCGACGAGCACGCGAAATCGCACGGACGCCCCTCGCGCCGCCGGCCCCATGACGAGATGGAGATCGCGGGCATGAAAGCGGTAGGCGATTCGCCCGTTGGGCCTGTTCAGCACGGCGAGCTGCTTCCCCACGGTCCACTCGCCCGACAGGGCCCAGTCATTGAGCCTCAGTTGCGCAGGGGCAGCGTAGACGTGAGGCTTGTCCGCCACCACGCCGCGCGGAGACGCAAAGTTCTGGGCCTGCTCATAGCCGACATAGGTTTCCGGAGACTTCAAGCTGTCCCAGGCGGCGGCCGCTTCCGCACCGCGGGCATCCACCGCCACCAGCGCATGCCCGACGCCGCTGCTTCCGGCCTCCGCCAGCAATTGCTGAATGACCCGTTCGGACTGGTCGTATCCGCCCTCGCCGAACTGATGATGCCGGATATGCCCCTGCGCGTCGATGAAATAGAGAGCCGGCCAATATTCGTTCTTGAACGCTCGCCATACCGCATAGTCGTTGTCGATCGCGATTGGGTACTCGACCCTCATGTCCTTCGCCTCTCGTCGCACGTTGTCGACATTGCGCTCGAATGCGAACTCAGGAGCGTGGACGCCGATCACCACCAGCCCTTGTTTCTTGTACTTTTCGCCCCATGCGCGGACATAGGGGTGCGAGCGCAGCCAGTTGATGCACGTATACGTCCAGAACTCGACCAGGACGACCTTCCCGCGCAGCCCAGCCGCCGTCAATGGAGGCGAGTTGAGCCACGCGGTCGCACCGCCCAGAGAAGGCAGGTCACCTTCGATGGGCAGTTGCGACGCGCCAGGGGCGCTCCTGTCGTCGGCAAGTGCCACGACCGCAGCCCCGATCGCGCTGGCGAGTATCGCCGCCAACAGCTGCTTGTCTGCTCTCATGATGACCCCCTGATCCTGAACCCGCGTGTCTTCGTGCGCCTGGACCGCGATGGGCCGCAGGCGCGCCCGGTCGCGAGGGAAAGGCTGATCAATACTGGTCGACTGCGACGACAGCGTCGGCGAAGGCCTGCGGGGCCTCTTGCGGCACGTTGTGACCGATGCCCTTCAAGATCCGGTGCCCATATCTGCCCGAGAAGCGTTCACGATAGGCTGAGCCGTCCGCAGCCGGACCGTCGAAATCACTGGCGATGGTGATCGCCGGTACGGTGACGATGGGTCCCTTGAAGAGTTTCTGTTCCAGATCGTCGTAGCGTGGCTCGCCTTTCGCCAGGCTCAGCCGCCAGCGGTAATTGTGGAGGACGATCGCGACGTGATCCGGGTTGTTGAACGACGCTGCCGTCCGTTCGAACGTGGCATCGTCGAAATCCCATCGCGGCGAGGCGTTCTTCCAAATGAGCTTGTTGAAATCGTGCCGGTATTTGTCATAACCCGCTCGGCCGCGCTCCGTGGAAAAGTAGTACTGGTACCACCATCCGTATTCGGCTGCCGGCGGCAACGGCTGCAAGTTCGCCGCGAGACTGGTGATCAGATAGCCGCTCACGGCGACGATGGCCTTGCAACGCTCAGGCCAGAGCGCCGCCATGATGTCGGCCGTCCGCGCTCCCCAATCAAACCCGGCGATGATCGCCTTCTGGATCTTCAGAACATCCATGAGGGCGATGACATCGAGCGCGACCGCCGATTGCTGGCCGTTGCGGAACGTTTCACTGGAAAGAAAGCGCGTCGTGCCATAGCCCCTCAGATACGGGACGATTGCCCTGTAGCCCGCCCCCGCCAGCAGCGGGGCGACCTCGACGTAGCTATGAATGTCGTAGGGCCAGCCGTGCAGCAGGATCACGACAGGACCGCCGCGGGGGCCGGCTTCGGCATAGCCGATGTTCAGGACCCCAGCGTCGATCTGCTTGAGAGCGCCGAACGATGTGTGTTTCCCGGGCTCGCTCGAAGGAACGACTGCCGGAGATGCCCCGCTGGATTGCGCGCCAGCAGAACCGCGCATCCCGAACTGGGCGGCGGCGATAGCGATGGCTGCGGTGCCACAAAAGCAGCGACGATCATGGTCGATGTCTTCGGACATTCGCCCCCCCGGTGGCCGTGTCGTCCGTCCCTTCCGGCAGGGTGCTGTAACGCGCGGCCGCGGGCGGTCCAGCGTCTTTCACGGGGCGCGAGGCGAAACGGTGTGGCAAGCGAATGGGCGACCATGCGTTCGGCGTGAGCGTGAGCGTCCACGGGGCAGGAAGGCCCGCTGCCCGGGGTTCGGCCGCCAACTCGCAGCCGCATCGAAGAGCGGCGCTGTCATCATGGCCGCGGGAGGATTCTGCGGCCGGGAGGAGAAGTAAGGGGTGCTGATGTACGGCCTCTTCGTCGCGAGCGTGGTGGACAAGTACGCTCGGAAGGAGAATCCCAGCCTCTCCGGTTGAACCGAGGCGGCTCCGCGATCAGGACGCCATGCTCACCAAACAAGAAGAGGCCATTGGTGAAGACGGCGTCCCGGGCTCTCGCCTGGAGCCACCGATGGGCACGCCCGGCGCGGGGCCGCGCTCCGCCAGCATCCGCTGTGGCCGCGTCCTAGATTCCCGGTGCCATGGCCGTGTTCGAGCTCGTCATCGGGCTGCTCTTCGTGGGCGCGCTCCTGTCGGCGTGGGCGCGGCGGCTGAACGCTCCTTATCCGGCGCTGCTGGCGCTCGCGGGCGCGGCGCTGGCGCTCCTCCCCAGCGCGCCGAGCGTGACCCTCGACCCGCAGCTCGCGCTCACCCTGTTCGTGGCGCCGGTCCTCCTGGACGCCGCGTTCGACTCCTCACCGCGTGACCTCAAGGAAAACTGGCGCGCTGTGACGGGGCTCGCGCTCGTCGCGGTGGGTCTCACCGTGGCGGCCGTGGCCGTCGTCGCGCGCTGGGTCGTGCCACAGCTCCCCTGGTCCGCGGCCATCGCGCTCGGCGCGATCGTGGCCCCACCCGACGCGGCCGCCGCGACCGCGGTGCTCCGGCAGCTGCGCCCGCCGCATCGCGTGCTGGTGATCATCGAGGGCGAGAGCCTCTTCAACGATGCGAGCGCGCTGCTCGTCTACCGTCTCGCGGTCGCCGCGGCGCTGACCGGCAGCTTCTCCGGCTGGCGCGCGCTGCCCACGCTCGCGCTCGTCACTGCGGGCAGCATCCTCCTGGGAGCCGTCCTGTCGCGCGTGACGCTGCTCCTCTCGCGCGTGGAGGACGTGGCGACGTCCGTCATCGTCCAGTTCCTCTCGACCTTCGCGGTCTGGATGGTCGCCGAGCGCCTCGGCCTCTCCGGGATCATCACGATGGTGGTGTTCGCCATCCTCGTCGCTCGCACCTCGCCGGGCCGCCAGCCAGCGCGGCTCCGCATCCCGTCCTACGCGGTATGGGAGGTGGTGGTCTTCGTGCTGAACGTGCTCGCGTTCATCCTGGTGGGCCTCCAGCTCAAGCCCATCCTGCAGCGGCTCGATCGACCGCAGCTCATCGCATACCTGGTCACGGCGGCGGCGGTCAGCGCGGCCGTCATCCTGGTGCGGTTCGCGTGGGTGATGGGGTACGCGGTCGCGGGTCGCTGGAGGCGCGGGGCCTCGTCCGAGCAGCCGCGACCCTCGCGCTCGCCCTCTCTCAGGTCCGCGATCGCCATCGCGTGGTGTGGGATGCGGGGCATCGTGACGCTCGCCGCCGCGCTCGCGCTTCCGCCGGAGTTCCCGTACCGCGACCTCGTCCTCTTCACCGCGTTCGGCGTCGTCCTCGGCACGCTCGTCCTCCAGGG
>WNGL01015575.1_pt1 | contig 12317 bp, 15 predicted proteins | sample 5400591 | NCBI WGS metagenome assembly WNGL01 (sample SAMN13153377, study PRJNA577476) | soil metagenome | isolation source: 80 cm soil or saprolite under Garry oak tree replicate 1 | place: USA:California | collected 2016-06-15
TGAGCGTGAGCGCGCTCTTTGATGGCCCCGCGTGCAGGCTTCTTGATGGAGTTCCCGGTTCCCGTTCCCGCGCGCTGTAGAGCGAGCGGGAAGCGGAACCGGGAAGCAGTCACCCGGCGGCGAGTCGGTACCCATCGGCACCGCGGACGAGGTGGCCGGCGGCGGTGAGCGCGGAGAGGCGCTCGCAGAGCGTAGCGTTCCGAACGCGGCAAGCCGCACGGAGGTCGGCGAGAGGGACGGGCCGCCCGGCGTCGGCAAGCGCGCGGGTGATGCGCTCATCTACCGAGGTGAGCGGCGGCTCGGCCGGAGCGCCGCGCACGACAACCTCGAGAGCGAGGGCATCGCCGCGCTGAGCGAGTTCGAGCGCGATCGCCGGCACGGACGGCGCCGCGCGGTGCTCGACGGTGAGGGTGAGATCGTCGCCGTGACGACGGAGGTAGAGGTTCGAGTCGCCCCACGCGTGAAACTCGGAGGACCCGCGCAGCGCCTGGCCGGCGCGGGCGCGACCGCCTCCCTTCTTCGCGTGGTGGACGACGGCCACGCCGACGCCGTGGCAGCCGAGGAGAGGCGCCACCTCACCCGAGGCGTTCTCGTCGATCCGGTGCAGGCGCACGAAGGGGTCGAGGACGAGCAGCCGCGGCCGGAGCTTCGCCACGGTCTCGGCGAGACTCGCGCGGTCGGCCTCGAGGTCGAGTCGCACCGTCGGCGCGGTGATCACCTGGACGTCGAGTTCCGGGAACGCCACGCCGGCGGCGGCGCAGATCCCTTCGAGCCGGCGGCGCACGACGTGGAGCGCGTCCTCGGCGGCGTAGAGCAACACGCGGCCCGCGCGCGCCACCGGGAAACGGCGCAGGCAGGGTGTGCCAGTCGCCACAGAAACGGCAAGATCGAGGGCGAGGAAGGACTTGCAGCACTTGGGCTCGCCCCCGACGATGCCCACCGCCTCCTCGGACCAGAGCCCGGTGATGAGCCAGCGCCGCTCCTCGGCGCGCGCGGCGAGGCGGTGGGCGAGCTCGACCGGCAGCAGGCTCACCGGCGTCGCCCGGCAGCCTTCGTCTCGGCGGGAGGCGGCGTGGCGAAGGTCTCGAGGAAGAGCTTCTCGTCGATCTGGCGGGCCTCGCGCTGGGCGGCCACCGCGAGCAGCTCACCCGCCATGTTCATGAGGGCGCGGTGGTTGCCCTGGGCGTGGTCGCAAAGCGTGGCGACGAGCTCGGGGGTCATGAGCTTCGCCGCGCCGGCCCGGGCCATCGCGTGCTTGAGGCAATCCTGCAGCTCGTCGGCCGTGGCGCGCTCGAGGGTGAGACGGACGCGCATGCGGCTCCCGAGGGGGAGGAGCTCGTCGGAGCGGAAACGTTCGACGAGCCGGCCATCGCCGGCGAGGACCACTGTGAGGAGGATGTGCGAGTCGAGCCGGGTCGAGGAGAGCAGCCGCAGCTCGGCGAGGACCGGCAAGAGCATCTCCTGCGCTTCATCCACGATGAGCACCGGCCGCGAGAGCGAGGCGTCGATGTGCGTCTGCCATCGGTCGCGCAGGACCTTCGAGCCGCCCCAGCGGTTGTGCGGATGGAGCTCGACGCCGAAGAGGTCGCCCATCTCCCGGTAGAAGTCGGCGAGGCCGGCCTGCGGACGAGTGAGGACGCCTACCTTCACCTCGCGCTGAGCAGAGAGCCGCTCGGCGAGGATACGCAGCGTCACCGACTTGCCGGTGCCCGGGTCGCCGGTGACGAGGGCGAAGCCGCCCTCGCCGGCGAGCTGCTCGACGCGCCAAGAGAAGGACTCGATGCGGGGTGCCACATGGAGCGCCTCGACCGGCACGTCGGGCGCGAAGGGGTTCCATTTGAGGCCGTAGAGCGAGAGCAGTTTCTTGTTCACGGTGCGTCTCCTTCATCCTTGGGGAGGTACGCGGGCGGCAGCCCGGTCGCGGCCTGTTTGGCCATGAGCTGCGCGAGGAGCGGCGGCGTGCCCTTCGCGGGCGTCACGGGGGCGAGCTCGGCCGCGTTCGACGCGTTCGACGCGAGCGGCTCGAGCGGACGGCGCAGGCCGCTGGCGTTCCGCTCCTTGTCGAGCGGGTAGAGCCGGCAGAGGATCTTCTCCGTCCGCTCGTCCACGAGGTGGATCTGGGAGAGGTCCCAGCTCGCGTAGCGGATCGCGACGCGCTCGAGGTGCCGGTAGCGGTTCGGTATCTCGAAGCGGCGGCCCTCGATGCTCACCGTGCCGTCGCTCCGGCGCTGGCTGCGGCCCTCGGATCTGGTGAAGGCCAGCCGCAAGGCGCTGCTGTCGGGACTCGGTCTCGAGACGTCGGGCCCGGCGAGGAAGCGCGCGATGGGCGCCTCGCCGATCTCGGAGTGAACCTTTCGGTTGTACTCGTGCTCCACCCACGCCTGCGTCGCGTCGTTCAAGGCGCCGAGGGTGAGCTCCGGTACGTCCTCTAGCATGGCAAGGAGCCGTCCTTCGACCTGCGCCCAGAAGTTCTCCTGCTTGCCGTTCTGGTACGGCGAGTGCGCCAGGGTCGTCTCGTGGATGACGCCGAGGCGCTCGAGTCCTCCGGCGATCTCGGCCGCGATCATCGCGGTGCCGTTGTCGCTGAGCGCCGACCGCGGCAGTCCACGCTTCTGAATCGCCTGCGACAGGCCGTGGGCGATGTTCTCGGAGTTCTCCGTCCAGTACCACTGGACGTGGCAGGCGACCCGGGACCGGTCATCGAGCGCACCGAACAGGACGGGCGCCACCAACTCGCCGCCAGGCGTGACCACCTTCTTCGAGGCGACGTGGCAGTCCCAGTGCCACAGGCCGTTCGCGTAGGCGACCTCGAAGCAGCGGACCTCCAGCTCGTCGAGCCGCGCCTCGGCCGCGAGCGCCCCAGGCGTCCGCGCCGAGGTGACCCGCCGGCGGCGAAAGAGCCCATTCGCCTTCATGAAGCGGCGGACCGTCGAGTACGAGGGCGGCATCCCGATCTCCGGGCTCATCGTCGCGAGCGCGACGAGGTTGTCGTGGTGAAGCTGCACGCTCCAGCCCTTGTGCGCCGCGTACTGCGCGAGCAGGGCCTGCTTCACCCGGTCGGCCATCGCCACCTGCTGGCCGGCGTCCTTGCGCACCTTGCGTCTCAGGACGCTCACCGGATCGTGCCGCTCCCCGAGCGCCTGGTAGTACCACCGCTCGATCGTGGAGACGCCGAAGCGGGCGGGTTCGCCCGTCGTCGGGTGGCGCCACGCTCGGCCGGCCAGCTTCTCGAGCTCGGCGCGCAGCTCGCCCCTCGGCGGCGGCGCCGCGAGCAGGTGCCCCACCACCGAGAAGCGCAGGTGGGCCCAGGACTGATGGACGGATGGGTTTCGACTCTTCGTCACATTGCGCTCCCCGCATCGAAGGAGCGCGCACCGTAGACGGCGACCGGCCGGAGGATCGACGGGCGTCTTCTGCGGATCGGCGGCCACCCTCAGCGAGCGTGCGCGATACCCACCCCGCCGGTGATCGGAACGAGGAAGCGCAGCAGCCCCACCATGCGGGCCTCATCGTCACCGGAGAAGCGCTCGAGGAGCGAGGCCGGCAAGAGTCCCGCGTCGACCAGCGGCATGAACGCGGCCGCGGCGATTCGCCAGAATGGGCTCTCGGCAAAGGCCTCGCGCCACCACGCCCGCCAGCGCTCCACCGTGCGCCGGCTCACCTGGAGGTGGTCGCGGAGCTTCTGCATCCTCGCCGGCGTCGCCCCGTGGCGCATTGCCGAGACGAGCACTACCACGGTTCCCAGGTAGACCTTGCGCCCGAGGAAGCGCAGCGATGGTGGCGTGTGACGCTTGCGGCAGCCGTCCTCGGCGCAGCAGAAGCTGAAGCGCCGGTCGTGCTCTTCGCCGAGGCCGGGCGGCCCGCCCCGAGGCTTGCGCTCGTAGGGTGCCGAGTGCAGCGCTCCACCGCACTGCGGGCAGCCCTCCCCTCGTGCTGCAACGGCAACGTCCTGATCCGCGCGCAGGAGCAGCGTGTGGAACCTGGCGTCCTGCAAGAGCGATGGGTACAAGAAGAGCGATCCTCCTCACCGGAGTCTCGACCGCGATGGCCAAGATCGGACGGAATCAACCGTGCCCTTGCGGCAGCGGCAAGAAGTACAAGGTCTGCTGCCTTCAGAAGGACGAGGCCACCGCGAAGGTCGTCGCCGCGAAGGTGGGGCCGGGCTTTCCCAACTGCATCACGCGCGCTGCTCCTGGAAGCGGTCTCCCCGACATCGAAGGGGATGACATCGGTCTCGATGACGCCTCCAACGGTGTCATCGATCTCATCCGCACCGGCAAACTCGATCAAGCCGAGCAGGCGGCACGCGCACTCCTCATGCGCTACCCCGGCGTCGTCGACGGATACGACCGTCTCGGCATGGTCTTCGATGCGAGGGGGACAGGAAGCAGGCGGCCCACTACTACGCGAAGGCCGTCGCTTTCATCGAGCAGTACCCCAGGGGCTTCGACCCAGAAGCTCTCGACCGATTCCGCCAGCTCGCAAAACTCGGTCCGGACTCCGCGTAACCGCCCGCCCGCGGACGTGTTGACCGAAGCTGTTCGTGTGCCCGGCTGAGCGGGTGCGGCGGTCTTTGCGTTCTCTTGAGGTTGCCGCCGGCCTGCTTACAGTGGCAGGTTGCGCCCCTTGCACACTGTGCAGAGAGGGGGCACCCGAACGAGCGTGGCGAGGATGCGCGCCGGGGGCAGATTGTCCCTCCATGTCTTGGGAGATCGCGATGACTCGATCGCTCGTGCGGACCACCCTCGCGTCTGTACTGCTTTTCGCCTGCAACCCCGTCCAGGCTGCTTCACATGCAGCCGCCGCGCGGTTGGCGTCCGATCCGCCCACAGTCAAGCAGATGAAGGTGAACGGGGTTGACCTTGCGTACATCGAGCAGGGTTCTGGCGTGCCGGTCGTCTTCGTTCACGGTGCGGTCGGGGACTGGCGCACGTTCGATCTTCTCCGGCCCGCAGTCGCCGCTCGCTACCGTTACGTCGCCTACAGCCGCCGCTATCATTACCCGAACCGCTGGTCAGGCGACGGCTCGGACTACTCCTATCAGCTCCACGAGAACGATCTCGTCGCGTTCATCAAGGCGCTCGGTGCCGGGCCCGTTCATCTCGTTGGAAACTCTTACGGTGGAGGCATCGTCGTGCTCACGGCGCTCGACCACCCCGAACTCGTGAAAAGTGCCGTCATCGGGGAGCCGGGATCGTTGTTTCCGGACCTGATCTCGGACCAGCCGGAGGGGAAGGTCGTCCTGGCGGAGCGCGCCGTAGCGGGGCGTGAAATGCGAGAGGCGGCTCGCGCCGGGGACATGGATAGAGCAGCCGAGTTGCTAGGCGATTCCATCTCAGGCGAGGCGGGTGCGTTTCGCAAGTTCCCCGAGGAGCGGCGTCGCCGTGTGCTCGAGAACGCGCGCACGATGGGACCCATGCTGGCGCAGCGGCCTCCGCCGACGATCTCGTGCGCCGCCATAGGTGCGGTCCGGGTTCCGGTGCTGGTGGTGCGCGGCGAGCGGACGATTCCGTTCTACGCGATGACCACGGACGCGTTCTTCCGTTGCTTGCCTCCGGGAAACCGCGAAGCAGTGATCCCGAACGCTGGGCATCCTCAATACGCCGCGAACCCTGTGGCCTACACCGACACGCTCCTCGGGTACCTCGCTCTGCATCCGTGACGTGAGCCGAGCGCCCGATGGACGAAGTTCGGCACTGAGGCCAGTCCTCGACGCGAGCCTCATCGTTGCTGCAGTGGACCAATCACGCGCGTTGCGTCGCGGGCGTCGTGATCGAGGCGGCGGCCGCAGAGACTCCGCCGCCTGACGGGTCAACTGGCGGATCCCGCCGCTGCTCGCACTCTCCGAGGGTCCCAGGTCAGCACCATCGCGGAGCGTGCTCAGGAAGACCGGGGCCGAGCATCAGGAAGCGTGCACCTGCTCACCAGGAGAGATGACTTGCGCCACTGCAATTCCAGTGGAACCCGTTACACGTACGACCATTACCAGCCGGAGTGGTCTGCCCTCGAGGTGGTGGGGGCGGTCACTCTTGTCACGATAGCCGCCGCCCTCGTATTCGTACCCCACGTCATGATGGCCGCTGGAACCGGATCAGCTCTCGTGGGCGTCGGCACGAAGATGCTGGCCGCGGCCTTTGGGAATTCCGGCAGCAGCTGCGGCCCGTAGCGCAGGTGGGGCATGGAGGACGGGGAGCATTCGCGTACCCGTTCTCTTTAGCTGCTTGGGCTCGCTGGACGCCGTGGCCCGATCGCAAGCGCTCGGAGCGTGGGAGCGCCCCTCCGTCCCCCACGCCGCCCGGAAGTCGGGCCAGGTCGCCGCCGGTTGTCACCGTGACGCACGCTGCGTTGAAACCGCCCCGTCCCGCTGACAGGCGACCCAGGAGGACACCGTACGTGGCCGGAGCGCAAGCGTCGGCAGCCGACGGCGGAGGCCTCGGTGGGAGCAAGTGCGAATCCGGCGCCATCAACATCGCGCGACGAGAGCGTCGGAATGTGCTTTCGTCGGAACATGCGAATGCAGTCGAGCGCGGCATCAGCACGACCGTCCTTACACTCGTTGCCCTTCATACGTCCGGCTGCTCCGCCATTTTCATCGAACGCCCCAGCACGGCGTCTTCCGATCGACCGCCAGCGTGCACCCGCTCGCGCGCGGCGCCGATCGCTGATTTCGGCATCGCCGCAGGCGCGGGCTTACTCGGGTATGGATTAGTTTCAGCCTGCCACGCACCCTGCGAGTCTGCGGCGCCCATCTACGGCCTCATCAGTGTTGTGGCAGCGATCGGTGTGGGGCTGTCTGGACTTCACGGCCTCGACGCCACTTCGGAGTGCGATGCCGCGTGGGAGCGTTGGTGTGCTTCTCAGGGCGGGTGTGGCTCGGTCAAATGGTCATCGGGTGAAGCGGATCACCGTGATGATCGCCTCGGATCGCGGCTAAACACTGGGGCTGACGCCGTATCGGGCCGGGCTCCGACGACACCCGGAATCCGTACCGATTTCGACACGGAGCATGTCGAACAGCAACCTCCTCGGTGAGCCGCACACGGAGGTTCGCCGTCCGCGGCTACGCTCGCCAGCCGTCCTTCGTCGGTCGGTTACCTCAGGACGGCGTCGCGGCGACGATCGCGCTGTGCGCAGCGTCTGGTCGGCATTGCGTCTAGACTAAGCCTCTAACGCAGACGTGAGTCCATACTGACTTCACTGGACCGCCTCAGGCCCTGGCGTGGAATCAGCCGAACTGGCTCCTGCGGAATCGTTCGAAGGGCCCGAGTCCGACAGCTCAACCGACGCTCGGGGAAACGAGAGCACACCGCGCCTGCCCCGAAGCACGACGCGGTCCCCTGGCCCTTTCTGCTCCTGGCCGACCATGCTTCTCATAATGCGCGGCGTCAGGAATGCGGACTTGAAGTAGACAATCTTCCCCGGCGCAGGTTGGGTCTTGACATCATCCAGATACAGCCCGGTGAGCGACAGGAAACCGTGGCGCAGCTGGCCCCTGAGCTTCGTAGCTTGCTCGGGGTTGAGCCCCTGGGCCACCTCGGCCTTCGGGAACTTGAGGTCGGTTTGGTAAGTATAGATGGCAATCCACGGCCGCCCGACGGAGGTGTAGTTCACGATCAGTCTGCATCCGATGAGCAGCATCTCATCGTCTGTTCTTACCACCAGAACTTCGGGAATGATCCGTACGGCCTTGGTGTGGGCGGCGGGTATCGCCAACTCGGGGAACTCCGTTGCGACATCCTGGTATAGCGCCAACGGTCGCACAGGCAGCTTGTTCTTGAGCAGCTCCACGTCCGCGAGGGTTTCATTCTTGATTGCCGCCCTATTGGCCATCACGCCGACTGCACCTAACATGAGCCCCACCGCGACTCCGCCGCCGCCATATTCCTGCCGGTATATGATAGATTTCGCGTCGTCCAACGGCTGCAGGTTGAGGTTGAAACGCTTCTCGTCATCCCCGTGTGGCGCGATGATCACATGGGCGGGCATCGCGTCGAGCTTCGGAGGCGGCGCCAGGAACTTCGGGGCCGCGCAGGCAGAGGTGGCCAGAATGAACACGAGGACTCTTGGTCGAATGATCATCCGATCTCCTGTCTTGCGGTGTGCTCTCACCGGTTGCGACTCTACAAGGGATCCCCGGTAGCAACTGGCCGAAATCGGCTGAGCATCGACTACACCGCCGCACACGCACGGACGGCACGGACGGGGCACGAGCCTTTGGGTCGCGTCGCGCCCCGTCCATGCGCAGCTGAGCCCTTTCGGGGAGGGATGCCCGGTCGGACGAGACGCGGGCATAGCTCAATGGCGGTTGTCGGTTTGCAGAAGGTAGGGACCCCGGCCGGCTGAGATTTGCAGAAGTGTTCCCCCCTCGGCGCTGAGGGATTTGCAGAAGTGCGCGTACCGGCCATGCCGATCGCCCATTCCGGGCGATGCCGATCACCTGTTCCGGCCAAGGCGATCACCCGGGGCGTGATGCCGCTGGGTAGGTCTACTTCGCCGTCTCCTGCGCCTTCGTCAAGTCGCCCTTCACCTTCCTGATCGACTCTCCGCCGAGCTTTACGCGGTGGGCGTTGTGCACGAGCCGGTCGCAGACCTTACTACCGGCGGGCGTCAACGAGCCGGGGGCGGCTCAACGCGACGCTCGACATGCTGACGACAACGCCACTCAGCATCAAGCACTCATGGCGCGTGTTCCTGTGCGGCATGCGGCCGAAACCGGCACGGCGGCTCCGCGCTCGCTCTGCTCAGAACCGTGTCCCCGCGGATAGCCCGCCCGCGGCGTTGACTTTCCCCACCAACCCGATCTCTGCGCTGCTCACGGTGAAATCCAAGCTCGCCCTTCTACACTAAACTCCAGGGGGGTGACTGTCTCACGCATGTTGGCAGAGAGGGCGGCGGCGGGAAGAGGATCCGGGAGGGAGTGGCCGCCGACCGGCGTGTCTCCGTCGATGACGCCGAGATGCGCCACGGCCGCAAGAGCAAGACGAAGCGTTTCAATGGCTATAAGCGGCACATCGCCACTGACTTGGACACGAGGTCCTCGGCCGCGGCGGCGAGATCGTGTGCCGTCCCTGGATCGCGAAGAACAAGGCCTCATTCTCAAAGACAGCCTTCAAGATCAACATGCGCGACCTCACCATCACCTGCCCGGCGGGCGAGGTGGAACACGTTGTCTTCGGCTCCGTGACGGAGTTTGACCCCGAGGCCTGCGACCACTGCGAACTGCGCGCCAAGTGCACGGCCGCTACGCCAGGCACCGGACGGTCCGTCAATATCGCCGAGGACGAGCGGCTGCAGCAGCGCCTCCGCAAGCACCTCGCCACTCCGCGAGGGCGCGCGCGTCTACGTCAGCGCGTCGCTGTCGAGCACCATCTCGCGCACCTCGTCCGCCGCCAGGGCCGCCGCGCTCGCTATCGCGGCGTGCGCAAGAACCTCTTCGACCTACGACGCGCTTCGGCCATCCAGAACCTGGAAGCCATCCAGCGCAAGGTGGCGTGATGAGATCCATTTCAACCTGTTCGGTGTTTTAGAAGCCCCACCCAACCTGCAGCCCGAACCACGGCATCACGTCGGTTTGCCTCCCGGAGTCGCCGTAGCGCGGGCCGAACAGGAGCAAGAACGACGGCCTCAGCACGAACCCGCCCGCGAGCAGCTGGTATCCTGCGCCGAGCGATGGCACGACTCGGTCCCGCTCCTTGGCACCGAGGGGGAAGGTCGCTCCCGCCGACAAGCTCACGCCGTGGTTGCGTCCGAGCGGCACGGCCAGCGACACGTACACTGGAACGTAGAGGAAGCTTGCCTGGCTGGAGCTGCACTCGATACACGTCAAGCCGGCGCTCAGGCCGGCGCCCACTCCGACGAAGTCATTGAACCAGTGCTCGTAGGCTAGGCCCGCTCCGAGCGATGGCGAGCGCCCGGCCACTTCGATGGTGACCTGGTTCGGCTGCTCCTCGCGAAGGCCCGCCGTCGCCATCTCAGGGACAGCCGCGAATGCTGCCATCGTCACGATACACGCGAACGCCTGGATTCTCATCGGCACCTCCTCGAGATCACCGGATGAGGATCCCGTTCCTGTTCATCGTCTCATCACGGTACGTGAGAGTCCCTGATCCGCGTCAGGCGTCCGCGCCGGTATTCTCGGCGTTCGATCCCAAGAACCCGGAAGCCATCCAGCGCAAGGTGGCGTGATGCGATCTCTTTCAACCTGTTCGGTGTTCTAGCAGGGCACGCCTCGACTAACCCTCACCCGAAGCTGATCACTCAGTACTGATCGACGCGCGCCCACGTCAGCGGGACGGGGTGGGGTTCCTGCCGCCAACACAACGAACGTCCTGTTGACGCGCCGTGGGGAACCCAGGCGCTGGCGGCGTAACCTCGCTGCCCATCGAAGGCCGGCATCGGAGGGGGGACATGAGGAGAATTCTCATCGCAGCAGTGCTGGCGCTCGGGGCATGCGGGGGCAGCAACGGTGCCTCGGACGCCGCCACGGCTTGCAGAACTTCTGGCGGGACAATCGTGTCGAAGCAATGCTGCGCGTCTGCTTCAGAGTTCCCTACAACATGTGCGGTGGGCGCCTGCGGGTGCAGTACGGAGGCCAGTACGTTGCACAGTGTCTGCGAGTGCCCCACCGGCCAGTGCTTCAACGGAGCGCAGTGCGTGTCGCCGTGACTCCACGGACGCGAACAGGAGACCGAAACGAATGCGGCTGGCGCATGAAGGCGCTGCGGCGTAACCTCGGTGTTCACTGATTCGGGGCAAGCTCACACCGCGCGATCCTCTTCTCCGCGCTCGGTCTCGCGTTCACCGGAGGGGTCGAGCTTCTGCTCGCGCTGTACACGGGCTCGGTCGCGCTCCTGGGTGACTCGCTGCACAACCTCGCGGACGTATCGACCGCGATCGTGGTCCTTCGTGGGGTTCCGTGTCTCGAAGCGGCCACCGCGGTCCGCGGAGTACCTGCCGAGCTGCCGAGCGCCGGGGCGGCCGGTTTTAGCGCAGCGTATGCTTCGCCAGCATCGCCAACAGGATCAGCGCCGCGATGACCACCCAGCGCACCCACTCCGCCTTGGAGGGGGGCCGGAGGTGGGTGGTGGTAACGACCAGCGAGTCGGGGGCTGCCATCACGGGGACCATGGATGCCGCGATGCAGGGCGGCAAGGACCCTGGCTCACCAGTGCAGGGCGAGCGAGAGCCACAAGGAAACGAAGTAGCGATGGCCCTCGCCTGACAGCGTCCGTCGACGGCACATCTATGCGCGCCCGCCAGCCCTCCGGGTTCCGAAACATCCGATCCGGTGGAGCCGGGCGGCAGCGCACGCCGGGATCTGTGCGGGGGGCGCTCGCGAGAGCGGTCCCTACCGCGACCGTGGCGGGCGGAGTCTTCCGCATCCAGGACCTTGGCGTGGCTGCTGGCGCGTGCGAGGTTCGAGGGTATGGAAACGCGCCCCGAGCTTGCCCGGCTCCATCAGCAGGTGGAATTCATCGTCGAGGTCGATCGCTTGAAGGAGGTCCTTCGGCAGAACGTCCTAACCGTGAGCGGTCGGCGCGAGAACGACGCCGAACACTCGTGGCACCTGTGCCTTTGCGTGCTGGTCCTGGCGGAGCACGTCGATGCGCCGCAGCTCGACCTACTACGAGTCCTGAAGATGCTGATCCTGCACGATCTTGTCGAGATCGATGCGGGCGACACGTTCGCCTATGACACGACCGGCGCGGCGATGCAGCATGAGCGCGAGGCTCGCGCGGCCGACCGGATCTTCGGCCTGCTGCCGGAGGATCAGTCCCGCGAGTTTCGGGCGGTCTGGGACGAGTTCGAGATGCGGCAAACGCCGGAGGCGCACTTCGCCGCCGCCGTGGACCGCTTCCAACCGATGCTGCTCAACGCTCGTACCGAGGGGCACGCCTGGCGAGAGCACGGCGTCTGCGCGTCGCGGGTGATGGCCCGCGGCGCGTACATCCGCGAGGCCTCCACCTCGCTGTGGGAGTACGTCCAAGGCATGCTCGGCGAGGCCGTGTCCCGCGGGCACCTCGCTGACGGCTGAAGTGACGATCGCGCGCGGAGCCAGCCTGTGCCTGTCGAAAACTCATCCGCACGAAATCAGTTGAGCCGCAGCGTCTGGCGTGGGTAGCTCCGCGTCGTGTGGAACTTGATGCGGGTCACCTTCGGGGCTGCCATGACATCCTTTCGGACGAAGCGTGAGCTCGCGCTGGAGAACCTCGCGCTCCGTCATCAGATCGGAGTCCTCACGCGTGCTCTCGGTGATCGGCGTCCTCGCCTCGGGAACTGGGACCGCGCTCTGTGGGTGATCCTGGTTCGCCGTTGGG
>WNGL01008097.1_pt1 | contig 12316 bp, 12 predicted proteins | sample 5400591 | NCBI WGS metagenome assembly WNGL01 (sample SAMN13153377, study PRJNA577476) | soil metagenome | isolation source: 80 cm soil or saprolite under Garry oak tree replicate 1 | place: USA:California | collected 2016-06-15
TCATCCGGAGGGCGGCGTGAATCGCTCACCCGCATCGAGCCAGCGAAAATCTCTCTGACCGAACAGTCGCCAGGATGAGCCAGGCGCAGCGACGGAACGCGATTAGTCTCTCGTACCGCGCTGTGTAATTCAACGCGCCCCGGGCTGGTCCCATTCCAAGATGACGTCGCTGATCAGTGTAGCAACGTCGGCCGACAGCCGATCATGGGCCAAGGCGCCCGTGTCGCGCCCGAACCAGATGCGCCGTGGTTGGCGTCGGCGTTGTTACGCTGCCGGTTGTGAGCGAGCATGAGCACCCGGCCGACCGCCTGGCCGAGCCTGATCCGCAGGTCGGCGACGCGCAGAAACCAGACCTGGCCGCCGCCAGGGGCGAGCCGGGATCAGATCCGGCGACCAACGGCGTTATCGAGTTGCTCGGTGTGCTGGCATACGCGTCACTGGTTGCGTTCTTCCGGCTGGCCGATGACGCCTCGCTGGCAGCCTCCCTGCCGGACAAGGCGGACCTGGCCGGCATGGCGGTCGCGCAGTTCGGTCACTTCGAGCTGCTCAGAGCGCGCATCTGCGAGCTCGGGGCCGACCCTGAGCAGGCGATGCGGCCGTTCGTCGAGCCGATCGACGCGTTCCACGAAAGGACAGCGCCGTCCACCTGGCTAGAGGGATTGGTGAAGGCCTACGTCGGCGACGGTATCGCGGCCGACTTCTACCGGGTGATCGCGCAGTTGCTCGACCTGCCGACGAGGTCGCTGGTGGAGACCGTACTCGCGGACTCCGGGCACGCGCAGTTCGCGATCTCCCGGGTGCGCGAGGCGATCGCCGCGGATCCGGCGGTGGGGGGACGGCTGGCGCTGTGGGCCAGGCGTCTCGTCGGCGAGGCGCTCAGCCAGGCGCAGCGCGTGGCGGCGGAACGAGAGTCCCTGGCGAGACTTCTCGCCGGCGGCTCGGCGGCGCAGCTCGGCGAGATCGGCAGGATGTTCGCAGCTCTGACCGACGCGCACGCACAGCGGATGGCGGCACTGGGTCTGGCGGAGTTAGACCGGCCCCCGGCTGCCTGACCGCCGGGCCCTGGCAGGTCCGGCGCCGCGGCTCAGGACCCGAAGCCGATGCGGCGCGGCTCGGACTGATCGAGTTCCACGTACGCGATCTTGTCACCGGGCACGAGGACCGTGCCGCCTCGCTTGTCGGTAACGGCGAAGATCTTGTTCTCGGCGAGCGCGGCCGCGAGAGTCTTCTGGATGTCCTCCGCCGAGGCCGCGGTCTCGACCACGAGCTCACGAGGGGCCATCTGTATGCCGATCTTGACTTCCACGCGATCCTCCGCTTGAGAACGCTAGCTCGCAGCTACAGTCCCGAGGCTAGCCGGAAGCTCGCGCTTTGGCAGTGCTGCGATTGCCCGACGGGCTACGCCCGCAGCGAAAGGTGGGGATCGCGGTCGGCCAGGCGGATCGCCGGCGGCCAGGCTGGCGGGTTCCCGGCGTGAGCGCCGACCGGTCCGGCTGGCGGGTTGCCGGAGTGAGCGCCGGCTGGCCAGGCGGGCGGATTTCCGGCGTGAGGTGCCGAGCCCGGGCGGGCAGGTGGCCGGCGTGAGTGCCGCCTCGGGCCGGTCGCTGGACCGCAGAGCGGGCATATGGAGTAGGTCCCTGGGCATCGAGCATGTGTCATATCGCGTCGCTCCTGCCTGCCAGGTCCGCAGACCCCGACCGGATCGACTTCAATGACTTTTCATGACTTCTCATGACTTCTCATGACTTCGCGTCAATTCCCGGTCTGCGAGCTTTGCGGAGCTACGACCGGTGATAAGAAGCTCAAGCGCCTTGCCGGGAAGGCGGAGCAGGCCCCCGCCCGGATCACGTCGCTCAGGCGAACATCGCTGCCACATCGATGTTCCCCGGACCGCCTGACCAAGAACATCGATGTGGCACCGTGGTTCGCCGGCGAACAACGCTGCCACATCGATGTTCCTCGGACTGCCTGACCACGAACATCGCTGCCACATCGATGTTCGCGGAGAGCCGATGGCGTACTTCGCGGGGTGCGCGCTGAGGCCGGCGCGGCAGGGGGCGGGCGTGTGGGCCGCTTACTTGGTCGGCCTTCGCCGGGGTCTCTTGTTCGGGTCTGTTCCGGCCGCTGTTCGGGTCTGGGCCGGGCGCGCCGAGGCTACCGGGCGCTGGCCGAAGGGTCTTTGCGACGCGTGGCGCGCACGATCAGGATGCGCATCGGCCTGCGCGGCTACTCGTGGGCGCCCTCGGCGAGCGGCCAGCCGCTGATACCGCGCCAAGCCAGCCTGGACAGCAGCTTCTCGGCGATGTCCTGGTCGATCTCGCGCTCCGTGCTCAGCCAGTAGCGCGAGCTGACCTGCGCCATGCCGACCAGCGCTATGCCGAGCAGGTCTGCCTCGGCGTTGGACACTCCCGCATCCTCGCGGATGAACTCGCTGACCATCTCGGCGCACTCGTACATCGCGCGGTCCAGGCGGGCGCGGACGGCGGGCTCGTTGCTCAGGTCGGACTCGAAGACCAGCCGGAACGCCTCACCCGCGCCGCTCACGTAGTCGAAGAAGGCTCGGAACGTGGCCGGCACCCGTTCCCTGTTGTCGCCGGTCGATGCCAACGCGGCGGAGACCGCGCCGACGAGCTCGGCGACGCTCTCGTCGAGCAGCGCCAGGTAGAGGTCGAGCTTGCCGGGGAAGTGCTGGTACAGAACCGGTTTGCTGACACCGGCCCGCTCGGCTATTTCGTCCATCGCGGCGGCGTGGTAGCCCTGCGCGACGAAAACCTCGCGGGCGGCCCCGAGCAGTTGCCTTCGCCTCGCCGGGCGCGGCAGTCGAGGGCTGGCCTGCCTGGTGGTCTGCGGCGTCACGATCACGAGACTCTCCGAATATCTATCGGCGACGGTCGGGAGGCTGCCTGGCTGTCATCCTACGGCCGGGTAATACCTCGTGCCGAACGTCTGGGAGGCCTGCGGCCCGGCCGCTAGTAGCACGGCTGGCCTGGGCCAAGGCGGATCGCAGCGGATTAGCCGGTGCCAGCAGGGTCGGTCGGTCGGCCGGCCCGCCGATCGCCCGCGGCTGAGTCAGCGGTAATCTTCCTCGCCGAGTTCGACCACGCGGGCCTGCTCGGTGGCGTCGGCCTCGTCGGCTTCCAGCGGAAGGTGGTCAGGAAGCTCGGTCTGATCGGACTCGGCGGCGTCCGGCACGGCCTCCTGACTCTGCTCGACCACGTCAGGGACTGGCTCGTCAAAGTCTCTGTCGGTCATGCCGACCCCCTCTGGAGTCTGGTTCTCGGCCATGAAGGCGAAGTTTTAGAACCCTCGAACATATTGCCGAATGGCTACAGTAGAGCAACGCTAGGTGTATAAGTATCCGATCTGCTGGGGTAAGGAGACGACGTGCGCAGCATGTGGAAGGGCGGGATCTCCTTCGGGCTGGTCATGATTCCCGTGCGACTCTACGCCGCGACTGAGCAGAAGGACATCGCCTTCCGCCAGGTGCACCGGGCCGACGGGGGTCGGATTCGGTTCCGCCGGTTCTGTTCGATAGGTGGCGATGAAGTGCCGTATGAGGAGGTCGTCAAGGGCTACGAACTGCCGACAGGCGAGATGGTCGTGCTCGACGACGAGGATCTCGCCGATCTGCCTCTGCCGACGACCAAGTCTATCGAGGTGCTGCATTTCGCTCCGGCCGAGCAACTCGACCCGATCCTGTTCAACCGGAGTTACTACGTGGAGCCCGAGGCGGCCGGTGCCCGTGCCTACGTGCTGCTCCGCGACGCGCTCGAGCAGTCGGGCCGGATCGCGATCGCCCAGGTCGCGCTCAGGCAGCGCGAGTCGCTCGCGACACTGCGCACCATGGACGGCGTCCTGGTGCTTGAGACGCTCCTGTGGCCCGACGAGATCCGCGCCGTGTCGTTCCCCTTTCTCGACCAGGAGATCGAAGTGCGCCCGCAGGAACTGACGATGGCTGCTTCGCTGATCGACTCGATGACGTCCGATTTCGACCCCGATGCCCATCATGACGGATACCGGGAGGCGCTGATCGAGGTCGTCGATGCCAAGGTGCAGGGCAGAGAACTGGCCCAGCCTGGCGCCCTGGAGGTGGCCGCAGGCCCGCCCACCAGCCTGGCCGACGCGTTGCGCGCGAGTCTCGCAGCGGCTCAGCAAGAGCCGGGGGGCGGCGAGAGTGAGGCGGGGGCCAAGGCTATCGAGTCCGGCGCAGGCGGGTCAGGTTCTGAGCAGGCAGGGACCGCCAAGGCTGGCAAGGCTAGGGCCGGTGGGGCGAAGACCGGCTCGGCCAAGGCTGGCTCGGCCAAGGATGGCGCGGCGGAGGCTGGCTCGGCCAAGGCTGGCGCGGCGAAGGCTGGCACCGCCAAGGATGGCGGCGCGGAGGCTGGCACCGCTAAGGCTGGCGGCGCGGCAGAGGCTGGCACCGCCAAGGCTGGCACCGCCAAGGCTGGTACGGGCGATTCCGGCGAGGAGGGGGCGCCCAAGACGGACAGCGCGAAGTCCGGCACGGGCAGGCCGGCCCGCAAGGCGAGCTGACGCACCCGGGCCACGGTCTGCCGGGCGGGGCTGCCGGGCGGGGCTGCCGGGTCACGGTCCGCCGGGCGGGCTGCCGGGCGGGGCTGCCGGGCGGGGCTGCCGGGTCACGGTCCGCCGTGCGGGGCTGGCGGGCGGGGCTGCCTGGCGAGGCCAGCTGACCAGGCCCGCAAGGACGACGTGCCGCGGGCACGTTGCCAGGCCGGGTGACGAGATGCGAGGCGAGGTGTCGTGTTGCAGGTGACGAACGATCCGAGCCCGAGGGATCCGGGTCGGCCTGGTGAGGCGCCGGACGAGCCGATCCCGCACTGGCCCGGTCACCTGGTACGCCTGCCCGTCGGCCAGGTCTTCGTCCGCGCCGCTCCGGCGGCGCAAGGCGCCGAGCCGGCCCTGTTCATCCACGGACTCGGGGGATCGTCGACCAACTGGACCGACCTGATGGACCTGGTGTCCCGGCCGGTCGACGGCTTCCCCGGGGCCACGGTCCTCGCCTGCTCGGCTCTCGACCTGCCGGGATTCGGCTGCTCACCGCCACCGCCGAGCGACCACTACTCGATCAGCGCGCATGCCGTCGCCGTGGTGGAGCTGATCGAGCGGCAGGGCCACGGCCCGGTTCACCTGATCGGCAACTCGATGGGCGGAGCGGTAAGTACCCGGGTGGCGGCGGCCAGGCCGGACCTGGTTCGCACGCTCACGCTGGTCTCGCCGGCCCTGCCCGATCTGCGCCCTCGCCCGCTGCCGCTGCGCCTGGCGCTCGCTGCCGTGCCGGGCCTCGGGCCCGCGGTCATGGGATGGCTGCGCAGGTTCCCGGCGGAGACCAGGACGGACCGGGCACTCAGGGATGTCTACTCCGATCCGGGCGTCGTGCATCCCTCCCGGCGGCAGGAGGAGATCGCGGAGGTGCTCAGGCGGGACAGCCTGATCTACGCCAACGACGCGCTGGTCAGGTCCGCTCGCAGCCTGGTCGCCGAGTACTTCAAGGTCGGCAAGACGTCGTTGTGGCGAGACGCCGCCACGGTCCGCGCGCCGGCCCTGATCCTGCACGGAAGTGACGACCGGCTGGTCAACCCGGTGATGGCAGGCAAGGCGGCACGCGCGTTCCCGACGGCCAGGGTGCTGGTGCTGCCCGGCGTCGGCCACGTCGCGATGATGGAGCGGCCGGCGCTGGTGGCAACCGAGATACGCGCGTTCCTCGGCTGGGTCCAGGCGGCGGGCGGATCGGCAAAGGCCGCCGAGCAGATCGCCGGCGAGACCGCGGCGCACCGGGTGCAATATTAGCCATATCAGGCCGACTTACGGCGAGCCGGATGCCAAGCTAGCCAGATGCTAATCGCGGCGTCACGGATCATTCCAGCCGGCAGAGGCAAGCGCGGCGCGGCTGCGATCCTGGCGCCCGGGTATGTGGCCAGCGAGGCAGGGAAGATCACCGTGATCGGCGCGGGGCCGCCCCCTCGCCGTCCCGATGTCGAACTCACCGAGGGCTTCCTGGTGCCCGGATTCGTCGACCTGCAGGTCAACGGCTACTTCGGGGTCGAACTCGCCGCCGCCGATGCCTCCGGCTGGGCGACGGTCTCCCGGCGGCTGCCCGAGACCGGCACGACGGCCTTCCTGCCGACCTTCATCACCGCTCCGGTCGAGGTCACGATCGCCGCGCTGCGCCGCGCGGCCGGATTCGCCCCCGCGCTGGCCGCTCCCGGGCTGGCCGCCGCCCCCGCGCAGGCCGCTCGTGGCCCGGCCGCTCCTGGCCGGGCCGACTCAGGTCGGCCCGGAGCGCGGGTACTCGGCGTGCACCTGGAGGGCCCGTTCATCGCCCGCAGCCGGCGCGGCGCGCACAACCCGGCGTGGATCATGACGCCCGACCCGGCCACGATCGACGCCCTGCTCGCCGCCGGGTCCGGCCTGGTCCGCCTGGTGACGCTCGCACCCGAGGTCGACGGCGCGATGGCCGCGATCAAGCAGCTAACCGGGGCCGGCGTGGTGGTCAGTGTCGGGCATTCCGACGCCACCGCCAGGCAGGTCAGCGCGGCCGCCATGTACGGCGCCGCTATGGTGACGCATTTGTTCAACGCACAGCGCGGGCTCCATCACCGCGAGCCAGGCGTGGTCGGTCAGGCGCTGGCTGACAATCGCCTGACCAGCAGCCTGATCGCCGACCTGCATCACGTCAGCGGCCAGGTCGCCGCCCTCGCGTTCCGAGCGGCACCAGGGCGGATCTGCCTGGTGACCGACGCGGCGTCCTGCGCCGGGATGCCGCAGGGCCGCTATGTCCTCGGCCGCGAGCCGATCGAGCTGGCCGAGGGGGACGGGACGCCGCCGGTGCGCGCCGACGGCACGCTGGCCGGGTCCGCGCTGCGGATGGACTCGGCGGTAGCGAACATGGTCGCGCTCGGCATCGGGCTGCCCGATGCCGTCACGGCGGCGACCCGGATTCCGGCCGACCTGATCGGCCGGACCGACCTCGGCGCGATCGCGCCCGCCGCGGCGGCCGACCTGACCTGGCTTAGCGACGACCTCAGGTCGGTCGCCACGTGGGTCGCCGGGCAACAGGTCTGGGGACCGGCTCTGGACTAGTCTGGGCAGGAGGACAGAAGGCCCATAACGCTTTTCGTAGCGCGAAAAGGACGGAGTTCGCGGTGGACTCGGCGACCGAATCGCATCAACCGGCGACGCACATGCGGACGGAAATCCTCGAGCAGCCTGCCGCGTTGCGCGCCACGATCGCCGCGCTCCTGCCGCGCGTGGCCGAGGTCGCCGCGCTCGCGCGACGGGCCAGGCAGGTGCTGTTCTTCGCCCGCGGAACGTCGGACAACGCCGCCGTCTACGGCACGTACCTGATCCAGACCAGGACCGGACGGCTGGCCAGCCTCGGGTCACCGTCCGTGGCGACCGCGTACCGGAGCCGGATCGACCTGTCCGGGGTGCTGGCCGTCGGCCTGTCCCAGTCCGGCCGGACGCAGGAAATCGTCGAGACGCTGGCCTGGGCGCGCGACTGCGGTGCCGCCGTCGTCGGCATCACCAACGGTGCGGGCTCGCCGCTGGCCGAGATGGCCGATGTCGCCCTGGTGACCGAGGCGGGCGTCGAGCGAGCCGTTCCCGCGACCAAGACATTCACCTGCCAGCTCGCCGCCCTGGCGGTGCTCGCGCTCGGTCTCGGCGCGGAGCTGGATGCCGGTCGGCTAGAGCGGCTTCCCGTGGTGATCGAGAACCTGCTCGACCTCGCGACCGGGCCTGGGTACGGCATCGGTGAGGTCGTGGCCGAGTTGGCCGGCGTGGACGGTCTCGTGGTATCCGCGCGCGGGCTGGCCTACTCCACCGCGCTCGAGGTCGCGTTGAAGATCAAGGAGGCGTGTTACCTGCACGCGATGGGGATCTCCTACGCGGACCTGCAGCACGGCCCGATCGCCGTCGTCGACGCGCGCACTCCCGCGATCATCATCGCCGCCGACTCGGGCCCGACGCTCGACGCGGCCGTCGGCCTGGCCAGGCGGGTCATCGGCGCGGGAGCCCGCGCCTACGCGATCGGCGGCGGCGCCGACCTGGCCGCGGTGAGCAGTCGCTCCCTGGCCGGTCCGGCACTGCCCGAGTGGCTGGCGCCGATCGGGTTGATCGTGCCAGGGCAGCTTCTGACCGAAGAGCTGTCACGCCGGCTCGGCATCGACCCAGACAGCCCGCGCGGCCTCAGCAAGGTCACCCAGACCAACTGATCTCGCCCGTTCGCCCGTTCGCCCGGCAGATCGGCGGTGCGCACCGGGAGTCCAGCGCTTCGTCGGATGGCCGCCTCGGCGCTGGTCAGGTTCGGCGGTCGACCTTGTACTGGGCGGCCTGGGCGCGGGGACGCAGCACCATGAGGTCCACGTTCACGTGCGACGGCCTGCTGACGGCCCAGGACACCGCGTCGGCGATGTCCTCGGCGGTCAGCGGCTCGGCCACGCCCGCGTAGACGGCGGCGGCCTTCGCCGCGTCGCCGCCGTACCTGGTCAGCGCGAACTCGTCGGTCTTGACCATGCCGGGGGCAATTTCGATCACCCGGACCGGCTGACCGCAGAGCTCGAGGCGGAGCGTTTCCGCGATCGCGTGGGTGCCGTGCTTGGCCGCGACATATCCGCCGCCGCCCTCGTAGGCGGTGAGGCCGGCCGTCGAGCCCATGATGATCAGCGTGCCGTCGCCGCTGGCGATCAGCTTGGGCAGCAGCGCCTGAACGATGTTCAGCGTGCCGAGGACGTTGGACTGGTACATCGTCAGCCAGTCCGCGGGCGAGGCGTCGGCGACCTGGTCGGCACCGAGAGCGCCGCCCGCGTTGGCGACGAGGACATCGCAGGCGGGCAAGGCGTCGGCCAGCGCGTCGACGTGCGCCCTGTCGGTGACGTCGAGCGGGCTGACCTGGGCGCTCCCGCCCGCCGCGGCGACCCGCGCCGCGACTTGCTCGAGCCGGTCGGCCCGGCGGGCGGCGAGTACCACGTGGTAGCCCTCGCCGGCGAGCCGCTCGGCGGTCGCCGCTCCGATTCCGCTGCTCGCCCCGGTGACCACCACTGTTCGCCGCATGAGGTGAATTCTGCCAGCCGCGCGGGCCAGGCCGGCGTCGGCCGTCATCAGGCACCGTTCACCTCCGCGTCGCCGGGACGGCGTGCAGGTCACCTACTATCGGGTAGGTGGCCGAGCCGTCTTCCCCAGTCAGCGCCCGCGCGGTGGGCGCCTCCGCGGTAAGCGCCGTGATCTTCGACTGGGGCGGCGTGATCACCAGCCCGATCCTCGACACCGTCTCGGCCTGGCTCGAGGCCGACCGGATCGACCGCGACAGCTACGTCGCCGCGATGCGTCCGTGGGTCCAGCGTGCCTACGGCCCCGAGGAAGCCTCCTCACCCATCCACGCGCTGGAGCGCGGCGAGGTGAGCGACGAGGAGTTCGAGGCGACGCTGGCCGCGCGGCTGGTCCGCGTCGACGGCACACCGGTCGCGGCCGCCGGACTGCTGCAGCGGATGTTCGCCGCGTCGATGCTGCAGGACGAGATGCTTGACCTGATCAGGGAGTTGCGCGCGGCCGGGGTGCGGACCAGCCTGCTGTCCAACTCGTGGGGGGCCCGGGACGGCTACCCGCGGCACCTGTTCGGCGAACTGTTCGACGACGTGGTGATCTCGGGCGAGGTCGGGATGCGCAAGCCGGAGGAACGGATCTTCCGGTTCGCCATCGACAGGCTCGGCCTCGCGCCGGCCGAGTGCGCGTTCGTCGACGACGTGGAGGGCAACATCGTCGCGGCGCAGGCGCTGGGTTTCGTGACCGTGCACCACCACGACCCGGCGCGGACCAGGACCGAGCTGTCGGGGCTCGTGCCCCCGCCGAACGGCCCGCTCCGCTAGCGGTGCCCGTCTTGCACCGGGAACCGGGTTTCTCGCGGCCGCTGCCGCTAGCCTGATGCGCTATGGCCGACGATGTGGCGCCCGCCGAAGGGCCGCGAGCCGAGTCCGCCGGGGGAGAGCGGCCGGCGTACCCGCACCCGTCCAGCGCGGGCCGTTCGGCGAACATGAAGGCGAACCGCCGCGTCGACACCAAGCCCGAGCTTGCGCTGCGGCGGGCCCTGCACGGCCTCGGCTACCGGTACCGCAAGGACTTCCGGCTCGACCTGGCCGGCGGCGTCAGGGTCAGGCCGGACATCGTGTTCACCGCGCGCAAGGTCGCGGTCTTCGTGGACGGGTGCTTCTGGCACTGCTGCCCGGAGCATGGCAGCCAGCCGGCCTCGAATACCTGGTACTGGGAGCCCAAGCTGCGGCGCAACGTGGACCGGGATCGCGCCGCCGATGTCGCGCTCGGTCAGGCCGGCTGGACCGTGATCAGGTTCTGGGAGCACGAGTCGATCGAGGATGCCGTCGCCGAGGTGGTCGGGGTGCTCGCCCCGGGCGGCGCTGGTTCGGGCGATCGCTCGTGAGTCAGGTGGTGATTATGGGTTCGCCGGCTGCGTCTGGCTGGCAGACTCGGTAAGACTCACCGCTGACACCGCCGAGGCGCATGTGAGTGAGTTTCACAGCTCAGTGAGCCACTTGGGGACCTCATGCGCGTCTACCTGCCGACCACGCTGGTGGACCTCGGGTCTGCGCTGGTGGCGGGGCAGATCGGCCCGGCGCCGCTGACCGGCTTCGCGGTGACGCCCGCGCTGCGCGAGTGGTACGCGAGCGGTGACCTTGAAGAGCTCGAGTACGTCGCGATGATGCTGGCGGCGCGCGCGTCGCTGCGGATGCTGCACGCCGACACCGAGGCGCCCAGGCGCAGGGCCGTGCTCGCCGCCGACCTGCCCGATCCGGTGGTCAGCGTCAGGAACGGCCTCGACAAGCCCGGCCAGGTCGCGGTCACGCTGCCGGTCATGCTCGCCGACGTCGTGTCGGGTCACGTGGACGCCATGGACGCCGCGCCCGATGTCGAGGCGGCCGCGGCCGCCCTGCCGGCGGCCGACGCCGGTGACGGCGACGCGAAGTTCGTCGTGGATGGCGCGGAGGGCCACGAACTGCTCTGGTACGCGACCCAGGAGCTGATCTACCTGATCGGCTGATACCGACCGGCCCGCTATCGGCAGGCGCGGGACTTCGTGGGACGATGAAGGTCTGTCGAGCCCTGGGAGCCATCCGTGTTCGATGCCGTCACCAGCGTCCCCGTTCCGGCCAACGAGCCGGTCAAGACCTACGCCTCGGGCAGTGCCGAGCGCGCCGCCCTGGAAACCAAGATCAAGGAACTGGCCGGCGAGCGGGTCGACCTGACCATGACCGTCGGTGGCGTGCAGCGGATGGGCGGCGGCGGCTGGGTCGATATCGTCGAGCCGCACAACCACGCCCACGTGCTTGGCCGGCTCGGCGAGGCCACCGGCGAGGACGTGGCGGCCGCGATCGACGCGGCCGCCCTGGCCGCTCCCGGCTGGCGCGAGCTGTCGTTCGACGACCGGGCGGCGATCTTCCTGCGGGCCGCCGAGCTGCTGGCCGGCCCCTGGCGATCGGCGATCAACGCCTCGACCATGCTCGGCCAGTCCAAGTCGGTGCACCAGGCCGAGATCGACGCGGTCTGCGAGCTGGTCGACTTCTGGCGGTTCAACGTCCACTTCGCCAGGCGGCTGCTCGCCGAGCAGCCGTCCTCGTCCCCCGGCTCGTGGAACCGGCTGGAGTACCGGCCACTCGAGGGCTTCGTCCTCGCGATCACCCCGTTCAACTTCACTTCGATCGCCGGGAACCTGCCCACCGCGCCCGCCCTGCTCGGCAACGTCGTCATCTGGAAGCCGTCGCACACTCAGCAGTTCTCCGCGCACTTCCTGATGCGCCTGCTCGAGGCGGCCGGCCTGCCACCCGGCGTGATCAACATGGTGACCGGCGGTGGCCGGAACCTCTCGCGGGTCGCCCTGCCGCACCCTGACCTGGCCGGAGTTCACTTCACCGGCTCGACAGGCACGTTCCAGCACCTGTGGCGGACGGTGGGGGAGAACATCTCCGGCTACCGCAGCTATCCCAGGCTGGTCGGCGAGACCGGCGGCAAGGACTTCGTGGTCGCCCACCCCTCTGCCGACCGCGACGTCCTGCGCACGGCGCTGGTTCGCGGCGCATTCGAGTATCAGGGGCAGAAATGCTCGGCGGCCTCGCGGGCGTACGTCCCGCGGAGCGTCTGGAGCACGATGAAGGACGACTTCGTCGCCACGGTCGAGTCGCTCACCATGGGAGACGTTGCCGCCGACCTGTCGGTGTTCATGGGCGCCGTCATAGACAAGGCCGCCTTCGACACCCACGCCGACGCCATCGACCGAGCCAGGTCGCGGCCT
>WNGL01025574.1_pt1 | contig 12314 bp, 10 predicted proteins | sample 5400591 | NCBI WGS metagenome assembly WNGL01 (sample SAMN13153377, study PRJNA577476) | soil metagenome | isolation source: 80 cm soil or saprolite under Garry oak tree replicate 1 | place: USA:California | collected 2016-06-15
CACTGCTCAACAGAAACGAGCGGACTTCATTCTTTCCGAAGTCGAAGATGTAGCTGTTCCAGTCGGGATGATAGCCCTTCCTCGGATCCGAGTACTCGTAGAGGTGAGTCCCGTCGTAATAGGCGAGCCCGTAGGCGTCCGAGGGGAAGTGGCTGGGAACCCAGTCTAAGATTACACCCAGTCCTTGCTTATGCAGCTGGTCGACTAGGTGAATGAAATCCTCTGGCAGTCCGAACCGACTTGTAGGTGCGAAGTAGCCGAGCGTCTGATACCCCCAAGAACGATTGTACGGATGTTCCATTATTGGAAGAAGTTCGACGTGCGTGAAACCCAAGTCGGAAAGATAGCCTGGCAGAACAGTGGCGGTTTCTCGGTATGTCAGCCAGCGGTTGTTGTCTTCCGGCGCTCGTCTCCATGAGCCGAGATGCATTTCGTAGATTAACCATGGCGAGTCGAGCGAGTTGTTCGCTGAACGACCCTGCATCCATTCCGCATCGTTCCAAGTGGGTTTAAGCTCCCATACTATCGAGGCTGTTCTGGGAGGGAGCTCCCAGTAGAGGGCGAAGGGATCGCCCTTGTCCATCGAGTATCCGTGGTGAGCCTTTGACTCTATGTGATACTTGTAGACGGCTCCTCGCGATATTTTCGGAATGAAGCCTTCCCAGATTCCTGACCCGTCGCTTCTCGTCCTCAGGGAATGGCTGCCGGGCCGCCAACCGTTGAAGTCTCCGATGACATCGACACGGTTAGCGTTGGGAGCCCACACTGCAAACTGGGTTCCGTCTTGTTCGTCAACGATGATCGGATGTGAACCTAGTCTATCGTGGAGTTGCTGGTGTTTTCCCTCCCTGAAGAGGTAGACGTCATAGGGGGTAAGCAGCTCATGCTCTACGACTGGTCCGACGGTCAAGGGGAAAGCGACGGGTGGAAGAGTAGAGGCTGTAGTGCTAAGCCTTACGATTCTGCATGAACGATGCTTTTAGCCCGTTCGGCGACTGTGACCTGGAAGTCTGTGCCCTCCCATTTGTCGGCTTCGGGCCAGAAGAAGGTGAAGACAATATTCGCACCAGGGGAGAGTCTGTTCGTCGGCAGATCTACATAGTGGACCCCGAGTCCTGTGTCAATCGTTTTCGAGTCTTTTGTAGTCTGCCAGTTGTCATCGCTCCAGTGGACCAGTACCGGCACCAGGACTTCGACACGCAGGATCTTTCCTTCGGGGACTGTAGCTGTTTTCTGATTGAACCTCCAAGAGCCAAATTTGGACAGGGTCTTACCTCTCTGATACCGTGCCACTGTCTGCGGTGGAGTGTCGAAGACATGTCGATCGTGCAGGGACCTGACGAGCTTGATGTATTCCGCGTGAGCCCACACGAGGGGCATCGCAGAGCCTGAAGGGCGCCCGTTGTGGAGTCCTCGCTTCGGAATGTCGTCAGCATCCCAGACCTGTTCAGGAATCAGACCGCCTGGACTCGCCTGAGCCTCCATGACATGGAGGAGACGATCAGCTTCTTCGAAATTTCCATTCGACAGCTCATAGTGCGCTCTCTCCCCCGCCAACAGGGGCCATCCTCGTCCAACGCCTGTGCCGTCGAAGGGAGAGCCGTCATCGTGTTCTCCATAGCCGTCAAGATTGTACCTGTGCCAGACAGGACCCGTCCGTGTCTCTTTTCGCAGGATTTTGTCGATGACCTTCACAGTGTCGATTATCTTGGGGTCTTGCGGCGATCGTAGTCCGTATCTGACGAGGGCGAGAGCGTCAACACTCACTATCTGTTCTACCGGCAGAACGTTCTGTCCAAGGGGACGGTTCTTTATCGCGACGAGAGCCGTAGAAGCCGTGTCGGAATCAGGCACGTTAGCGGGAGAAATTCTGACATAGTAGCCGGTTACTCCAACTTTCTTCGCAAGTTCTGTCCCGCCAACATAGGTCCAGCGTTCTATGTTCTCATTCCAATTATCGGCCGTTTCTCTAAGGTAGTTTGCAAGTCCGAAGTCTCCCTTCAGTTCTGCAAAGTCCGCCGCGGCGAGGATGGCTGCCACTTCAACGGCGATCGTGAAGGGCGAGTATCCACCATCTTCCTCCCATCTGTCCTGTTGTGTAACTGGTCCATTCCGGACCAGATATCCTGCGGCCCGTTGTATCATCGGCCATGGATCGAAGCCTGTCAGCGCATCCAATCGTTTCAGATGATCCGCTACCAATATCGGGAATGCCGTCTCGTCCATCTGCACGCCACCCCAGTAAGGGGAGCCGTCCAGCCACATGTTCTGCAGCCAATGTCCATCCTGCTCTTGCGTGGACATCAAATAGAGCAGGGTCTCCCTTGCATGCGCCACATCACCGGAAGCGATCAGGCCTCCAGCGGCATGCGCTAAGTCTCTGGGCCAGATCAAGTGATATCCTCCAAGATCGTCGTCGCCCTTGCTGAATCCCCACGGTATCGAGAGGCTTGCGATCACCGCGCCTGGATAGGATTTTTCCTCGTGAGTCCGGAGGACTGTATTGCTAACCCTGTAGAGGTCGAATCCTGATTCGTGCGTCTTGCCCAAGTCCATGTTCTGGGACCGGGACTCCAACCAGCCCTCAACGAAGGACCTCTGTACACCGTCAAAGTCCTTGAGAAGCGCGTTTCGAGCCTGCTGTCCCGCCTCGTCGGGCGTTCTTCCAAAAGCCATAGCTGTGACACACTCGCCGTCACCATTCATCAAGTCAAGCTCGGCAGTGAGTGCGATGTTTCCGTTAGGGGCATTGGTGTATTCCCATTTCATCTTCTTGTTGACATTAACATCCTGCCAGCCATCACTTACTCCAACGTATCCACAGCTCATTTTTCTGAAGGGTATTGAGCTGGCGAGCGCTAATGCCGTCCCTTCTCTCTGCGCGAACAGCATCGGGGTGCCCTTGTAGCTACCCACCCAGCCATTGTTTCCATAGCCACGATTGCCAATGTGCGGAGCAAGAAGAGCAAAGACGCCATAGTCTTCGAGTTTTCCTTTGACCGGGTCGAAGTGAACCTTCTGGAGTAGAACATCTCGTTCCGGGTCAGTTATGACCGTCTTGGTCAAACGGTAGCGACCTTTCTTGCACGAGTTCACTAACTTGTAGGCCGGGACTCCTTGTTCCAAAGGAGAGATACGTCTAAGGGTGTCCCGTTTTTCCTCTGAAAAGTACTGGTCTCCATCGGCGACCAGGAATTCCATGTCTCTAGTGTTAGCCTGATCAATCCTGGGATAGTACACCTCATTCAGGATCCCGTGCGATATTGTGAACCATACTCTGCTCTGGTAGCTGGCCGAGGTTCCGACTCCTTCCTTGGCGCTGGAGGTCCAGCGGGGAGAGATTCCGGGCCATCCAGGCGCAGTGTTGTCGTTGGATTGGCTCATTGTTCTTTCATTCACGAAATCTCGCAAAAGTATGCTGGCAAACCCCTGACTCTCGAGGAGGTCATTTCGAAGTTCGGACCCCCAGCGCACAGTATAATCCGTGGAATAACCGCCAGCCTCGCGGAGGAGCTTCAGAATCGAGCTGTCACGGAGTATTATGATTGTTATAGCCGAAACGTTCCCGGCAGAGTACTGGTCTTTCCTGGGATAGCAAATCTTCTAAAACGAATTAGATCATCAAGGCGACGTCTAGCTCTCATGACCGGAGTCGAAAGGATCATGATGGAATTCACCCTCAAACCTTTCGGGTTAGAGAATTACTTCGAGGAGCTCGTAACAGCGGATGATGTTCAGAATAGTAAGCCAGACCCAGAGGGAATCCTGCTAGCAGTGACACGGCTCGGCGTCAAGCCTAGAGAATCCATGTATGTGGGTGATTCGCCCGCTGACATTGTTGCGGGAAGGCGGGCAGGGGTCCTCACTGGAGCGGCAATGTGGAGTCCGGAGAATCGCGGAGACCCTTCAAAGGAACAGCCCGACCAGGAATTTCGGAGCGTACAACAACTCTCGGACTTTCTGTTTCCCAGACGACGAAGAGGCCAAGAACCATATTTTGGCCCCGAAAGAACCTAGTAGATCATTTCTTAGCGCTTGGCTGGTCTTTGGTTCCATACTGAAAAGTCAAAAGGTCCGTTCCAAACGGATTCGTGTTTCAGGTTGAAGATAACAGACGTCGAAGTCTACCAGTTAGGTGAACCCTCCTCGCCTGGAAGCGCGACCTGGGCCGGAAACTCCATCCTGTTGAAACTGACAACCTCCGATGGGACCGTTGGCTATGGCGAGGCGGTTCCAACCCTCAGAGTTCAGCCCGTGATACAGTCTCTCCATGAGGTCGCCCGGGTCTACAAGGGAAAGGATCCTCTAGACATGGAGTTGAACATTCACGAGTGGCACAAGCATGACTTCTACCTACCCGTCTCTTTCGAATCGACAACAGCCCTCAGCGCGTTCGACATAGCATGCTGGGATATAGCCGGTAAACACTTCGGTGCTCCCATCCACCGGCTCATCGGAGGTAGCTTCCGAAACAGCGTCCGAGTCTACGCTAACGGCTGGTACGACAAGTGCGTCACACCCGAACAGTTTGGAACACGCGCCGACAAGTTCGCCGGAATGGGCTACACTGCTCTGAAGTTTGATCCCTTCGGATCCCACTACGACTCCATCGACAAGAAGGGGATCGACAGGGCTTACGAAAGAGTGAGAGCAGTCAGGGACGCTACTAAGGGTGGGGTCGATCTCTTGATAGAGCATCACGGAAGATTCGATCCCAACTCGGCCATAGCCATCGCTCGAAGACTGAGAGAGTTTGACCCTTTGTTCATGGAGGAGCCAGTGCATCCCGATAATCTTGAGGGACTCCGAAAATACAGAGAAGCAACAGATGTGCGGGTTGCGTTGGGTGAGAGAATACTGACGAAGGAGCAAGCAGCCTACGTCGTCTCAAACAATCTAGCCGACTATTTGCAGATCGACTTAACAAACATTGGCGGGGTCACGGTCGCTCGAAAGATCGCCGCGATCGCTGAAGCCTATGGAGTGGAGATGGCGTTTCACAACGCTTTCGGACCCGTACAGAACGCCGTGACCATACAGGTAGACGCGACGATTCCGAACTTTCTCATTCAAGAGTCCTTCTATGACTGCTTCCCTGCATGGAAGAGACAGCTGGTGAAGGACCAGTCGAAGGTGGAGAATGGACACACCAATGTGCCTACGAGACCAGGTATCGGTGTTGAGGTCGACGAGAACCTGCTAGAGGCGCATCGCGCTCAGGGTCAGGAATACTTCAACCCCGACGAGCCTGTTTGGGTCGTAAAAGAGACATGGAAGGACTAGGGCGGCCACATCGAGTCAAGGGAAGACGCGTGGTTGCTCTGACTTCCACGAAGAAAGAGTGGTTAATCGTCTGCGCCACGATTAGGTATGTCGGGATGATCGTTCTCGTTCTTGCACTGGGCTTTTCGATCATCAATCCAATCCTTGGGGTTGTTCTCATTCTGGCTGTGGCTTTTGGATCTAACCTCGCTCTGAGACTCTTAGTAGAGGTAAGCTTCCGAAGCCTTGTTCTTTACGCGGTCTATGTAGGGGCAGTTCTCGGACTCGCAGGCCTCTGGCTCCTCTCAGTCATAAGTGCTGGTGTGGCCGTGATCGTTTTCGTTCCGATAGCCGTGAGCTATTGGATCCTGTCTTGGTACGCGAAATAAGAAATCGTGGAACAGTCTCGAAATCGTTAGAATCTTCCATGCGTCGAGTTCGCGCGAAACTCAGCTCTGGCCTAACACTTGACAAGCTGCACCACGATGTCCTCATCGCGATGGATAAGGCTCTCGAAGCGGCGAATCCGGCTAGTATCGTAAGAAGCCGTGTGAAGTTTGACCGCGATACGCTTCGCGTAGACAATATCGCTTATCTTCTAAACAAATATCGAAGGGTCTTCGTCATCGGAGCGGGAAAAGCAAGCGGCTACATGGGCGAGGAACTGGAGAAACGGCTGGGGAGCAGGATCACCAGCGGGCTTGTCATAGTGCCAGATTATCTTCGACCTTGGCCGAAAGGTCGTCGAATCAAGTACTACTCTGGCACTCATCCGATTCCATCGCAGGAAAATGTCGACGGAGTAGTCCAAATGATCGAATTGGCGAAAAATGCCAGCTCGAATGATCTTGTCATTCTTGCCCTCTCAGGGGGAGCTTCCGCATTGATGGATTATCCTTTACAAGGAATTACCTTGTCAGACGAGAGAAAGACAACGGATCTGTTGCTGAAATCTGGGGCGAAGATTCAGGAAGTCAACACCGTGCGAAAGCATCTTTCTCAGGTAAAAGGAGGACGCCTGGCCGAGACTCTTCGAAATACTCGTATCTTGACCCTGATCATTTCAGATGTTGTCGGAGACCGGCTCGACGCTATAGGCTCGGGGCCAACCGTGCCGGATCCGACCACTTACGAGGAGGCAAAACAAGTTCTAGCTCGCTACGGCATATGGTCAAAGACCCCCGCTCGCGTCAGGAACGTAGTGGAACTTGGAAGGAAGGGGGCCATAGCTGAGACTCCAAAGGACGATCGATTCTTTGGACCTGTGAGGAATCTTGTGATCGGAAGCAATCGTGAGAGCTGCTACGCCGCAACTGCATATATGAAGCGCAGAGGGTACAATTCTCATGTTTTGTCAACTCACATTGTTGGAGAAGCGAGAGAAGCCGGCAGAATCTTGGGATCAATTGCCACAGACATGCGCAACAACGAATGGTTTTCGCCCCCAAGCGCGCTGGTAACGGGAGGAGAAACGACTGTTACGGTTCGGGGAAAAGGGAAGGGTGGAAGAAACCAGGAATTGGCCCTAGCCGCGGCGATCGCGATAGATGGGTCAGAGAATCTTGTCCTAGGCTCTTTTGGAACCGACGGGGTTGACGGCCCAACCGACGCTGCGGGGGCCTTGGTCGACGGAATCACCATCGAAATGGGTCGCAGACGCGGCATGGACCCTGAAATATTTCTTGAGAACAATGATTCGTACAGCTACTTTTCACGATTAGGCAGCCTCTTGAAAACAGGGCCTACCGGGACTAACGTAAATGATGTCATGATCCTTGCCGCGAAATAGGATCCCACTCGCGCCGTAAGCGTTTCGGGAAGAGCTTGAGACGGGTTACGGTGAAGCAAAATGCTCAGAGGGTCTGTCAGGCAGCTGTGACGTGAGATGGTCGAATTATCGAGAAGATTGTTTGTTCGTCTGTTTCTGGTAGCAGCAGCTGTTTTCGCGTTCTTTACTTTCGTGCTTCTGCTTCCTCTTGAGGGTTCCCAACATTTGCAATGCTACGATAGTTCTTGCCAAGATGTCACACAGTTCGGGTCTCTTAGCTACGTTTTCCTCTGTGAGGGAGCGATATACCAGACCAATGGCCAATACTGGCTCGCACCTTGTGTGCGCAACCTCTAGCCAGGCAAGATTAGGGTTCCAGGGCCAGCGAAGTTCTATTTGTCTCTGTAAGGGAACAGGTATGACAAACTGGGTTTGTCGTTCCAATCAACGTAGCAAGTCTTCAACTGCGTGTAGCATTCAAGTCCGTATTTTGATCCTTCTGCGCCGAGTCCTGACTGGCGGAACCCTGTATGAGCTCCCTGGAGCTGTTCTGGTCCGACTTGGTTGATGTAGGATTCGCCGAACTTTATCCGGTTCATGGCCTTCAGAACCCGAGTACTGTCCTTCGTGAACACGTACGATGCTAGGCCATACTTCGAGTCGTTCGCATAGTCGATCGCCTTGTCAAAACTCTCAACCTCCAATATCGGGACGACGGGCCCGAAGATTTCGTCTTGGACAAGCGGAGACTGCTGCTTCACACCTCCGATTATAGTCGGTTCGAGGAACCAGCCCTTATCGCGTGACGGAGGTCTGTCGCCGCCTATGATGACCTTGTCACCTTCCTCCTCAGCTTTCTCTATGAAGTTCATGCTGGTCTGTCTTTCTTCCCTGCTGACCATTGGTCCGAGATCGGTACCGGGTTGTAGAGGATCTCCAATCCTGAGGTTCTTTGCCATCCGGACGAATTCTGGAACGAACTTGTCCTTGATCTTCTCGTCAACATACATCCGTTCGGAGCAGATGCATGTTTGGCCGCAGTTCCAGAACCTTGCCCATATTGCGCATTTCAGCGCCCATGGAATGTCCGCGTCATGCCAGACGATGAACGGCGCTTTCCCGCCTAGCTCAAGGATGAGCTTGGGAAGATGATTCGAGGAATGTTCCATAATCGCGCGTCCTGCCTCCGTGCTGCCGGTCATCGTGACGAGACCCGTAATCTTGTTCGTCACCAATTCCTCTCCAACCTCTGATCCGCTGCCTGTGACAACGTTCACGACTCCTTTCGGAAATCCTGCCTCTTCCATCAGCTTTACCATCTCGATAGTGCTGAGAGGCGTGTTGCTCGACGGCTTCGTCACGACAGTGTTTCCAGTGATCAAAGCAGGCGCGAGCTTCCTGGCGACCGTTGCTGACGGAAAATTCCAGGGAGTAATCGATGCGACGACTCCGATAGGCAGCTTGAGTATCATTATCGTCTGTCGAGGGTTGTCGCTGGGAAGAACGTCACCCTCAATCCTCCTAGCAAAGCCGTGGTAGTACTCGAAGTTGGACGCAGCGCCATCTATCTCAGCCCTCGCCTCGAAGAGAGGTTTGCCCTGCTCCGCAGTCAAGATTTTAGCCAACCTCTCCTTATCTCTTCGAATCAGCTGAGCGGCCTTGAGCAGAAAGGACGCGCGCTGAATTGGGGCTAGATCCTCCCACTTCGGTTGGGCCTTTTCCGCGGCTTCTAGCGCTTCTTTCGTCTGTTCGCGACTAGCCTTGGGGACAGACGCGATTACTCGTTCTGTAGCTGGATTGACCACCTCGATTCTTTCTTCTTTCTCTGAATCGACCCATTCGCCGCTGATGTACATTCGGTACCGGTTCGCTGAGGCCCGTGCCACGGAAGTGCTTGTCATTTCTCTAGGATCCCCGTTTCAACAATCCCGCTTCTCGAAGAAACCCTGCGACAGACTCTTTCTCCTTACTGGTGAGCGGTTGAAGCGGTTGTCTGACACTCCCTACTGGCATTCCGATCATTCTCATCGCTTCTTTCAACCCTGCGGGAAATCTTCCGACTCCGATTGCTTCTATGACTGGCAGTAGCTTTGACTGGTTGCTTCGAGCGGCTTCGAGGTTATTTTTCCTGAATTCATCGAATATCGCACTGGCGAGTTTCGGGGCCACGTTTGCGACGCCGATTACTCCTCCGCTTCCACCGAATTCCAGATTGGTGAACGTCATGGCGTCGGACCCTGTTAGAATCGAGATCTTGTCGCCTGTAGCTTTGATGAATCTGAGGAGATTGAGGAGATTATACTCGGTGTATTTCATGCCAACGATAAGTCGTTTGTCTGCTAGTTTCTGGACGACGCTTGGGGGGACGAAGAGATGTGTCCACTCTGGGATGTTGTATACGAAGAGGGGGAGCTCGGCCTTGCTAGAAATTGTCTCGAAATGTTCGAGCACGTTTGTGAGACTCGGGTCTGAGACTCCCGCAAGTACAGGTACGCGGCCATTAGCTTGGTCTACCACTGTCTTGATGACATGTTTTCTCTCGTCCCTGTCGAGGAGCGCAAATTCTCCGGATGTTCCGAGGGGGAAGAGTCCGTCGATTCCTCCTTCCAACAAGAAGTCGACCAGTTTCCTCGTCGCTGTCTCATCGATTCTTCCGTCTTGTGTTAGAGCAGTTGCCATCGGGGCAATAATGCCCTCAAATCGATCTATCAAGACAGGGTCAGCCTCCTACCTTACCAGACATTAGCATTACCGAGGGTGAGGAGGTGTTCCTGCTCACCGTTTTTGATCGCTCTTCTGTATCGGGATCGCGATGACTCGAGCCGGCGCCCCATCCCCGTCTTTGAGCTTAATGGGCATGCATATCAACAAAACTCTCTGCCCTGCGAATCCTTTGAGGGAGTCGCTTAGAGATTCTATAATGAAGATTCCATTGCCTAGGAGGGTCTTGTGAGCGATCGGTTCTGGCGCTTTGAATTGTTCAACGCTAAGAAAGTCTATGCCAACTCCACGTACCCGTTTCGAGACCAAGTAGTCTGCAGCATCCTCGGTGAGGTACGTGTAGTTCTCCCTTACCGCATCTTCACCCCAGTACTGACTACACCCCGTGTAACAAACTACAATATCGTCCTCTAGGATGGCTCCTTGTGGTTCGCGAAGGTCGTCCGCTGTAATGCCACTACCGATCTCCTTGCGGGAAAGATCGGCCACGTAGGCTTCTCCTACAAGTCTGCTAGGCGGAATCTGATCTATTCCTATCCCGTCTCGGATGAAATGCTTGGGTGCATCGAGATGGGTCCCAGTGTGGGATCCCATGACGAGCTTAGTCAGGTTCACACCATTCTTCTCGAGCGTCGCGTAGCTTTCAAAGGACGGTGACGGGTCACCAGGATAAACAGGCATTCCATTTCGCAGATGATGGGTCAGGTCGACTGCCCGTTCAAAGGCGTACAAGCAAACTCTGGCTAGTCCCCGTTGCGGTCTTACTAGAAGGTTGTCATATCTCGCGACTTCCTCTGGTTGTTTACCCTCCTCTCTACGCCATGGTTACGACGCGCCTAACTGGTGCTCTAACGTTGCATGTCACGTTCCATTCGGTGCAATGTCATGAGCGATATGGGAATCGAGAAAGTGGTCGTTGAGCTGAACGGGTTCAGACAGCGGACCGCGATGATAAAAGAGGAGATGTCGAAGGTTAGCAGAGCACTCAACGAGCGAGCCCAACAGCTGAACGATATGGTGAACAAGAGTTTGGGCCAGCTCAGAGACCAGCTTGGCGGAACCACGCTATCTGGATACTTGTCGTTGCAAGGAAGATATCAGTCCGGGGAACTGAGCGACCAGGATTACAATGCCCAAAAAGATTACTATAAGGGCGAGATGGCGAACATGATCCGCAAGCTTGACGAGTCCAAGAAACTCATGATGATAATGGCCCAAATAGACTCGCGGCCTCCGGGCGGAGCGCAGCAGATGCCCCCTGGGCCGCCTCGACCATCCCCTCAATAAGTTCGCATTCCTAAGTTTTCATCGTTTGATAGAGACGACGATTTCCGTCTGTTTCGTTCTGACGGGAACAGATGGTGTATCGAGCATTGTGGTTCTAGTAAATCCCAGTTACTATGTTGATGTCTACTGGCGTATAGGCTCCGGGTTCTACGGTAACCGTGATCGGCAATGTACTGCATCCTAGATAGGAGCATGGGGAAAGCGTGACAGAGTATGTGCCTGGTTGCAAGGGCACCTGAAATTGCGAGACTAGGGCACAGCGGTTTACAAGGGCCCAATTGATGGCAAGGACGACGGTCTTTCCGTTAACAGACGTGATAACTAGGCTGGGCCCAGTTGCGGGCTGAGACCCGGTTAGAGCACAGACTGGCGAAACGTTAGCAATCACAGCTTTTCCGGAGACTCCTTGATGTACAGAATTTGTGTCGGTGAGGCCGAACGTGCGATTCGCAGAAGGAAATCTGAGTCCGAATAATGAGTTAGTCGCGAGGGCGTAGCCGGTTGCGGCCAATGATGTCGCAAGAAATACTGCGATGAGTATGGACACAGTCCTGTTCAAAGGACTAACGCTACATTTCAGATGGGCTTGCTGTTTGATTTAGACTTATCGACACGCATAATGAAGCAATACTACGGTTCGCTAAATTCTCCGCGATTTCAGCCAGTAGTATTCGAAGTATCTCTCTTGGACTCCCGCGTATTCCTCGTCCGAGAGTCTGAACGCTATTCTTGAACCAGCCTCTGACGGCATTTCGAGGTTCCATAGATATGTGACGATCGAGTCTCTACCATCAACCGAGCAAATGTTGACTGGGCGAGATGACTCTTCACTGGATTCTGCAATAACCCCGACCTCTGCTTGTTCGGAGAGAGCTGAGAGACTCTTCTGATCAACAAACCGCGGATTCGAAAACGAGATGATCTTGACTGCGACACCTCGTTCTCTCGCAGCCTTGATAGGCACTCGCAGATCTTCCACATCTTGAGGAATGATCGTTGATAGTTGGAGGTAGGCTCGGGTTTTCGCGCTCTGTATTAGCTCGCTTTGCTTGTCAGCGATCTTGTCGCCTCCGTGTATTACCCAAAGACTGATGTGTTTTACAACCTCCCTCCGTTCATAGATGGCCTGTAGATCCTGGCGCATGAGATTGGTGAACGCTTCCATCTCGGACTGTTTCTGTTCAAGTTCGAGTTCAGCAACGGACCGAGGAGGGTTGGACTCATAAATTACCGGGCGGCCTGGGCGTGCTCGGATCCATTTCCGCTTCTCCAAACC
>WNGL01008100.1_pt1 | contig 12313 bp, 8 predicted proteins | sample 5400591 | NCBI WGS metagenome assembly WNGL01 (sample SAMN13153377, study PRJNA577476) | soil metagenome | isolation source: 80 cm soil or saprolite under Garry oak tree replicate 1 | place: USA:California | collected 2016-06-15
AGAGCGCGCAGCGCCAGCTCTTCCCGAGTCGTGTAGGAACCATAATAGGTCTCCAGGCCAACCATACCAGCTTCACACAGGCCGGGCAGCCACTTGAGCAGTTCATCAAGACCCGGGAGTTCGATGGGATGGGCGATGACGGGCAGGCCGTTGGCGCTGGCAATGAGAAGCACGGCATCCCCGGGCGTGAGCCTGTAACGCGGCACGTAGGCGTAACAGCCCTTCCCGATATATCTATCAAAGGCCTCTCCGATGGTCTGGACGTACCCGCCCTCTAACAGCGCTTTGGCGACATGGGGTCTGCCGACGGAACCCTGGGCGATCTGGCGCACCCTCTCCCAGGCAATGGCGATCCCGTGTTCGTTCAGCAGCTCTACCATGCGCTGCCCGCGCCGCTCGCGAGCATCGCGCAACACTTTGAGCACGGCCTGAAATGCAGGTTGCTCGTATTCGGGGAAGTATCCCAGGACATGTACCTCACCGCCAGCCACGTCGGTATTGATTTCGATGCCGGGAATGAAATCTATATCCAGCGCAGCGGCAGCCTGCGCGGCTTCTTCCAGCCCGCCAGTGCTATCATGGTCGGTCAAAGCTAACACGCGCAGCCCGCTATCTTTTGCGCGCCGCAGCAGCTCAGTTGGTGAATAGATACCATCCGAGGCGGTCGAATGGGTATGCAGATCAATATAATTGGGCCTAGACATAATAAACGACACATCCACTTTCTAAGCAGGCAAATAGGGCATTTGCGCTATCTGGCGTAATCAACCGATCGCGTCTCACGAACCACGCAGACCTTGATTTGCCCAGGGTAATCGAGGCTCTCCTCGATTTTGTGGGCGATTTCGCTGGCGAGGCGGTTCGCGGCAAACTCGTCGATTTCTTCAGGTTTCACGATGATGCGAACCTCGCGGCCAGCCTGGATGGCAAACGATTTTTCCACGCCGGTAAACGAGTTCGCGATACTCTCAAGCGCCTCCAGACGCTTGATGTAGAGATCGATGGTTTCACGCCGCGCGCCGGGACGAGCCGCCGAAATCGCATCGGCAGCCTGTACGATAGCCGCCTCCAGGGATTGAGGTTCAGACTCGGTCGCGTGGTGCGCTACCATCGCGTGAATTACTTTAGGCGACTTGCCGAAACGGCGGGCCACTTCGCCGCCGATGATGGCGTGCGGCCCTTCGACCTCCTGGTCGATAGCTTTACCCATGTCATGCATCAGGGCAGCTGTCTTGCATACATTGACATCGGCTCCCAGCTCGTGAGCAATCGTTGCCGCCAATATGGAGACTTCCACCGAATGGGCGAGGACGTTCTGCCCATAGCTGGTGCGGAAATGCAGTCGCCCGATGATTTTGATCAGCTCAGGCTGTAAGCCGTGAACGTTGGCTTCCATGGCAGCGCGTTCGCCCGCCTCGCGCACAACGGCATCGACTTCCTGTTTCGCCTTAGCAACAACCTCTTCAATACGAGCAGGATGGATGCGCCCATCGAGGATGAGTTTTGTCAATGCCAGGCGAGCTACTTCTCGACGCACGGGATCGAAACCGGAGAGTATGACCGCCTCGGGAGTATCATCGATGATGAGATCAACCCCGGTGGCCGCTTCAAGCGCGCGAATATTGCGACCCTCGCGCCCAATGATGCGTCCCTTCATTTCATCGTTGGGCAGGGGCACGACCGAGACAACTGCTTCAGCTACCTGATCGGAGGCGCAGCGCTGGATGGCGAGCGTGATGATCTCTCGCGCGCGGGCATCTGCCTCTTCGCGCGCCTGCTCTTCGATCAAACGCACTCGCTGCGCAGCCTCCGCGCGTACCTGCTCTTCAATGCGCGCGAGCAGCAGTTCTCTGGCCTGATCGACTGAAAGCTGCGCAATACGCTCTATTTCACTGAGTTGCTGGCGCTTAAGATGTTCTAACTCTTCATATGTCTGCTCCAGGCGGCGCTCGGTTGCCGTAAGCTTGCGCTCACGTTGTTCGAGCGCGTCAACCTTACGATCAAGCGATTCTTCTTTCTGCTGCATACGCCGTTCCTGTCGTTGCAGCTCAGAGCGGCGTTCCGCGTTTTCGCGTTCCATAGTAGAGCGAAAACGCGCGTTTTCCTCCCGCGCTTCATGAAGAGCATCGCGCTGCTGTGTCTGGACTTCCATGAGCTTGCGCTCGTTTGTTTCCTTTTCAGCAAGTAACAGCTCTTCATAGCGGGCTTTATTCTGCTCTCGCCCGTACTGGTACCCGGCGCGAAGAGCCATTCCGGCCCCTGCCAGGATTGCCAGGATTGCTACCAGGGCTAAGACGATTATTGGTACCAACACGTCGGCCTTACCTCCAACTATATGGGGCGTCCACGCGCTTGAAGCAGGGCCTCGATTGCCCGGTCGCCCACAGGCGAATCTGCAGTGAGATGACGCAAAAACGCTCTCTTCCCAGGAGTTGTGGGGCTACTGGGGTAATACAGGTTCCGCCTGATATGTTATTGTATTGCAATAAAGGTTATGAATTATCTGAATGTATACCAGACGCGCGAGCTACAGAGTAGAGAAGCGCAATGCAATGACCTGTCTATTCCCGCAGGCGCGTTGAAGCGTACTATACGCCAAGCTTACTATACTGATTGTCATGAGCACTGTCAAGCAGGAGGTTTGGCAGGGGTCTGGCTTCAGTAAGAGAAAGAAGCCAGGAAATGAATACAGAGCAGAAGGATCATACTGAAGAATCGTTGCGCCCAACACATGTGGTGACTTGTTTTCTGTTGCGCCGGGATACCGCTGAACCGCGCGTCATGATAGCGCAGCGCAGCCAGCGCGTCGGCAGTTATCACGGTCAGTGGGCGGGCATCAGTGGTTTTGTGGAGGCTGGCATTGCTCCTGATGAGCAGGCATACACTGAAATTCGCGAGGAGACAGGTCTGGAGCGCGAGCAGGTACGAATGCTGAGGCGTGGGGCAGTCGTAGAGCACGTTGACCTGGCGCTGGGGCGGCATTTCTACATCCATCCCTTTCTGTTCGAGGCATTCGCGCCCGAGGCAATACGTATGGATTGGGAGGCGAATGAGATGCGCTGGATTGCGCCCACGGAACTTGGGAATTATGAGACGGTGCCAAAACTGCGAGAGGTGTATGACTCCGCGATTAATGGGGTACGAATAAACCCATAAGGCCCTTTACGCGCTGCAAATGTTGCTGATCGTGCTGCCAATCTTCTTTTCCGTCGCTGCCCGTCTTGATCGGCGTTTCCAGCAGGCCGGCGGCATGCGCCAGGCGGGGATCCCTCAGAAGGGCACGCAGGCCCTCCTCTGGTATAATCCCCTCGCCGACGCGGGCGTGTTCGTCGCGATGACTCCCCAAAGCCATCTCGGTATCGTTGAGGTGAATAACCTCGAGGCGCTCCAGGCCAACGGCCTCGTCAAATTGCTGAAGCGCCAGTTGTACCGCTTCCGCGCTGGAGATATCATGGCCCGCTCCCCACAGGTGCGCGGTATCGAGGCAGACGCCCAGGCGTCCGGCATAATCCGGCAGAAGCTGCAGAACCGCCGCGATGTTTTCAAAGCTGTGTCCCAGCGAGTTGCCCGCGCCAACATCGTTTTCTAAGAGCAAGATCACCTCCGGCGGCGTCTCCGCCAGTATGCGAGCAATAGCCTGGGCAATGCGCGCGATCCCCGCGTCGACACCCGAACCACGGTGACTGCCGGTATGAAAGACCACATACCTCGCTCCCAGCAGGCCGCCGCGCTGCAAGGTCCAACGCAGCAGAGTAATGGATTTCTCCCAGATAAGCTCGTCAGGCGAGGCAAGGTTGATGAGATAGGGCGCGTGTATCACCACCGGATCGAGTCCACAGTCGCGCGCGGCCCGCGCGAAGGCTGCGCATGCCGCCGGGTTATCCGCCGGGGGTCGCCAGGCGGTCGGATTGCTGGCGAAAATTTGAATGGCGTTACAGCCGATCTCCTGCGCTCTGGTCACGGCTTTAACGGGATTGGAACCGGTGGGCACATGGCGGCCAATGCGCCTGTCCGTGGAGCTTTCTCCTATGTTGTGTTCCGGCGATTCCTCGACATTGCTATTCATCATTAGCCTTTCCAGCTTCACCTGAGGGTTCTGCCGGCGAGCCTGAAATGTGCGGTAACTCTTCAAGTTTCGTTAAGCCAAACTGCTGTAAAAAATCTGAGGTTGTGGCAAAAAGCGTGGGACGCCCAACCGTTTGCGCCCGTCCAACCTCGGCAACCAGGCCATGCTGTATAAGATTGGCCAGAGCGCGGTCACTATTGACGCCGCGCACAGCCTCAATCTGGGCGCGCGTCACAGGCTGGCGATAGGTGACGACGGCAAGTGTCTCCATGGTTGCTGTTGTGAGCTTCGCGGACATCGGGAGACCAAGCAGCGCCGCGATATAGCGGGCATTCTGCGGAGCTGTAACAAGTTGTACCTGTTCACCTAACCGTTGCAGCCGTATGCCGCGCCCGTGGCGTTCCAGGTCGTGCTCCAGCGTTTGCAAGCTCTGCATTAAACTTCCCTCGTCGATATCAAGCAACTTGCGCAATTCTGCGCGTTCGAGGGGGCGACCAGAGACGAACAGCAGACTTTCGATGGCGGTCGCTATCCCGGCGATCATCTGCTCTTCAGGAGAGAGTGATGGTGGCGTTTCAACTGGTTGTTGCGTGATCTGTTTCTGCATGGTGAGGCGATTATATCATGGAAAGCAAGACAGCATGAAGAGGCGAACTTTGATAATATTACACTCATATCTTCTTGCAGCAGCATACTCAATATGATATATTGCTGGTAGAAATACGAGAGCAAGGGAGATGGACGCACAGCCTATGAAAATTGAGCGATTTACAGATAAAGCGCGTGAAGCGATCAGTGAAGCGTCAGAAATTGCCAAACAGCATAATCATGGGCAGATCGAAGTCGAACACTTACTTGATGCGCTACTGGCGCAGGATGGCGGAGTGGCGCAGCAGGTCATTCAAAAGGTGGGGGGCAGCGACATTGCGGCAAAACGTATCATCGAGAGCGAAGTCGAACATCTGCCGCGCGTCTATGGCGCTAACGATCCCGGGATATCTCCGCGTTTGCGCCAGGTATTGGAGGATGCCTGGCGTGAGATGGGCAACTTCAAGGATGAATACCTGAGCGTTGAGCATTTGCTGCTTGGCATGTTCGATACGGATGTCGATGCTGTGCTGCGCGCGCTGAAAGCAGCTGGTCTCACGCGTAATAACGTCCTCAAAGCGCTCACCTCCATTCGCGGCTCACAGCGGGTGACCGACCAGAACCCGGAGGGAAAATACCAGGCATTGGAGAAGTATGGTCGAAATCTGACCGAACTGGCAGAGCAGGGCAAGCTTGACCCGGTCATCGGACGCGACGAGGAGATCCGGCGCGTCATCCAGGTGTTAAATCGCCGCACCAAGAATAACCCGGTGTTAATTGGCGAGCCGGGCGTTGGTAAAACCGCGATAGTCGAGGGTTTAGCGCAGCGTATCGTGCGCGGCGATATCCCAAAAACGCTGGCTGATAAGCAAGTGGTCACACTTGACCTGGGCGCGCTGGTGGCGGGCGCCAAGTTTCGCGGCGAGTTTGAAGAGCGTCTGAAGGCGGTATTGAAAGAGATCACGAGCGCCGAAGGCGGTTTTATTCTCTTTATAGATGAACTGCATACACTCGTCGGGGCCGGGGCAGCGGAGGGCGCCATGGATGCCTCCAACATGTTGAAACCGATGCTCGCGCGCGGCGAGTTGCGTTGTATCGGCGCAACCACGCTGGACGAGTACCGCAAGCACATTGAGAAGGATGCCGCCCTGGAGCGGCGTTTCCAACCGGTGCTGGTCGACCAGCCTTCGGTGGAGGACACCATCAGCATCCTGCGCGGTTTGAAGCAGCGCTACGAGGTGCATCATGGCGTGCGCATCCAGGATAGCGCGCTGGTGGCCGCGGCTATGCTCTCCAATCGCTACATCACCGACCGTTTCTTGCCCGATAAGGCTATTGACCTGGTAGACGAGGCTGCCAGTCGCCGCCGCGTAGAGTTGGACAGCACACCCGGCGAGATTGATACGTTGGATCGCCGTATCCGGCAATTGCAGGTAGAGCAAGAAGCGCTGAAAAAGGAGATCGACGCGGCCAGTCGTGACCGGCGCAACAGGGTAGAGCAAGAGATTGCCAATCTGAGCGAGCAACTGCACACGCTTAAACTCTCGCTGGAGAGCGAACGCGAGCCGGTAGAGAATATCCGCCGCTTGAAGAAAGAGCTGGAGCAGGCCCAGGTCGAGATGGAGAAGGCAGAGCGCGAGTATAATCTGGAAGAGATGGCGCGCCTGCGCTATGGCGTCATCCCGGACCTCGAACGGCGTATCACTGACATGGAGTCCAAGCTTATCAACTTACAGAGTGCGCGTATGCTCAAAGAAGAGGTTGATGCCGAGGATGTTGCCGGGATTGTCTCCAAGTGGACACATATACCGGTTTCCAAGCTAATGGAGGCGGAGGTACAGAAACTACTCACGATGGAAGACAACCTGCGCCGGCGTGTCGTAGGGCAGGAGTTTGCGCTACAAGCCGTCTCTGACGCGATTCGCCGCACGCGCGCGGGCCTGCAGGACCCCCATCGTCCACTGGCAAGCTTCCTTTTCCTGGGGCCAACAGGAGTAGGTAAGACGGAGCTGGCCCGCGCGCTGGCAGAGTTTCTTTTCGATAACGAGCAAGCCATGGTAAGCGTCGATATGTCGGAGTATATGGAGAAGCACAGCGTCTCGCGCCTGATTGGCGCGCCTCCAGGGTATGTTGGCTATGATGAAGGCGGTCAGTTGACCGAGGCGGTACGCCGCCATCCCTATTGCGTGGTATTGCTCGACGAGGTCGAGAAGGCTGCCCCTGAAGTGTTCAACGTCCTGCTGCAACTGCTTGACGATGGACGCCTGACGGACGGCCAGGGGCGCACAGTCGATTTCAAGAATACCGTCATTATTATGACCAGTAATGTTGGGAATCTCTGGCTGCACGAATATGATGGTATGGACGAGGAAGAAATACAGCGCACAGTGCGACAACGTCTCCGCGACGAGGGATTCCGGCCAGAATTTATCAACCGCATCGACGAAGTAATCATTTTCCACCAGATCTCGCGCGAGCAGATGAGAAGCATTGTGGATATTCAGATCAATCGCCTGCGCCCTCGCCTGGATGACCGTCATATTACACTTCATTTGAGCGATGCCGCGAAGGATATGCTGGCAAACATGGGATACGATCCCCAGTTTGGCGCGCGCCCCCTCAAGCGGTTGATCCAGAAAGAGGTTGAGAACCGCGTGGCCCGCGCCATCCTGGATGGCACGCTTCGCGATGGCGATACAGCGCTGATAGATGTGCAGGATGGGAAGTTGATGTTAGTGCCCTCGCCAAAGTGATACAATCACATTGAGATGAACTATCACCCGAGAATAGAGCAACACATTACCAGTAGAGAGCTTCTATGCAGCAGTCCAATAGCGATAGATTACCAACGAACGGCCACGAACACCTCATTGAGATGCTCAATGCAGTTGTGCTGCAATTACACTCGCTCCAGGACGCGCTGGATAAATCCGCCACGAGCCGGATAAATCCGCACTCTACCAGGGATAGCGAGACAGCCCTTGACCTCAACGCGATGCGCAATGGATTGAGCATGGCGGAGCAGATGACACAAGCAGCTATCTACGAGATACGGTCAGCAGATGATGATGATCTACTTTTGCCGGAGCTTGTTGGCGTCTCGTTGGTAGAGGCCCTTTCACGCGCCGTTGAAGAAACTGCCGAATCCCTGGGGCTGTCCAGCCGCGTCACTTTTTCTGGCGAAGAACGCGCTCTGCCCGCTTATACTGAACGCCTCCTCTATCATATCGCCCAGGAGGCGCTCTACCAGGTACGGCAGCATAGCAGCGCGCGGAAACTGCGCTTCTCCTTCAGTTATGGCCGTGACGAGACGCAGATGAGTATTGAAGATGACGGGTTATTGGCCATTCCCAACACGGAAGAAGAGCTGCTTCCCTTGCCCATACTCCATTTTCAAAATGAAAGCCCTGCGACGGATGCCGTGGAAGAGGTACCACTCCCCCATTTTAAGGTTGATGAGCCAGAACTCCTGTACCCCTTTTCTGTTCTGCGCCGTCGTCTCGAACACCTGGGAGGCTCAGTGGAAGTGACCTCACAGATCGAGCAGGGCACGCGAGTGCAGGTTCGCGTACCCTTAATCCACCCTGATATAGGTAGCACATCGACCAGTAACGGTGAAGCGATGTCCTCTCTCGCGCATCCCGAGGAGACGATTCCCACGGCGAAGATACGCATGCTTGTCGTGGATGGCCATGCAGTCTCACGAGCTGGATTGCGGCGGCTGCTTGAATCGTATCCCGATCTGCAGGTCGTGGGAGAGGCAGCGGATGGCGTGCAGGCCGTCAGCGAGACAGTAGAGTTGGGGCCGCAGGTGGTGCTGATGGACGCGAACCTGCCCAATGGACAGAGCATAGAGGCTTTGAAGCAGATAAAGCAATTGAACCTTGACACCCGCGTCTTATTGTTTGCTGCGCAGAACCGCGAAGAATACCTGTACCAGACGCTGCGAGCGGGGGCAGACGGCTATATCCTGAAAGACGTTGTTCCCGACGAACTGGCCCAGGCCGTGCGAGTCGTTGCCAGCGGCGAAGTGTTGGTTCAATCCCAGCTGGCGAGTAGATTGCTCTCACGCTTTGGCAGACAGGGACGCGGCAATGCTCCTTACGAGACGCTCACGGCGCGGGAGCAGGAGGTTTTACGGCTGCTGGCGCGTGGTCTGCGCAATAAAGAGATCGCGGCGCGCCTCGTTGTCAGCGAACGCACGGTGAATTTCCACCTGGCTAATATCTATCAGAAGCTGAACGTTTCCGGTCGCACCGAGGCGCTGAGTAAAGCTTTGGAGCAGGGATTGATTACGGCGTAAGGGTATTACGCCGGAATGATGCCCGCGTGCCAGGTATCGATGGTGTGCTTGAGGGAAGCAATGTATCCAGCTTCGTTATTGTGGTCGCTGTTCGGCGCGTACTTGGGGATGATCTGGTCAACGGTGATACGGCCCCAATAGCCAACATAGAGATTGCGGATAAGCTTGAACCATGCCTCGAAGCTCTGTTCCCAGGTATCGAATATGGCGTAACCCCCATTTTCCTGCAGGCAGCGGTACTCCGGCACGCAGCGCATATTGCTGAGCGAGAGAGTCACTCTTGCCACTCCGGTGGTGCCGAACAAACTCTCATGCATAAAAAAGGCCAGCGCATAAGCAGGATCTAAACCATACTTGATGCCGTCAACATAGAGCGCCTGTGCCTTTCCCGCGGCTGGTGAGTGGTAGTAGGCGAGTACGCGGTTCATAAAATCGACCGACAAGGAGGGTTTGCCTACCACGGAGTAGGGGCCAGGGTTGGTGGGAATGGGCACTTTCGGAGGCAGCGGCCCATTGCTGTTCTGCCAGACGTTTACGGCGCCCAGGGTGCCTCCCACCTGAATCGGGAAGACCTGGGCATTGGGCGAGATGACGAGGTGAGGCGAGCCAGGACGTTGAAACCAACCGGCGGAGACTAAAACGAGCGCGGCGATTAACACAACCACCATGGATATGACGAAGCGGCCCAGCCAGAGGCTATGCCTTGTCAGGGGATGCTCCGCGTATTCGCTGACCACGATGGTTGACGTTGGCCGCTTGATCGTGAGTGACCGTGTCTCTTGCTCTTCCGGGTCGTTCACAAGTGGAAGCTGGCGGGTGGCTTTGGCGCGTAGGGGTATGGGTGTTTGAGCAGGCTCGGGTGCAATAACCTTCTTTGCGGCGTAGTTACCACTGGCCATTCAAGTCTCTCCTCGCTTCGCTCGCCCCCCGATAAATCGGGGGTCTACATCCTGACTATTGCCCCCTGATAATTTGGGGGTTACATTCAGATAATAGAACATCCGACCTATTATAACATAGGATCGGATACCTCTACAAGCCGATTGTTTTGTTACATCTTGACACACAAAAATACATCTGCTTGTGGGAAACTATACCATCAAGCCGGGCAAGGTGTCAACGCTACAGGCCGTTTGGGCAGGACGTTTAAATATTTGGGGGTGCATACCGTTGCTAAAACTGTAAACTATCCTCAGCAAGATACAACTATCCGCACAATCGCAGGAAAACAGCCTTGGGCTGTGACGATTGGAGGAATGCCGAACCAAACCAACCAGGATAGTAACAGATCTTTCCCGAACGAATCGGGCAAGCATGGGAGCCCGGCGGTGGCAACAGCAACACCGCGCCTGCGCCAGTGTATGACACAGGCTTGACCCGTGGGTCAGTGATCAAGCAAGACCTCGCCTTGCCCACTTGTTTCATTGGCATGAGATACGCGACGCCCAGACGCGCGATATTGACAGAGGCGCAATAATCTCGGTCGCCATTGTACTGACAGTTCTCGCAAAACATCCACCGTCCCCACTTCACCGCCTCTGTGCGATCAGTGGGGGAACGATACGTTTTGGCAGGCTGACCACAATGCGGACACGTATGGCTGGTACCCCGAGGCTGTTGGGTATGGAACCGCAAACCAAGCAGATGACATTTGTAGCGCAGGAGCCTCCATATTTCCCCACGAATGGTTGAATTGTTACCGTAGTTGCGCCAGCGTCCGCGAACACCTCGTCCCCGACCGGTCGATTTGAGTGTTTTCAAGGATTCCATCGAGAGCAGTGAACAGCCATGCACCTGACACAACAGCAGTAACACATTGCTGGCAAGGTGGGCCAAGGCGCGATTCCTCTGCTCATATTTGCGCCAGCACCGATCAATCTCCCGCCGATACAGCGCCAGCCTCTGCGTATACCAGGCTCGTTTGGGGTGAGCTTCGGGCAACGCATCTCGTTCCTGTTCAAAGCGAGCGACCTTCTTCTTGAGTGCGTCAATTTGTCGTCGGGTACGGGCTTGTCGGCCATCAAACCCGCCCGTATTGAGAAAGACGGGCCTGCCCACTTGTTCGTGGTGTTCATCGACGGCCGTAGCCGTGAGAAGCGTGTGCACGCCCCAGTCTGCGCCTAACACCCGCTCGACGCTTCGCCAGTCAGGCAACGCCTCTTTCTCCACTTCGATGATGAAAGCGAGCACCGCGAACCGTTCCCCGTCTGCTCGACGCTCTTCACGCAGCGTGGGAGCCATCAATTCCCCGACGCGCAGGCGCTCTGTGAGACAATCTGGCAAAGCCATGATGGTGTCCATCTGGCGCCAGCGCCAGACTCCTGCCTCGTCGGGAGAGCGGAACCGAAAGCGGGCCACTCGTGTCTCTAGATCCAGAGCCAATCTGTATGCCTGGCCTTTGTCTCGCCCGTCGTCGCCAGCGTAGGTAAGCATCCCGACTTTGAGCAGCGGGACCGGTTGGAGTTCTTCGTAATCGCTGGGAAAGCGGTCATGCTGGAAAAAGAAGTTGCACGCCTGCTCGACGACGTTTTGCAACGCGACAAAGCTGGTCTCATCTTCTTCCACACTCTTCTGTAAGGTGGCAATGGCTTCTTTGATGGCCGGACGGTTCTTGCCCGCCGGTCGCTTTTCCGTTTTGGCTCGAATGAAGCCATCCGAGAGGATTGGGGCGACCAGTTCAAAGGCTTTTTTGCGTGCGGCTTGTTGGCGCAGCAGCCTTCCCACCACTTCACTCTCGCATCTCCATTGACGATCACCGTGCGGCAATGGGCTGCCGATGTATTTTCCCACCTGCTTCCAGGCAGGGGAAGCCTCGCGTTGGCCAAACTCATCGAGATGTGGCCAGAGGATGGTGAGCACCTGGTTGACCACCGCGCGACTTGCATCAAGGAGGCGCAGCGCATCGGCCTGCGCTTCGTCGGGGAGTCTCACATCATAGGTCAGGGGCTGGTGAGTACGGCTTGTGCGCATTGCACCAGCTCCTTCTGTTTGTGGGATCGCATCCCATATAACCGACCAGCAAACGAGGCGATGAGGGCGAGCAGGTTGTCGGTGAGTTCTTGTGCGGGCGTTTTTTCTGCGCCGGGATCGAGCACGGTGAGAGTGACACCAAAACAGGTAAATAAGGTTTCCAGGTACTCTTGCCCAAAGCGGGTGAGCCGGTCTTCAGAGGTAATAACCACTTCAGCTACTTTATCCTCACAGATCAGCTTGAGTACGCGTTGGAGGTGTCTGCGCCTGGCTTTGAGGCCAGAGCCGATATCAGCAAGGACCAGAATCTTTGCGCCTTTGCGCGAAGTCTCCGCCCAGCTTTGCAGGCGCTCCAGTTGGGTGGCGAGATCCCCTTTTTGTCCTTG
>WNGL01017205.1_pt1 | contig 12313 bp, 13 predicted proteins | sample 5400591 | NCBI WGS metagenome assembly WNGL01 (sample SAMN13153377, study PRJNA577476) | soil metagenome | isolation source: 80 cm soil or saprolite under Garry oak tree replicate 1 | place: USA:California | collected 2016-06-15
GGGGACAAGAAATCCGCCACCGAAGCCGTGAACGCGGTGCTCGAGACCATCCAGTCCGCCGTCGCGAGCGGCGACAAGGTGGCCATCACCGGGTTCGGCGTCTTCGAGAAGAGCGAGCGGCCCGCCCGCACGGCCCGCAACCCTGCCACCGGCGCGACCATCCAGGTGCCGAGTTCCTCGGTGCCCAAGTTCCGCGCTGGCGCGGACTTCAAGGCGCTCGTCAACGGCGAGAAGCCCAAGAAGTAACCCAGGGGCGCAGCAGCGCAACGGCCGCGGGCGGCATCCGGGGGAGAACCCTGGACGCCGCCCGCGGCCGTCCGCGGACCAGCAGGCGCCAGGAGCCAGGAGCCACGAGCCAAGCCCCACGAGCGAGCGCTAAGCGCAGCCCGGGCCGCTTGCGCAGCGCGGTCTGGATGATCCGGTCGACCAGCTGCGGCAGCGCCAGGCCGGAGGCCGCCCACATCATCGGAAAGCCGGAGGCCGGGGTCATGCCCGGCATCGTGTTGATCTCGTTGACCAGGACCTGCCCGGCCGGGGTGTAGAAGAAGTCGACCCGGGCCAGGCCCTCGCAGGAGATCGCGTCAAAGGCCGCACAGGCCATCCGCCTGATCTCCGAAGCCGCCTCGACCGGCACCGGCGCCGGGATCCGCATGGTCGTCGCCGAGGCCAGGTACTTCGCTTCGAAGTCATAAAAATCAGAAGAAGGGTCCACGACGACCTGGCCGGGCACGCTCGCCTCGGGCGGCCCGCCGTCCAGGCCCTCCAGCACCGCGCACTCCACCTCGATCCCGTCCACCGCCGCCTCGACCAGCACCTTGGGGTCGTACGCCCGGGCCGCCTCGATGGCCGGCTCCACATCATCAAGCACGGACACCCGGGTGATCCCGATGCTCGAGCCGCCGCGGGCAGGCTTGACGAACACCGGCCAGCCCAGCTCGGCGATCTCGTCCAGGATCCGCTTGCGCTCCGCCACGGCCCGCCAGTCCCGGTCGCGCACCACCACGTACCGGCCGGCCGGCAGGCCGCGCGCGGACATGAGCAGCTTCATGTACTCCTTGTCCATGCCGGCCGCGCTGGCGAACACGCCCGCGCCGGCGTACCGGGTGCCGGTCATCTCGAGCAGGCCCTGCAGCGTGCCGTCCTCGCCGTAGGTGCCGTGCAGCAGCGGCAGCACCACGTCCACCGAGCCGAGGTCCCGCGGCACCGAGCCCGGGCTCATCACCTGCAGAGCCGAGCCGCCAGGACCGGCCCGCGACACGATCTCGCCGTCGCCCACCGCCACCGACTCGACCGACGGCACCGACCCGGCGGACAGCGCCAGCCGGGCCGGGTCGCCCGAGGTGAGCACCCAACGCCCGTCCGTGGCGATGCCGATGGGCAGCACCTCGTACCGGTCGGGGTCGATGGCCGACAGGATCAGGCCCGCGCTCGCGCAGGACACGGCGTGCTCGGTGCTGCGGCCGCCGAACACCACGGCGACCCGGATCTTAGGCTGCCCCACGCGTCCTCCCGTCCCGGCCGGAGCCCGAAGCCCGAAGCCCGAAAGCGAACCACCAGGCTACGGCCTGCCGAGCGACTCCAGGGCGACATACGCATCAGAAATCAGGTCCTCGGCGTCCTCCAGGCCGATGGAGAAGCGTACCGCCCCCGGGTCGATGCCCCCGGCCGCCAGCGCCCGGTCGTCCAGCTGCCGGTGCGTGGTGGAGGCCACGTGGCTGACCACGGTGTGCGTCCCGCCCAGCGACGTGGCGAGCTGGGAAAGCCGCAGCTTGTCGGCGAACGCCATGCCCGCGTCGCGCCCGCCGTGCGGCGTCACGGTCACGATCGCGCCGAAGCGCACCCCCTCCGGCCCGGCGTCGAACAGGCGCCGCGCCACCTGGTGCCCGGAGTGCTCGGGCAGCCCGGGGTAGTCGATGCGGAGCACGGCCGGGTGCCGGGACAGCGCCGCGGCGAACACCGAAGCCGTCGAGCAGGCCCGCCGCACCCGCAGCGGCAGCGTCTCCAGGCCCCGCCGCAGCAGGAACGCGTCGTCCGGGGACAGCGACCCGCCGGTGTCCACCCGCACCCCGCGGATGCTGCTGATCAGCTCGATCCGCCCGGTGACCACGCCGCCGGTGGCGTCGGAGTGGCCGCCGATGTACTTGGTGGCCGAGTGGATGACCAGGTCGGCGCCGTGCTCGAGCGGCCGGCAGATCACCGGGGGGGCCAGCGTCGAGTCCACCACCAGCAGGGCGCCGCTGTCGTGCGCGATCTCGGCCAGCTTGCGCAGGTCGGCCACTGCCGTGGTCGGGTTGGCGATCGTCTCGGCGTACACGATCCGGGTCGTCGGCCGCAGCGCCGCCCGCACCTGGTCCAGGTCGGTGATGTCGACGAAGTCGTTCTCCACGCCGAACCGGGACAAGACGTTGCGCAGGAAGGAATACGTCCCGCCGTAGACCGCCGAGGACGCCACCACGTGCGCGCCGACCCGGGCGAAGGTCCAGAACACGCCGCTGATCGCGGCCATCCCCGAGGCGAACGCCTGCGCCGCGGGCCACCGCGGCAGGTTCACGCCTTCCAGCGCCGCCACCGCGCGGGCGAACGCGTCCACGGTGGGGTTGTCGATCCGGCTGTAGGTGTAGCCGGGCATCTCGTCGTTCAGCACGGCCCGGTACTCCTCGGCCGTGCCGAACGAGAACGACGCGGTCCGGAATACCGGCGTGCCGAGCGGCTGCTGCGAAGGCGTGGGCGGGGCCGGCAGGTGCACCGCGCGGGTGTTTTCGCCGGTCTGCTTGCGCACTATGTCCACGAGGTCAATCCGCCGATCTGAAAAAGCCTGAAAATCACGAGCATCAGGGTCCGTACCACTCCGGCTTGGCTGACCGTGACGCTAGCATCGACGCGGCCTGCGCGACGGGCAGTCCGTCCCGCATCACGGCCTCGACGACCTCGGTGATCGGCATCTCCACCTGGTGCGCCCGGGCCAGCTCGAGCACCGGGCCGCTGGAAGCCACCCCTTCGGCGGTCTGGTTCATCGCCGCCGACGCCGACGCCACTGTCATGCCCCGCCCCAGGTACTCGCCGAACGTCCGGTTCCTGGACAGCGGCGAGCTGCACGTGGCCACCAGGTCGCCCATCCCGGCCAGCCCGGCGAACGTCTGGGTCTGCGCGCCCAGCGCCGAACCCAGCCTGGCGATCTCGGCCAGCCCCCGGGTGATCAGCGTGGCCCGGGTGTTGTCGCCGAGGCCCATCGCCATCGCGATGCCGACCGCGATCGCGATCACGTTCTTCACCGCCCCGCCCAGCTCGCACCCTGTCACGTCGGTGTTCGTGTAAGGCCGGAAGTACGGCGTGTGGCACGCGCCCTGCAGGGCCAGGGCGCCCTCCGGGGCCGAGCACGCCACCACGGACGCGGTGAACTCGCGCCGGACGATCTCGCCCGCCAGGTTCGGCCCGGCCACCACGGCGATGCGCTCCGCGGCCGGGCCAGCCAGCTCAGGGCCGGTCACCTCGGCGATGACCTCGCTCATCCGCAGCCGGCTGCCGAGCTCGATCCCCTTCATGAGGCTGACCAGCAGCGCCCCGCGCGGCAGCAGCGGCGCCCACTCCAGCAAATTCGAACGCAGCGACTGCGCGGGCACGGCGAAGGCGACCAGGTCCGCGCCGTCCAGCGCCTCGGCCGGATCCGACGTCGCGTCCAGCGCCGGGGTCAGCGCGATCCCCGGCAGGTAGTCCGGGTTCTCGTGCAACCCGGCGAGCGCCTTGGCCAGCTGCGGCTTGCGGGCGTACAGCACGGTATCGGTCCCGGCGTCGCAGAGCACCTGCGCGAACGTGGTGCCCCAGGATCCGGCCCCCAGCACCGCAGCTTTCATGAGCCGCCGGAGGCGGCTTCGTCCCGCGAGCCCGCCTCCCCCGCTGGTTTGCCAGCGGGGCCCCCGGGCGAAGCAGCCGCGGAGCCGCCGCCCGTTCGGTCCAATGCGACCCGGCCGCCCGCGTCGAGATCCCACGGTGCGGCGGGCGGTGTCTCCTGCCTGATCTTGGCCAGCAGGCCGGTGATGTCGGCCATGATGTCGGCGGTCGCGGCCCGCAGCGTCGAAGCGCCGAGCCGCTGGCCGGCGTAGGCGGACAGGTCCACCGGCGGCCCGGCCGCCATCTGCACCTTCTTACGCGGGAACAGGTGCGGCTTCTTGGTCCCGTAGGGCAGGATCTCCTGGGCGCCCCAGTGCGCGATCGGGATCACCGGCGCCCCGGTGGTCAGCGCCAGCCGGGCCGCCCCCGTCTTGCCCACCATCGGCCACAGGTCCGGGTCCCTGGACGCGGTGCCCTCCGGGTAGACGATCACGCACGCGCCGGCCGCCAGCGCCTTCTCCGCCTGCTTGAGCACCAGGCCGGCGTCGCCGCGGCCGCGGTACACCGGCAGCTGCCCGACCTTGGTCAGCAGCGCCCCGATGAACTTCACCCCGAACACCGGCGACTTGATCATGAACACCGGATACCGGCGCGCGTAGGAGTCGCTGAACAGGGCGATCGTGGGCCAGTCGGCGTAGGACAGGTGGTTCGGGGCCAGGATGATGCCGCCGGTCTCCGGGATGTTCTCCTTGCCCGTCCACTGGTTCCTGATCAGCAGGCGGAGCAGCGGGTGCAGGATGATCCGGGTGAACAGCCGCCAGCCGGGGGAGTAGCGGTAGGACGTAGGCTGGCCAGCGCGCTCGCTCATGAGGTCAAGTCTCCTGGTTCAGGTGGTCCGGTGTCGAGGCAGGATCAATTGCATGACCGATAAGGCCTGGTCGGTGCTGATGCCCGTCAAGGTGCTCGCCGAAGCCAAGTCGCGCCTGGCCGGGCTGGCCGGCCTCACCGGTCCCCGCCGGGCCGAACTCGCCCTCGCCCTCGCCTCCGACACGGTGACGGCGGTGCTCGGGTCCGACGCGGTCGCCCGGGTCATCGTCATCACCGACGACCGGGCCGCCGCGGCCGCGCTGGGCGCGCTGGGCGCGCTGGTGGTGCGGGACGAGCCGCGCGCCGGGCTGAACGCGGCGCTGCGGCACGGCGCCGGGTTCGCCGCCGCCCGCTGGCCCGGCGACGGGACGGCCGCGCTGTCCGCCGACCTGCCCGCGCTGCGGCCGGAGCAGATCGGCCGGGCCCTGCGCGCCGCCGCGGCCTGGCCGACGGCGTTCGTGGCCGACGCGGCCGGCGACGGCACGACGCTGTACACCGCGGCGCCGGGGGCGGCGTTCCGGCCCGCGTTCGGCCTGGCCTCGCGCGCCCGGCACGCCGCGGGCGGCGCCGTCGAACTCGCCCTGGACGGCATCCCCGGGTTGCGCCGGGACGTGGACACGCCGTCCGACCTGCGCGGCGCCGCCGCCCTCGGGCTGGGCCCGCACAGCGCGCCGCTCGCTGCCGAACTGCTCAGATGTGCACCACGGGGCAGGTGAGCGTCCTGGTGATCCCGGGCACCGACTGGATGTGAGCGGCGACAAGACGGCCGAGCTCGTCGACGTCGGCGGCCTGAGCGCGCACGATAACGTCGTAGGGGCCGGTGACGTCCTCCGCCTGGGTGACACCGCTGATCTTGCCGATGAGCGAGGCCACGTCGGCGGCTTTGCCGACTTCTGTCTGGACGAGGATGTAAGCCTCCACCATGAGGTCCTCCCGGTGGCATGACGGGACGGGCGCCCCTCGTGCCTCACGCTACCGTAGTGGTCCAGACCTGTGACACGTTACGGGGGTGGCTTATCACCGGGCAAGAACCACAGACGCTGGCCGAGGCCGGAGAGTTCGGCCTGATCGCGGCGTTGTCGGCGTGTTTTCCTCCGGGCCCGGCGACGCTGGTCGGCATCGGCGACGACGCGGCGGTGCTGGCCGTCCCTGACGGCCGGGTGGTGGCCACCACGGATTTCCTGATCGAGGGCAGGCACTTCCGCCGGGACTGGGCCAGCGCGGCGGACGTCGGGCACAAGGCCGCGGCCCGCAGCCTGGCCGACTGCGCGGCCATGGGGGCCGAGCCGTCTGCCCTGCTGGTGGCGCTGGCCGCGCCGCCGGACCTGCCGCTCAGCTGGGTCCGCGAGCTGGCCGAGGGGCTGGCCGCCGAGTGCGCCCGGGCCGGCGCCCACGTGATCGGCGGCGACACCGCCCGCGCCGACCAGGTGACACTGGCCGTGACCGGCCTCGGCGACCTGGCCGGGCGCAGCCCGGTGCTCCGCTCCGGGGCCGGGCCCGGCGACCTGGTCGCGGTGGCGGGCCCGCTCGGCCACGCCGCGGCCGGCCTGGCCCTGCTCGAGACTGGGCCGGCGGCGGGCCTGGCCACCGATCCCCTGGTGCGGGAGCACCTGCGGCCCGCGCCGCCGTACGACGCCGGCCCCGAGGCGGCCGGCCTGGGCGCCACCGCGATGATCGACGTCAGCGACGGCCTGCTCGCCGACCTGGGCCACGTCGCGGACGCCAGCGGCCTGCGCGTCGACCTGGACTCGGCCGCGCTGCGACCGGGTGACCGGCTGATCGCGGCGGCCCGCGCCGTAGCCGCTTCTCGCCGTCATTCGGCCCGAACGGGCCTGGTTACCCGTTCCGCCGACGACCTCGCGCTGGGCTGGGTCCTGACCGGCGGCGAGGACCACTCACTGGCCGCCACGTTTCCCGCGGGCACGCGGCTGCCGCCGCGGTGGAAGGTAATAGGCGTCGTGGCCGGGGGCCACGGCGTCGGCGTCGACGGCCAGCCGTGGGCGCAGGCCCGTGGCTGGGATCACTTCTCCGCTGGTTAGCGGGCGATCTTGCCGGCCTTGATGCACGAGGTGCACACGTTCACGCGCTTGGACGTGCCGCCGACCGTGGTGCGACGGCGCTGGATGTTCGGGTTCCAGCGGCGGCGGGTACGGCGGTGCGAGAACGAGACGTTGTTGCCGAAGATCGGCCCCTTGCCGCACACGTCGCAGACGGCAGCCACAGTTCGCTCCATTTGACCTAGGGTTACGAGGGCCGTGTCCGCCGCTCGGGCGGATCAGGCAGCCGTCGAAGCTTACCCGATGGCCTCGCCGAGCGCGAACTCCCCGGCTGAGCGAAGCGAAGTGCGGGGGGTCCCAGGGGGGTCGTCCCCCCATGGCCAGTATTGTCATGCTGGCCTTCTATGCTGCCAGGTGTGAGCACGCTCGGCGCACCGCTGACCCGCGCGCTGGGGCCTAAGACGGCCAAGGCGCTGGCGGCCGCCTTCGGCATGGGCACGGTCGGCGACCTGCTGCGGCACTACCCGCGCCGCTACTACACCCGCGGCGAGCTGACCGACCTGTCCTCGCTGCGCGAGGGCGACCACGTCACCGTGCTGGCCCGGGTCGAGCACGTCGGGCTGCACCAGATGTACGGGAAGGGGCCGAGCGCCGGCCGGGCCGAGGTGATCATCACCGACGACCGCGCCAAGCTGGTGCTGACCTTCTTCTTCCGGAACCGCGGCGGGCAGTACATCATCAAGCCGCTGGTGCCCGGGATGGTCGGCATGTTCGCCGGCACCGTGTCCCGCTTCCGCACCCGGCTGCAGCTCGTCCACCCGGAATACGAGATGCTGCCCGGCGCGCCGCCGAACGCCGACCTCACGCCGGAGCTGGCGGCCGAGTTCGCCGCCGAGATGATCCCGGTCTACCCGGCCAGCGCCAAGGCCAGCTCGTGGATGATCGCCCGGGCGGTCAGGACCGTGCTGGACCCGCTGGACGCGGGGGAGGACCCGCTCCCGGCCGAGCTCAGGGAGCGGCACGGGCTGACCGGCCGGGCCGAGGCGATCCGCGCCATCCACCGGCCGCTCGACCAGGCCGACCTGAAACGGGCCAGGGAGCGGCTCAAGTGGGACGAGGCCTTCCTGCTGCAGGCCGCGCTGGCGCAGCGGCGGCTGGCCGCGGCGGCCATGCCGGCCATGCCGCGCCCGCACGTCGACGGCGGCATCGCCGGCGAATTCGACGCGCGCTTGCCGTTCACCCTGACCGCGGGGCAGGTCGCGGTGGGCGAGACGATCGCCGAGGAGCTGGCCTGCGCCTACCCGATGCACCGGCTGCTGCAGGGAGAGGTCGGCTCGGGCAAGACGGTGATCGCGATCCGGGCCATGCTCCAGGTGGTGGACGCGGGCGGGCAGGCCAGGTCCAGTTCTCCGACCTCGGGCTGGTGGTGATCGACGAGCAGCACAGGTTCGGGGTGGAGCAGCGCGACGCGCTGCGCGCCAAGGCCGCGGACAACCGGCCGCACGTCCTGGTCATGACGGCCACGCCGATCCCCAGGACGGTAGCCATGACGGTCTACGGCGACCTGGAGACGTCCACCCTGACCGAGCTGCCCGCGGGCCGTTCGGCCATCGCCACCCACGTGGTCCCGGCCGCGGACAAGCCGCACTTCCTGGAGCGCGCCTGGGAGCGCGTCCGCGAGGAGGTCATCGGCGGCCGGCAGGCCTACGTGGTGTGCCCGCGCATCGGCGACGGGCCCGAGACGGACGACGACGGCGAATACCCCGGCGAGGACGACTTCGGCTCCGTGGACATGACCGGCGGCATCCCGCGCGGCATCGGCGAGGCCGGCCGGCGCCAGCCGCTGGCGGTCCTCGACGTGGCCGCGACGCTGGACGCGGGCCCGCTGGCCGGGCTGCGCCTCGGCATCCTGCACGGCAGGCTGCACCCGGAGGAGAAGGACCGGGTGATGCGGGAGTTCTCCGCGGGCGCGATCGACGTCCTGGTCGCGACCACGGTGGTCGAGGTCGGCGTCGACGTGCCGAACGCCACCGTGATGGTCATCATGGACGCCGAGCGGTTCGGCGTGTCTCAGCTCCACCAGCTCCGCGGCCGCGTCGGCCGGGGGAGCGCGCCGGGCCTGTGCCTGCTGGTCACCGAGGCCCAGCCGGACACCCCGTCCCGGCAGCGGCTGGCCGCGGTGGCCGCCACGCTGGACGGGTTCAAGCTGTCCCGCCTCGACCTCGAGCAGCGCCGCGAGGGCGACGTCCTCGGCGCCGCCCAGGCCGGCCGGCACTCCAGCCTGCGGCTGCTCCGGCTGCTCGCCGACGAGGACCTGATCGGCCTGGCCCGGGAGGAAGCCACCACCCTGGTCTCGACCGACCCCCAGCTCGCCGCCCACCCCGCCCTCCGCGCCGCCATCGACGAGCTCCTCGGCGTCCAAGCCGAATACCTCGACAAGACCTAGCCCCGGCTCACCTCGCACCCCCAGCAGTTACCCCTGCAAACTGTGATGCAGATGTGAATCGTGGTGCGTTCGCCCCTAAAGATCTGGGTGGATTGGGGCTTCGGGGTGACTTTTGTGCACTATAGTGCCCCTAATCAACCCACAAGCCCGAATCCACCCCGTTATTTTGACCTACATCGCACTGGTTAACGAATTCAAGCGACGGAAGGGACTCACGGAGCCAGTGGGCAGCCGTGACCGCGGCCAGCGCCTTCGGTTGAGTCGCGCGTCCGGTCACCTGGCACCGTGACGCCGGCTGACGTGCTGCCTGGAGGCCGCCGCTCACCTTTGGGGGAGGCGCGTCGTCCCGCGGGGCGGGCGTGCACACTTAAGGGGTGGCACGCGTTATCGCTGGCGAGGCGGGCGGGCGGCGACTGGCCGTCCCCGACGGCCGGGATACCAGGCCGACCAGCGACCGGGCCAGGGAAGGCCTGTTCTCCACGATCGCGTCGATGCTGGGTTCGCTGGCCGGCGCGCGCGTCCTCGACCTGTACGCGGGATCGGGCGCGGTCGGCCTCGAGGCCCTGTCCCGCGGCGCGGGGCACGTGCTGCTGGTGGAGCACGGGGCCCGGGCCACGCGCGTGATCAGGGAGAACATCGAGGCGATCGGCCTGCCCGGTGCCGTGCTCGCCGCCGACCGGGTGGAGCGGGTGCTGGCCCGCGGGCCCGCCCCCGCCGGGGGCCAGGACAGCCCCGCCCCCGCACGGGGCCAGGACAGCACCGAGGAAGGACGGTACGACGTGGTGTTCGCCGACCCGCCGTACGCGCTGGCGGACACCGCCGTGTCGCAGGTCCTGTCGCTGCTCACCGGGCAGGGCTGGCTGGCGCCCGGCGCCCTGGTGATCGTGGAGCGCGCCACCAGGTCCGGCCCGCTGAACTGGCCGGACGGGTTCGTGCCCGATAGATCGCGCCGGTACGGGGAGGCAACCTTCTGGTATGGCCTGGGCCCGAAGGCCCCGAAGGCCCCGAAGGCCCCGAAAATCCCACAGCGCCCCGCACAATAGATCAGGCATCTCCATGACCACGGCCGAAGAGCAGCAGGGGAGTCACCGCGTGCGACGTGTAGTCTGTCCGGGATCCTTTGATCCCGTCACCAACGGTCACCTCGACATCATCAGCCGCGCGGCGGGTCTGTACGACGAGGTCATCGTCGCGGTACTGATCAACGTCACCAAGCACAGCCTGTTCACGGTCGACGAGCGCGTCGAGATGCTGAGCCAGGTCACTAGCAATTTCGGCAACGTCAAGATCGAGCGGTTCCACGGCCTGCTGGTGGACTTCTGCGCGGCCAATGGGATCAGCGCGGTGATCAAGGGGTTGCGGGCCGTCAGCGACTTCGAGTACGAGATGCAGATGGCGCAGATGAACTACCGGATGGCCAAGGTCGAGACGCTGTTCATGACCACCAACCCGCTCTACTCGTTCCTGAGCTCCAGCCTGGTCAAGGAGATCACCAGGTACGGCGGGGACGTCAGCGGCCTGGTCCCCGCGATCGTGCTGTCCCGGCTGCGCGAGCGCCCGGCCGAAGAATAGGGCGGACGCAGACCAGGGCGGACGACGAGCACGGCGGACGAGTGGGCCCGGGCCGGAATACTGGCCGAAGGCGCTAAGTTGGGAATACCGCGCTCCGCCGGTAGGCTGTGCGCTCGGTTTCCATTCGCTCGAACGAGTACACTGTCATGCCCAGCACACGCACACATGCACCCCGAGGGGCGCTTGTCTTCGACATGCGCCAGCTTGGCCGTCAGGCGGGATCCGCGCTTACCCAGACGCGGATCGTCCCCGCGCCCGACGACCTGCGCCTGGAGCTTATCGGGGTACCGCCCGGGGCCGATGTCCCGCTCGAGGTCAGGTTCGAGGCGGTCTCCGAGGGCGTCCTCGCCACCGGGACCGCGATCGCGCCGCTCACAGGTGAGTGCGCGCGCTGCCTGGCCCCGCTGACCTCGTCGGTGACCGTCGGCTTCCAGGAGCTCTACCTGTACGCCGACGGCCGCCACGAGAAGCACGAGAAGCACGACAGGTACGACAAGAACGACAGATATGACGAGCAGGAGGAGCAGGACGCCGGGGAGATCTACCACCTCGCCGGCGACCTGCTCGACCTGGAACCCGCCTTCCGTGACGCGGTAGTGCTCGCGCTGCCGATGTCACCACTGTGCCGGGAGGACTGTCCCGGGCTGTGCGCCGAGTGCGGCGCGCCGCTCGCCGACGCCGGTCCCGGACACCGGCACGATGCGGCGGTCGACCCGAGGTGGGCGGCCCTGCAGCAGCTGAGCGAGCAGGGCAACGACAAACATCAGGACCGGCGCGCCGGCGCCATCGACCTACAGGAGGGCTGACGTGGCGGTTCCCAAGCGGAGGATGTCCCGCAGTAACACCCGATCGCGACGTTCGAACTGGAAGACCACCGCGCCTTCGCTGGTGAGCTGCCCGCAGTGCCACGAGCCGAAGCTCTCGCACGTGGCCTGCCCGACCTGCGGCACCTACCGGCGGCGCCAGGTCATCAATCCAGCCTGAGCAGGCTGTGCATGCTTGGCCGCTGCGCGGCGGGGCTTGCCGACTGGTCCCGGGCCAGATACGGGGGGTTATATTTCGCGCCCGGCCGGGCATCATCAGCGAGTGCTAGGAGGAGGACGCGTTGGGCGTCGTGAGCCGGTCCTGGGACGGCGGTGTGAACGCCGGAAGAGACCCCGCTGAGCTCAGGCACGCCCTCGGCGTGCCCATCATGCCAGCCTCGCTCGAGCGCGCTCTGACGCACCGCTCCTACGCCTACGAGAACGACAACCCGCCCACCAACGAGCGGCTGGAGTTCCTCGGCGACTCGGTGCTCGGCCTGGTCGTGACCGACACTTTGTACCGCGGCTACCCGAACCTGCCCGAGGGGCAGCTGGCCAAGCTCCGCGCCGCGGTGGTCCAGATGGGCGCGCTGGCCGAGGTGGCCCGCGAGCTCGGCCTGGGCGCCTACGTCCGGCTCGGCCGCGGCGAGCAGGTCACCGACGGCCGTAACAAGCCCTCGATCCTGGCCGACACATTGGAGGCCGTGATCGGCGCGGTGTACATCGACTGCGGCCTGGACGAAGCCGGGGCGCTGGTGCACCGCCTGTTCGACCCGGTCATCGCCAGGTCGGCCCGGCTC
>WNGL01008104.1_pt1 | contig 12312 bp, 6 predicted proteins | sample 5400591 | NCBI WGS metagenome assembly WNGL01 (sample SAMN13153377, study PRJNA577476) | soil metagenome | isolation source: 80 cm soil or saprolite under Garry oak tree replicate 1 | place: USA:California | collected 2016-06-15
GCCGCTCCTCGACGATGCACACCGGCATCGCCTGCGTCGCGGCGCCTCGCATCTGCCCGCCCGGCGCTCGCGCCAAAATGCACACCTTATTTCCTGACGGGCCCTTAGCTAAATACTCGCGAGAAAGGCCCGCTTCTCGATGCACGCTTCCCTGAGCGGGCTGGGATGTGAGGAGAAATAGAATCGAACTGCCTTTGGGCCTCGGCCTGCGGGCTGTCCATTCTGAATTGAAACCGGCTGGAAGCGTTTAACCCTCGCTCACCCATGCCTGGCCGCCGGCTTTTTGGACGAGTTTCGTCTAGCCTGAACACTGAGTAGATCGGCATGTGGTGCTTGTGGCGGAGGAAGTAGGATTCGAACCTACGAGAGAGTTGCCCCCCTAACGGTTTTCAAGACCGCCGCCTTCAACCACTCGGCCATTCCTCCAGCCTGTAAGTGTCAGGGAGAATTATACGTTTGAGGTCGCGTTTTGAAAAGCACGAACGCTGTTTCGGGCTTCCGCCATCGATCTCCTGCGCTCCCTGACCGAAGCCCTGGGTTGAAGTAGGGGGGCGTTGAACGCTGATCTCGGATCGAACCAAATTGATCCGCAAAAATCCAGGTTTCGTAGGGCGGGCCCTTCGCGGCCCGCAGTCCTCGTTTCTGGCGGGTCACCGCGAAACGAAAAAATCGCTTGACAAGCGAGACAAGCTTTGTCTTTAATCGATCATCGTTAAACGATCAACGTTTGAATTTGTGCAAACGGACAGGCTTTTCAAACAGATCAAGTACCGATCACTTGCGCGGGGTGCCGTCGAGTCGCTCCGCGACGCGACCATGACGGGGAAGCTGTCACCCGGAACGCGACTTGTCGAGCGGAAGCTGGCCACGGAGGAACTATGAGGCGAGCAACACTTCGTACAGCATTTCTGCGTATTGCCCTAGCACTGCTTTGCCCCGTCTGCCTGGCGGGGCAGGGGCTGTTTGGCACCATCAGCGGCGTTGTCACGGATCCCACCGGCGCCGTGATTCCTGGCGCGACCGTGACATTGACCAATGTCGACACAAACGTAACGAAGACGCTGACGACAAACAATGCAGGCGTTTACAACGCCACCAGCCTGAATCCAGGCGCTTACAAGGTGGAGGCGTCCGCCCCTGGGTTCAAGACCGCCGTCGTGCCCGCGATAACGCTCGAGGTGAATGCAAATCCGAAGGTCGATCTCACGCTGCAAGTCGGAGCAACTTCCGAGACGGTGGATGTCATTGCCGAAGCGCCGCTCCTTCAAACGCAGCAATCGAATCTCGGCCAGACAGTGACCCAGCAGCAAATCGAGCAGTTGCCGACCAACCGGAATCTGTTCAGCCTGATCCCGCTTACCGCGGGCACGTCGCAGCAGGCCGCGTGCGATGGTTGCGGCAACAACGGCAACCTGCGCATCAACGGAGACAGGCCGCGTAACCAGGACTACGTGCTCGACGGCACTACGATCGCAGCGCCGGTTTTCGGCGGACAGGCGGTGAATCCTGCAATAGACTCCATCCAGGAGTTCAGGATCGAGACCAACAGCATGTCTGCCGAATACGGCAAGGCAGGGGGCGGCTTGCTCATCGCGGTCACCAAGAGCGGCACGAACGAGCTTCACGGCTCTCTGTACGAGTACAACCGCAACGAGAAGCTCAATGCCCGCAACTTCTTCGAGGATCCCACAAAACCCAAGAACCCATTCAGCCGCAACGAGTTTGGCGGAACCATAGGCGGGCCTGTCATCAAGAGCAAGCTGTTCTTTTTCACCGACTACCAGGGGATTCGCCAGGATGCCAGCAGCCCCGTGACCAGTGTGGTGGTGCCGAATGCTGCCTTTCGGGGCGGCGATCTCTCCGCCCTGTGCACCGCGGGTTTTGACAGCGCGGGCATCTGTCTGGATGCGAAACAACAGTTCCGTTATCCGGGAACTGCCACGCCGGTTACTTTCAACAGAATCCCTGCGGCGCAGATCAGCCCGATCTCCCAGAAGTTCCTTGAGGCGTGGCCGACGTCCACCACCCCGGGAGGCAACCCCGGGACGGGCCTGTTGAGCTTCGACAGACCGGCCGAGGCGACGACCCACCGGTTCAATCCGCGGATTGACTACAACCTGTCGCAATCGGATCAGATTTTTGGCGCGTTTCACCGCCAGTGGGGACACAACATTTCGTATCCCGGTAATCTCATCGTCGGACCCGCGGGTGAACAGATTGGAAGGTCCGACGACTACGCATTGACTGTCGGATGGACTCATGCCTTCGGCTCGAGCATGCTGAACAATCTCCGGCTGGGATATATGCACCGAATCGGTCACCGCACCAACTTGGGGCAAGGATTCACATCTCCGTCCGATTTCGGAATCCAGGGTGTTCCGGATTGTCTGTCCAGCGTTCCCGACACAGCCGGCGGAAAGAAGTGCGGCACGCCGGGAATGAGTGTCTCGGGATTTCAGGGATTCAGCACCGGCGGAATCCTGTACGAGCCCGCGACAACCCTTCAGATCAGTGACACTGTCACCAGGCTGGTCGGCCGGCACAGCCTCAAGATCGGCGGCGAGGCCCGCCGCTATGCCATCGACAACTACCAGCCGAACGAGGTGGCCAGCAGCTTCAGCTTCACCGGTTCGCAGACGGGAAATGCTTTTGCTGACTTCCTGTTTGGTGCGATCAATAGCGGTGCCGTCAATGTCCAGAACGCGATGGTTTCTACGCGCGCCTGGAGTTATTCGTTCTTCGTTCAGGACGACTTCAAGTTCACGCCAAAACTGACGCTCAATCTGGGGCTCAGGTGGCAATACGACCAGTCGTTCCGTGAGTTGAACAACGGATTGGCATTCTTCAATCCGTTCACGGCTCTGTGGGAGCAGTTCGGCGTAAACGCGCCGGACACGTCGTTCGATCCCTCACGGAAGCAATTCGCGCCACGTGTTGGATTCGCGTGGAACCCAACCAGCAGCTTCGTCGTCCGCGGCGGCTACGGCATTATGTATCCGAGTGCCGTGGGCCACGGTAGAGCCGGTGATGGGCAGCCGGGTCCCAATCTGCTCGCCAGGACTCCCTTCTCTGCCGGTACGAACTGGTTGAAGTTGCCTGCGATCACCAACCCATCCCCTTCGGCAATCGCAGCCCCGATACCTGTGACCAGCAATGTCTCGTTCTCGTCCTGGGCGCCGCGCAACCAGACTGCCCCGTACTTCCAGCTCTGGAACTTCACGTTGGAGAAACAACTCGGCGGCAGCACCGTCGCGCAGGTCGGCTACGTGGGAAGCAAGGGCACACACTTGCCGATCAACTATGCTTACAACATCTGTCAACAGACGCCGGAGAGCACGGCGAGCTTTGGCTTTGATGCGACGACCAGCCCGTACTGCCCCTTGGCGGCGCAAAAGGTGCTCGGGGCGGGAGGCTCCCTCTTCGACCTCGTTGTCACTCCCGGGTATTGGGGGCTCTCGAACTCGATATATCACTCCATGCAGGCGAAGTTCGAGCGTCGCTTCTCGCGCGGGTTTGCGGTTCTGGCGAACTTCACATGGAGCAAGCTGATCGACGACTCCTCATCTGATTGGGGCGGGTTCTGGTCACTCGATGTTACGGGGCAGGACTTCTACAATCGCAGGGCGGATCGCTCGGTCAGCGCCGGCGACATCCCCGTTCGCTTGACGATCGCTCCGATCGTGGAACTTCCGTTCGGTCCGGGGAAGAAGTGGCTCCAAAGCGGCGTCGCCGGCCAGGTGCTCGGCGGCTGGCGAACGAGCGCCATCTACACGGTGAGCAGCGGTTCTCCGTTCGGGATCCTGGACAACTCGTATGGATATTGCAATGCGGCGCACACACTGTCGAATCGCCCCATGGTGATCGGCGATCCGCTTCCGCCTGGCTTCGATCAGAGGATTGAGCACTGGTTTGACAAGAACGCATTCGATTTCTCAGGCAATTGCCCGGCGCCTGGGTTGCCGACTCCCACCGGTACGTTCGACACCAAGAAGGCGTTCGGCAATGCGCCGCGTTATTTCTCGAATATCCGGAATCCGGGTGTCAACAATTTCGATTTCTCGGTGCAGAAGGAATTCACGGTTCCGGTCCGGGAGCGGATGCGCCTCCAGTTCCGCGCGGATTTCTTCAATCTGCCGAATCACCCGCAGTTTGCCGAGGCCGTCGGGGATCTGTTGAACGCGAACTTCGCAAGCATCACCCAGACCTCTCTAAGCAACAGGACGGTACAGCTCGGGCTGCACTTCTATTTCTGAGCCGGCAGGACTGGCCGCCTCAGCGTCGGGGCGCCCCCCGTTTCGCTGACCGAGCGCTGCGCTGCCGAGCACATCTGCGGTGTCTGGGCACAGCTGCTCGGACCCTATGTTGGCTCAATCCGTTTCTCGGATCTCCCACGCGGCCAACGCGTCTGTTTCGAGCGGGTCGAACAGTTTTCCCGCAGGTCTCTGAGACATGAACGTCTCAATGGCGCCAAACCAGATCTCGGCGTAGGCATTTGGTAAAGTATCTACGATCACGGATGACGGAACTGTAGGGTGCAATTAAAAGCGGAGTCACTTTCTGCCGCGGGATGCGCGCAAATGACGGACAAATAACCAGTCCGATATGGAGCGCGGCGACAAGTCGGCAAGTCGCCGCACTCCAAAAGAGCCGTGATTGTTCATCTTCACCTGACCAAAGCGACGTCTGAGACGACTCCCACTTTTAATTGCGCCCGAACTTGGGTCGAGAGTAGCCCTCTTCGGCGTTGGCGTGATAGTATGGATAATTTGAAGGTGCTCGAGAAAGTCGCCCCACGCCACGACTCCGCAACCGGATTAGTCGTAGTATTGCGCGATAGTTCTTAAACGCAAAAACCATAGGAACTCACTACTATGTCGAACGGCGAAGATTTTAAAGCGGAACTCGATAGACTCCGGTCCGAAAACGAGGCGCTGAAAAAAACCTCGGCCAAGGGCCTTACTCTGAAAGTCAGCGAAAAAGGGGGAGTATCCGTCTACGGGCTGGGACGCTTTCCCGTGACCCTTTACAAAGAGCAGTGGGCCAAGCTGCTGGACATGTCTGAAGAAATCCGCGCCTTCATCAAGGCGAATGAAAGCAAGCTAAAGGCGAAGGAATCCGCGCAATCCACGCAATCTTGAACGCGCGGTAGCCCTGGCCCACACTTCTCCCAGCTTCCTACTGCGGTGGCCGATCCGGGCCATTTTGCGCTCCATTTGACGAGCGGTATCGTTGCTAGGTCCTCTTGGCGGCCACAAAGTTCACAAATCGGTCAAGTTTTGTATCATGGCCGGGACGGCCATGCCACGACTTCAGTCGTGCCCGGCCGCTCCGAAGGAGCGGGAGGAACTTAGCCAGGGGTGAGCGTTTTTTGCGAACCCCTGGAACCCGTGCCTATGTGACCAACGCGCCCCGGCAGGGGCGCGGGGAGCTCCGGTAACCCCTGCCGGAGTGCGTATCGCTATTCCTATTCTATCCGGGGGTTCGCTTCGCTCACCCCCGGCTACGCTCCTATCGCCCCGCTGGGGCGGAATTCGGCACGACCGAAGCCGTGCCCTCCCGTTCTGATCCCATGAATGTAAATTTGACCATTTTGTGAACTTTGTTCGCAGCAATGGGCTATAGCGAGTCAGCTTGTACCGCCCAGTCCTTCACGGGCGAGACGCCCGTGCCACGATGGCTTCGTGGCATGGCCGGGACGGCCATGCCATATCTGGCCTGGGAATGCCTGGGCGGCATGAGATGCTTCCTCGCTAATGTCTAGCATGCCGGGATTTCCAGTCAAAGACGTTGCAGGGGACCTCGGAGACTTCGCGCTCAGAGAGCGGAGTTCCGAGGCTTACAGACCCGCCCCGAAATCGAAATGACCAATGACAAAGAGAGCGCGCGTTGACCCGCCTGGGAGATTTGTCATCTGTCATTGGTCATTTATGATTTTCAACAAATTGCCGATTTTGCCGAGACCCGGGGGGATGGTCAGAGATCTCACGGTAATGCTAGTTTGGCTACCACAATCGTAGTGTCATCTTCCGGGTAGGCTCGCCGGCTAAAACGAGTCAACTCAGCGCACAGCTGTTCACACAACTCCCGGGCGCTCATCGCTGCGTTGGCCCGCACAAAGTCTTCAAGCCGCTGGCGGCCAAACATCTCCTCCGCTTCGTTCTCCGCTTCGACGACACCATCTGTATATAGCAATAAAATGTCCCCCGGCACCAGATCGATGACCCGCTCGTTGTAAGTGGTGCCATCAAGGATGCCCAACACTGTCCCGCCGCTGGACAGAAGCCGGACCTGCCCATCCGGGCGCAACACGATGGCCGGATGATGGCCGGCATTGCTATAGGTGAAGCGACGGCGTTCGAGGTCCAGCACGCCATAAAAGGCAGAGACAAATTGATTAGGCTTCAAGCTCTCCGTCAGCAGCTTGTTCACCTTGCCAAAGATCGTGCGGATGGCGTAGTTATTTCGGATCTCTGCGCGCAAGAAGGCGCGGAAACTGGCCATGATGAGAGAGGCGGGGATGCCTTTGCCGACCACATCGGCCACCACAATGCCCAGATGCCCGTCTACAATAGGAATGAAATCGAAGTAATCGCCGCTGATCCCTTCAGAGGGAATGTTAACGCCTCCGAGGTCCAGACCTGGAACCTGCGGAACGGCTGTCGGGAGGAGGCTCAGCTGGACCTCGCGCGCGATCCGCAGTTGCTCTTCCAATCGCTTTTTCTCAATCAGTCCGTGATAGGGGACAGCCCTGGTAATTGAGACGGCCGTCTGCGATGCCAGGAGGCTCAGCCATTCCAGATCGCCTTCCTCGAACCTGGCGTGTTGATCGCTTTCCAGGTCGAAAGCGCCTATGACGTATCCGTCACTCTGGATCGGCACGGTCACCCGGCTGCGCGTCGTCTCTCTGAGATTTGAGCAAACCGGGTTTTCTGTCACCGGTGAACCGAGGAAAGGTTCGCCCGTGACAAGCACCTGCGCGACGGTACCATCGACGCTGTCGAGCGCAATTTCGGCCTGTTCGAATTTATCGTCCACCCGTCCCACCAGATACTTCACCGTCCTGGTCTCTGGCTCCACGAGGTATATCCGTGCGGCATCGTACGGAATCACGTCGCCGACTGAACCCAGTATGAAGTCGAGTACCTGATGAAGATCGACCGAGGCTCTGGTCTTCCGGTTGATTGCCAGCAGCAATCGCAGCATCGATTCGTCTCTGCCTTGATCCTTGAAAACACTCATCCCTACCTCTTGAGCTTGTAGGCGGCTGCGGGCAACCGAAGCTCGACCGGCCGCCGCTCAGAACAAAGCCGGTATTATACCGTATCCAAATATTCGTACCGGAGAGCGCCCGCACCCAGGCACACGGGGAGGACGCGGGCCCTGGGGCGATGCGCCTTTTTCTATGCCCATCGATTCCTCGTGTCTTCGAGCTGGGTTCGGCTTTACCGCCGAGACGCAAAGACACGAGGAATCAACGATTTTTTTGGTTGCGGCAGGGCTGCTCCGACCCAGCGGATTGCGGCCGCATTCTTGATTGCTCCGGGTATCCATCTCGTAACGAAATCACACAACCCTCTCCGCTACTCGGGCCTCTCTTTTTGGCTGAATTCGCGCCTCATGACAACTAGGGGATACCCTAGTATGGTGATTCGTAAATAGTCTATCAATTATGGTTCATCCTACGGAAAAAAGGATTCCAGCTTGTACTTCCATCCGTACAGAATCGCTCAACCGCACCACCTGGACTGAAGTGTCTCGCATTGTTCTTGTCCAAACTAAGTTTTTTTGTCACAATACGGTCCGCAGTCTCTTTCCCCAATACAGTACCTATTGTTTCAAAAGAACGACCTGCGGACAAGTGTCCTCATGAAAGCAGAACAGCGTCACCGTATTATGGCGGAGGTGGATGCGTCTTTGCGCATAGTCGAAATCGACCCCCAGACTGACCGCCGTTGGGAAGCATTGCTGACCAAGCTGCCGGACAGTCTGATATATCATCATCCAGTGTGGTTGCAGGTTCTTGAGGAGGGATGCGACTTCCAGCCTGTCCACCTGGCGTGCGAGGATGCTCATGGGCAGGTGCGGGGAATCTTGCCGCTCTTCTACGCGCGAGGATTCTTCACTGGCCGCCGCTACTTATCGCTGCCGCGCACGCCGGTAGGCGGTCCCCTCGCCCAGGACAAGCAGGCATTGGCTCTGTTAGTGCGCGCAGCGGCGGAGCGAGCCCGCAATGAGAAGAATACCCTATTTCAGGTCAAGATGATGTCAAACGCTCTTGACGGTCTGCTGGAAGGCTTCGTAGGTGTTCCATGGAGAGAGACATACGTACTGAAGTTACCTGACAGCCCCGACCGCTTGCGAATCGGCAATCCCCGCAACCACGCGCGTATCAAATGGGCTGTCAACAAGGCCGCCAAGCTGGGGGTGGAGGTTCATCCGGCCCAAACTGAAACCGAACTGCGAGACTGGTACAGGCTCTACCTGGAGACCATGCGCAGTATTGCCGTTCCGCCTCGCCCGTATCAGTTCTTTGAGGTAGCCTGGAAACGACTACACCCTCTCGGCTTCTTGCGGTTGCTGCTGGCAAGACAATCTGTGGCGGGACGCAGCAGGCTATTGGCTGGGTCGCTTTTTCTGATGTTTGGAAAGACGGTCTTTTATGCATTCTCTGGATGGAGACGTGAGGAGATGTCGTTACGCCCCAATGATGCCATCCAATGGCGGGCGATCCGGGATGCGTGCGCCCAAGGGTTTCGCTACTACGACCTTGGCGAGGTGACAAAGAATAACCGGGGACTGGCTCAGTTTAAGAGCAGTTGGGGAGGTGAGCCGCAATGGTTATACCGGTACTACTATCCCGCACCTCGCGAGTTGGAAACCGTTATCCTTGACTCGGAGAGCCGGGTCTATGAGCTCGCACGCGCTGCCTGGCGGCGGCTGCCGCTGGCAGTTACCGGGCTGTTGAGTAAGTTCGCCCACCTCTACTTCTAGTGAGCGAACCTCATACCGCCCAGTCAGGCCACGACTCAGTCGTACCGACCGCTCCGGAGCGGGAGGAACTTAGCCTGCGGTGAGCGCTTTTTGCGAACCCCTGGAACCCGTGCCTGCGTGACCAACGCGCCCCGGCAGGGCGCGGGGAGGGGCTTTTGCTCCCTGGCATCGACGCATTAAGTCGCTGCGCCACAATCAGGCCAGAATCCGTTTGGCGCTCGAAACCGTCTGGATCCACTCAGCCCACATGTCTGTAAAACACCTTGCCCACAACCGCCAGCATACCCTGCGGCAGGCGACGCATAATTTTTTTCGCCACGCGGTCCTCCCATCCGTTCCAGGAGAGCCGGGACACCCGTGCCGGATATCTCCAATAAGTTATCCGCGAACGGGCTGCTCCCCAATGCTCTTTGAACGCGATCAGCCCGGCATTTTCTGCGTCTGATCGGCCCAAGTCCAGCTCAACGGCACAATCCCGTTTGGCATCCTGGATCATTTTCCAGAATAACAGAATCATCCCCCCAAGACGGTTCAGTTCGACGTCCGATCCGCCGTACTTGTAGACCACCTTGTCCCGGAATCTCAGGGTAAGGATTGCTGCGGCAGGCCTTCCGTCCTTGGAGGCAACCCGGAGGGTCAATTGCTCGCCCATGCAGTCCATCAAGTTCTTAAACCAGCCGAACGGCTGGGGGGGCAGTTGGTGGCGCTTCCGCGTGAGTAACTGCAGGTGATAAAACTTCCTCAGGAGCGATGCGTTGCTGCCCGCTTCGTAGGTTAAGCCCTCGCGCTCTGCACGCCGAATCTTCCGCTGCACGCAATCCTTGTGGAAACCACGAAAGAGATCATCAGTTCCTGGATGAAGATCCAACCTGTGGCAATAGAACGTCTGGAACTCCCGGAAATCCGCAGGAAGCCAGCGTAACGAGTGCATGGGTCTTGTTTCGACGTAGTTCCAGTTTTCTTTCTGCAGTTCCTTGCCGAGGAAGCAGGAGATTTCTTGCAGCGCGTCCGTGCAGTCCTCTAAAGGCTGACAGTGATCGGAAAAAGGCAACGAGACCAGGCGCCGGCCCGTCAACCAGCTACGGACCTGGCAAAACGCCCAGCCATTTGCCAACTCACCGCCCGGCCGGGAGGTTGTGAATACAACGGGCTCGTATCCGTAAGTCTTCTGCAAAGCCAGCAGCCAGCCGGGCGCGTGAAACACAGTGGCGCCCGGGTGTCTTCGCAAAAAATCCGGCCATCGACGGTCGCGGAGCGGATCAACGAGGTAAACAGGCATTCCCAATCCCTCTTGTCTTGACGCCGACTTCGAGCGAACCAAGAGTGATTATCTGTGGCCTCAGGCGATGTTTGATCAGGGATCGAGCGCGTGGTTAGCATGCGAAAGAGAAGTAAAAAGTTCCGTTATTCGCCCGCTATTCGAAGAAAAGCAGAGATCGTCTTGCTCGTTTCCCGGTCCTAATAGTATCACGGAGCGGCCCGGCCGCAACCCAAAAGCCTCACCGCAGAGGCCGCAGAGAAAGATTTCGCTTCATTGTCCGCTTCTATTTGTCATGGGTCATTTGTCATTTGACCGAAAATCCTTGGCGGGGAAATTCCGGGGCATAGGCCCGTCAGGAAATAAGGTGTGCATTTTGGCGCGAGCGCCGGGCGGGCAGATGCAAGGCGCCGCGACGCAGGCGATGTGGTGACATCGTCGAGGAGCGGCAACGCCGCAGATGCCCGCCCGGCGCCGCGCCCCTCCGGGCTGCGGCCCGCAGGCCCGCTGGCTGTGTTGCTCGCTCCTTACATACCGCAGCGGGTATGCTCGTCGCTCGCGCCTTGCCAGCGGGCCTGGGGCCAGCAGCAAAATGTACACCTTATTTCCTGACGGGCCCTTAGTCCCTGATCTCATAAATACGGTAACGTATTTTTCGAGATAGCCAGGCGCCCTGGAAGGGCGCTGGCAGCTTAGCCGGGGGTGAGCGAAAGCGAACCCCCGGAATGTTTCAATAAACGAATGCGCCCCGGCAGGGGCTCCCTTCGTCCCGCTGGGGCGGAATACGTTGCCGTATTTTATGAAATCAGATACTTAGTTTGTTTCCCAAGTTCTTTGCGTCTTCGCGTCTTCGTGGTGAAGTGGGTGCTGTTTTTTACCACCAAAACGCGAAGACGCAGAGAATCAACAGTCCTTCGCAGTAAGCTTTCACGTGGCGATGACTTCCGGGAAGATCAAGAGTCTTGACGAGATGGTCAAGATACGGCGGCAACTCCGCGATCAGGGTAAGAAACTGGTCTTCACGAACGGTTGTTTTGACCTCCTGCATGTGGGGCACGTGCGGTATCTCCATCAAGCGCGTTCACTGGGCGACGCGCTCGCCGTGGGCGTCAATAGCGACAGTTCCGCGAGGGAGAGCAAAGGGCGGGGGCGTCCCGTTGTTCCTGAAATGGAAAGAGCGGAGATTCTTTCGGCGCTGGCATGCGTAGACTACGTGGTAGTCTTCGACGACCTCACCCCCCAGCGAGTCATCGACGCGCTTGTGCCTGACGTGCTTATCAAAGGAGCCGATTGGGAGATTTCGAAAATAGTGGGCCGGGAAACGGTGGAAAACGCCGGAGGAATCGTCCGAAACATTCCTCTAACCGAAGGGATCTCGACAAGCGGCATCATCAACAGGATCGTCAAGGGATTTGGAAGTAAGCCCTAGGCGAGACCCAGAGCCTCTGCTAACCCGAAAATCCTTTCGCCGACCGGAAAGAATTTTCGTTTGCGTAAATTGCACAAAATGAAACCACAGATGAACACCGATGAACACGGATCAGCAAAGCCGCAACCAAAGAAATCTCACCACGAAGACACGAAAACGCGAAGAAATCCTTTGCGATTCTTCGCGTTTTCGTGTCTTCGTGGTGAACAGGATGCGTGCGCTCGCAGGAGAACGCACAAAAATCCTTTGCAAAAAGCAAAGGATTTTCGGGTTAGTAGTGCAGATGAACATAGATCCGTGTTCATCCGTGTTCATCTGTGGTTTCGTTCATACTCTTGGCTGCGGTCTTGCCGCGCCGGGACACCGAGTTTCCGCGGCTTGATCTGATCGAGACCAACAATGGTTACCGGGATTACTGCCAGGGTAAATGCGCTCGAGGCGGTTCTGCAGAACGCGCTGGAAACCCCCGCGCTCAAACAGCTGGCGGCACGCGTGCGCGAGGGGGCCGGCGACCTCACGATTTCGGGAGTTACCGGCGGGGCCAGGGCACTCGCGATAGCTCAAGTGATCCTGGCCGGACACGGCCCCGTGGCAGTCTTCGCCGTCAACAACAAAGATGCCCAGAATCTGTCTC
>WNGL01014657.1_pt1 | contig 12311 bp, 10 predicted proteins | sample 5400591 | NCBI WGS metagenome assembly WNGL01 (sample SAMN13153377, study PRJNA577476) | soil metagenome | isolation source: 80 cm soil or saprolite under Garry oak tree replicate 1 | place: USA:California | collected 2016-06-15
TGAGCGTCGCTCCCTGGTAGAGCGCCGAGCGGACCAGCGGATGCCGGAACGCGATTGTCTTGCCTGTGATGCGGATCAGGCCGGATCCCTCGGCGGGATCCAGCGCGTCGGCCGGCAGCTCCAGCGTGGCCGCCGCCCGGAGCACGGCTGGGGCGTCGCCGGTATTGTCTGCGGCGGCGATCAGCAACGCGGTCTGCGCGTGCCGGGGAAGGCGCCCGATCTGCTGCCGGAACACGCCTTCCAGGCGGGGCGTGAGCGGCATCGCATCAGGCAGCGGGACCCGGCCGTTCAGCTGCTCCTCGGACAGGCTTCCGGGCAGCTCCAGCAGGGCCAGCGGATTGCCGTCGGCTTCAGCCAGCAGCCGCTCATACACGCTGGGCGCCGCCGCCCGGCCCATGGTCGCCAGCACCCTCATGGCGGCGTCCTGGCACAGCCCGGCGAGCGCGAGCTCGGGGAGCCCGGCAGCCTCGAACCGGCCCGCCTCGCTGTCCCGTACGCCGAACAGGATCGCGAGCTGCTCGGCCCGCAGCCGCCGGGCGGTGAACACCAGCGCGTCGGCGGACGGCCGGTCCACCCATTGCGCGTCGTCGACCAGGCACAGCAGGGGCTGGGTTTCGGCGGTGGCGGCGAGCAGGCTGAGCACCGCCGCGCAGATGAACAGCCGGTCCGGCTGCGGGGAGGGCGCCAGCCCGAGGGCGCCCGCCAGTGCCTGGGATTGGGTGCCTGGCAGCTCGCCCAGGTACGTCAGGACCGGCCGGAGGAGTTCGTGCAGTCCGGCGAACGCCAGGTCGGACTCGGCCTGCACGCCGACCGCGGACAGCACCAGCATCGGCGCCGCGTGCTGCCTGGCGTAGCCGAGCAGCGCTGACTTGCCGATCCCGGGCTCGCCCCGCACTACCAGCGCCCCGCCCGCGCCAGCTCGGGCACCTGCCAGCAGGCGGTCGATGACCGCGCACTCCTGCTCGCGTCCCGACAGCCGCACGGGCTGCTGCCCAGACCCCGCCATAGCGCGCATGGTAACCGGTGTCCCGGCCGCCGGCCAGAGGCCGTAAGACTCCCCGCGCGGGACGGCGGCCAGCGCTGTGACACGCGTACTGAGCCAGGTAGGGCCGGAACCGGATCACCTTAAGGCCGCTCATGTCGTCATCTCCACCTCGGCCTGCAGTTCGGGCGCGTCGATGTGCACCAGGCCCACCTCGGTGACCCGCTGCGGGTGCCGGGCGTACAGGTAGAGCAGGTAGATCACGCCGACGACCATGAACCCGGCCACGCCCGGCCCCATGTACGACGACGGCGGTGTCAGCGGCGCGACGAAGGAGAACGCCCGGATCCCCGCCGCGGTCAGCCAGGCCGGAACGAACGCGGCGATCCCCGCCAGCGGGATGATCAGGTGCAGCAGCGGGTTCCACCGCCGCCCGGGCCCACGATTAGCAGAAGAGGCGAAGTACCCGATGCAGGCCGCGTTGGCCACGATGTACACCGCGACGATGACGATCACGATCCCGGTCCCGACCATCGCGAACGCGCTGACCGGGTTGTAGGGCAGGCCGAGCCCGAGCGTGACCGCCACGGTGATCAGGAAGGTGACAAAGATGGCCACCACCGGCGAGCGGTGCCGGGGGAGCACCCGGGCCGCCACGTGGGGGAAGGCCCCGATCCGGCCCATCGCATAGCCGGTCCGGCTGGCCACGTTGAAGCCGGCGTTGGCGTTCGCGACCGTCGAGTTGACGATGGCCAAGAACACGAAGAACCAGAACAGCCCGTACAGCGACCGGGCCATCCCCACCCACGACGCCGCGCCGGAACTGCCGAACCCGGCGAATGCCGCCGGACCGAAGGCCACGTCCACCGCGTACGTGGTGAACACGTAGAGCAGGCCGATGCCCAGCGTGGCCAGCAACACCGCGCGCGGGACGGTGCGCCGCGGATCCCGCGCCTCCTCGGCCAGCGGCGCCGCGCCCTCGAACCCGCCGAACGCCAGCATCGAGTACACCGAGCCCGCGATCACCCCGGAGATGCCGTGGAACCCTCTCGGGGTGTACTTGGTGGTGAACACCGCGGCCGTGTTGGCGTGCCCGGCGTGCACGACGAAGAACACCGCGAGCACTCCGAACACCGCGATCTCGGTGGTGCCGAGTAGGGTGCCCAGCCGCGCCGAGGTCCTGATGCCGTAAAAGCCCGCGGCCAGGATGATCACCGCGCCGGCCAGCGACCACGGCCACCACAGACTCGCCGGGTATCCGCGGAAATCAGAGCTGATCGTGCTCGCCGTGGTGAATCCCAGCTGCAGCAGCGAAATCGGCGCGATCAGCACCCCGACCAGCACGTAGCCCCACGCGGTCAGGAACCCCACCGCCGGATGCAGCCCCCGGGCCGTGTAGGTGGCCAGCGACCCCGCCGACGGAAGCTCGCGCGCCAGCAGGCCGATACACGACGCCGACGGCAGGCACGCGACGAGCGCGACCAGCACCGACAGCGGCAGCGCCCCGCCCGCGTACAACGCGCCTGCCGGGATCGCGGCCGCGATCGCGGCGCCGGGTGCCATGTCGGTAATCGACTGGAACAGCACCTCGCGCAGGCCGATCGCATCACGGCGCAGACCCAGGACGCTCGGCGCTGCCCCTGAGACAGCTTCGTCCCTGGCCGCCATGGCGTCATGATCGCATGGACAATTCCTTTGGCACAGACTTCGCTGTGCTTCGTTCGAATCTGCGTCATTCAGATCCACGCCGGGTTTCGCCGGCACGGCGCGGGCGTCAACTCCAGCCCCGTACGAGCGCACCAGCACGCCCGGCACCGCGGCCACCAGCCGGGGCCATAAGACCCGCGGCAGATCGGGTGACCAGCGATGTGACTAGTGACTTCACCGATGCCAGCCGGCCGATGGCCGGGCGAGGTTGGTGACGTAAGCGAAGCACCGGTTCCCGGTTAGAAAGGACAGCCGATGATACGCGCTGACCACCTCACCAATGGGAGGGAATGACCATGAGCACGCAACAATCCATCAACCCCGGCGCCGGGCCGCTCGCCCGCGCGGCGCGGCTGGGCCTGTGGGCGCTGCCGGCGTGGGCGGCGCTGCTGTTTGCCGGCACGCTCACCCACCAGCCCTCGTGGAAGACGGACCTGGCGGGCTGGTCCCGGTACGTCACCACCCCCGAGTTCCTGGCCAGCCACCTGGTCGCCAGCATCCTGGCCGCCGGCATCGGGGCGGTAGCCATGGTCGCGCTGGGAGCGGTGCTGGCCAGCCGGGGGCACCCGCGAGCCGGGCTGTGGGCGATGGTGACCGGGGTGTTCGCGAACGTCCTGTCCGCCGCGGTCTTCGGCGTCGCCGCGTTCGCCCAGCCCGCCATCGGCCGCGACTACCTGGCCGGCCACACCGCGCAGGCCCGCCTGCTGGTCAGCACCGCGGTGAACGGAGGCTGGCTGAACGCCACGGCCATCCCTGCGGAGGTGTTGCTCGTCGCCAGCGTGGTCGTGGCCGGGGTAGGCGTCGCCCGGACCGGGTCGCTGCCGAAGGCCGCGGGGATCGGCTTTGCGGTCTCGATCGTGCTGTTTGTGATCGGCGGCATCCCCGACAACGGGCCCTGGCAGAGCATCGCGGCGGCCCTGATGACCGCATCCGCCGTGTGGATCGCGGCCGCCGCCGGGCGCCGCGGCGCACCAGCCCCGGCCGGCGCGGGGGACGCCGTCACAGCCGGAAGCCATCCCGACGTCGCGCACAGCAGGCCGGCGGGCGCGCGGTAACGCGCCAGGCCCCGGGCTAGTCAGGAACCCAGGAGGAGGAACCACCATGCGAATAGGAAAAGCTGCCGTGGCCGGCGTGGCCATCGCCGCGCTGGCCGCCGTGGCCGGCACGGTGTCAGCCGCGGCCGCGTCACCGGCGCCCAGTCCTGTCACCGCCCAATCCAGGACGCTGATCTTCACCGTGCACTTCAGCCCGTTCGAAGTCCTTCACCTCAACCCCGACCCCGACCCGACAACGGGGTTCGGGTTCGGCGACGAGCTGACCTTCCATGACCTGCTGTTCTCCCACGGCACGCAAGCCGGTGACGAGGGCGGCTCCTGCGTGATCGTCGATGCCAGCCAGCTACTGGCGAACTGCACCGAGGTCATCCGGCTAAAGCAGGGCACCATCACCGCGGAGGGCCTGACCGGGCCACCGCCCACCAAACACCTCGCGCTCACCGGCGGAACCGGCCTCTACCGCAACGCCGGCGGGGAAGCCACCCTGACCGAATTCGGCCCCACAACGGGCAGGCTGACGCTCCACCTGCTTGGTTTCTCACCTGGCGGGTGAGCCACCAAGCCCGGCCCGGGCCTGGCCACCAAGCCGGGCCCGGCGCGGCCGCTTCAGCGCCGGACCGCCCTGGCCGGGCAGGCATGCCGAACGCCGCCGGCACGAGGAAACGACAGAAATGCCTGTTCGTTGCGGCACGGACGGCCATGTCGAACGACCGGGATCGGCGCCAAATCGGCGGATCCGGTTCGCGAGGTGACGATGGATCCAGACGCAGAGCGTGACGCTCACCCGGTCGGCGGGTCAGCCTCGGCGGCCGCGGCATCCCGGAGCACCCGGCGCAGGATCTTGCCGGAGGGCGACTTGGGGATCGCCTCGATCACTTCCAGCCGCCGGATCTGCTTGTAGCCGGCCACCTGCGAGGCGGCGAACCGCTGGATCTCCTCCGGGCGGGCGGAAGCGCCGGACCGCAGCGTGACGTACCCGACGGGAATCTCGCCGGCCTCCTCATCCGGCAGGCCGACCACCGCCGCGTCGGTGACGTCGGGGTGGCGGAGCAGGACCGCTTCCAGCTCGGCCGGGGGGACCTGGAATCCCTTGTACTTGACGAGTTCCTTCAGCCGGTCGGTCACGTACACGTGGCCGTCGGCGTCGATGTGGCCGAGGTCACCGGTGTGCAGCCAGCCATCGGAGTCGATCGTGGCCGCGGTCGCCTGCGGGTTGTTCAGGTAGCCCTTCATCACCTGCGGCCCGCGCACCCAGATCTCCCCATCCTGGCCGGTACCAAGGTCTGTCCCGCGGACTGGGTCGACGATCCGGGTCTGGGTGTTCGGCGCGGTGACCCCGATCGATCCCGGCTTGAACCCGCCCGGCGGGGTGACATGGGTGACCGGTGACGCCTCGGTCATCCCGTAGCCCTGGACCACCTCACAGCCCAGCCGCCTGCCGCAGGCGACGGCCAGGTCAGCCTTCAGCGGCGCCGCCCCGGACAGAACCCACGTCAGCGCGCTGAGGTCGAAGGTGTCCACCAGCGGGTGCTTGGCCAGCGCGACCACGATCGGTGGGGCCACGAACGACCGGGTGATCCGGTACTCCTGGTGGACCCAGAGGAACTGCTCCAGGTCGAACCGGGGCAGCGTGACAATGGTCACCCCGGCCCGCAGCCCGCAGTTCATCAACACCTGCATGCCATAGATGTGGAAGAACGGCATCACCGCGACCAGGCTGTCCTCGGGCCGCAGCTGCAGCGCCGCCAGTGTCTGCGCGATGTTGGCGACCAGGTTGCGGTGGGTGAGCATGACACCCTTGCACAACCCCGTGGTGCCCGAGGAGTACGGCAGGGCCACGACATCGCCGGGCCCGACCGGCACCTGCCCGGCCAGCGGCGCGGCGAACAGGCCCGCGAGCGGCTTGACGGCGTGCGCCTCACCGAGCACGTAAATCTCTGCGACCTGCGCTCCGGCGCAGCCACGGGAGGCGGCCGTCACCAGCGGCGGGATGGTTACGAGGATCCGGGCGCCGGAATCTTGCAGCTGGCTGTGCACCTCGGCCTCGGTGTAGGTGGGGTTGATCGTGGTGACGATCCCGCCCGCCATCGCGACCGCATGGAACACCACGGCGTACTCGGGCATGTTCGGCGCCATCAGGGCCAGCACGTCTCCCTTGGCGAACCCGCTGGCTGCCAGCCCGCCAGCCAGCGAGGCGGTCGCGCTCGCCAAGCCGCCGTAGGTGAGGGCCCGGCCGGAAAGACCGTCGATCAGCGCCGGCTTGTCCGCCCGCCCGGCCGCCCCGGCCAGGACGTATGCGGTGAGCGGGAGATCTGGGATCTCGACATCTGGCAAGGGGCTGGGATAGATCATCGGTCCTCCTCACCCAGGGCACGTGAACCCCTCGCGCTCCCAGCCTGAGTTCCGCAGTTCACCGGGCTTCTGGTCTACGCGCAGGTCAGAAGGGGTGCCGGATGCCTGGATCGTGTACCAGAGACCTTCCGCGGACGCCGGACATGCCGCTGACCTGGGACTTCACGGAGGCGTGTGTCTAGTTTCCGTCCCAGCTGCGGAAGTCAGGCCCAGGGAGTCGTCTGATTGTCCGCCCAGCGGCAAGATGGCACAAGATCCACTCGGGCGGAGATCTCCGCGCGAGCGGTGGTTTCCACCCTGCTTGCCAGCCTGCGTTTACGGTCCCCCCATGCCGCCATAACGATCGTTCGTGTACAGCACCGACCGCCGTTCCACCCGAAACGTCGGAGCGCATAACGGCGGCTCAGGGTGCGCCCGACTTCAGGCTCCCAGTTACCTAATCGTGATCGAGTTGGCCGTCTTCGAGCAGTCGCTCATGGCGGCCAGTGGGCAGATTACGGACTCTGCGCCACCGGGACCGGCTCCGACATCCGAGAGCGGGCATGTGCCGCCATCCGCGCGAGCTGTACGGGCGGCATCGTCCGGCGCTGCGGCTGCCGCGGCACCGGCGCTGGCGGCCTCGGCGGGACCCAGCTGGAGTAGATGCGGCCAGGGCGCGCCGGCAGCAACGGAGCCTGCACCGGGCGGCGCATGCCTGGCACGAAGGGCGGCGGGGCCGCTGGCCGAGCTTCACGGACAATCCCAGCCGAGGCGGGCGTCTGCTTGTCCTCGGGCTCGTGCGGGGAATCGGCACGGTCGGTCAGGGGCTGAACGGGCATCTGCTTGCTGATCTGGACGGCCGCGACGTGGTGCACAACGGGCTCGGCACGGACCGGCGCAGCGGGAAGCAGGCAGGCTGAGCAGAACACGGCTCCGCTGGCCAGCAGCAGCCCGCACCGCTCGCACTGGCAGCGGGTGCAGTATTCGCGCTCACGCTCGCGGTCGTGGCAGTCATGTCCGGCGGGCTCCAGCAGACGATGGCAGCGCTTGCAGCGGCGGCGCGATTCAGTCACAGGATGATCTTACGGGGGCGGCTCCGGATATCCCGGATGCGCGCCGTGATGTCATCGCCCATGGCGGGACGTCCCGGACCATGGCATGCCTGCCAGCGAGGATGGCCCGGATCTGCTCCGCGACGTCATCGCCAGGACTCAGGTAGAGGCCGACCCCCGTCCGGAGATCCTTCTCAAGGTCGAACGCCGGAGGCGGCCAGTCCGGGGTAACCGGCTGGCCGCCTCCGGCGAGCGATGCTCGCCTGACGATGCCGGGATCTATGACCAGCGCACCCACAGCCTCCGTCGCCGGTCATCGCACCGCCGATCCTGAATCCGACCGAGGCCACGAGCTGGCGGCGGCCGTCATCGTCTAGCTGCTCCCACCTGCAGGCGAACGTCTCGCCGGTCGGCCTGCGCTCCACGCTCGCGGGCACGACGGGCTGAGCCGCCAGGGTATCTCGGCGAGCCTCCAGCCGCGGCATGAGGTCCCCGGCACTGCGATACGCCGGCGCCGCCAGGCTAGCGGACGTCATGTCACCTGATAGCCGGCCAGGCCCGCGGGGCGGGCCGTCTCCCCGCCCTCGGCGACGCCGGCCGCATCCTCTCTCACGGCGGGCTACTCCGCCCAGCCAGCCTCTCCCTCGGCGTGAGCCCGATCGAGCAGGCGATGACCAGCGCTGGATAGCAGCCTGGCACGAGGAGCCCCGGCTGGCAGGAGGCTGCCGCCCAGTCCAAGCCCCGGCGCAGAACGACGAGATCTGTGCCGCCCGCCTCACCCATTGCGGGACGTTCCTCAAGGTACATAACGGCGGATACTTGCACACTGGGCCCGGGCCGGCACCCGTCACTGAGTGTGATCCGATCTCAGGACCGGCGTGTTGCCTGCCGGCTATGCGTGCCGCAGGAGATGCAGACCTGTAGCTACCGCCGCCAGTCCGTGTCATTCTCGTCGGGATGCTTGATCAACGGCAGGGTCGTCACCTGCTCATGCTGGAGCAGGTCCGCCGTCCTGATCTGAACGGATTCGGTCTGGCTCCCTGCGGCAAAGACCACCGTTTCGTGCTGGAGCACCTCCTGATCGACGTAGAGCGGTGCGCCCAGCAGCGAGCCAAGCGGCGGCAGCGCGCCCAGCTCGATGCCTGGAAAGTCCCGTCGCAGCTCCTCTTCGGTGGCAAGCCGGACATGGCGATCGCCCACCGCTGCCTGGACGAGATGCATGTCGAGGCGACAGGTTGCCGGGACCGCCATCAGGGCGTAGCCGCCCGCGACGCGCATCGCGACCGTCTTGAGAACCTCGCTGGCGTTAATGCCGAGTGCCCTCGCCTCGGCGATCGAGGTGTAGGTCTGCTGGTGCGCGATGGCCTCGAACGGGACACCGTGGGTTTCGAGATGCTCCGTTACCTGCGTCATCACCCCGCCCCTCATCTCGCCGGGGAACCGATCATAACGCGGATACGCCCTCGCGGCCCATGGCAGTTACCGGCCCGCCGGGGGCGGCCGGGGGCCGCATGATCGCCGGCAGCCCGCGGCCGTTCACGATCAGGGCGTGACACCACGCCTCGGGGCCGTCTCACCTGCCCGGCGGTTAGCCTCGATTCCCGGTGAACCGATCGGGCAGGCCTTCAGCCACCCGCCACGTCGCTGACCAGGCCAGATTGCCAGGCTTCAACTGGCCAACCTGAATGCGTCAGTCGGGACGGCAATGGCGGTTCCGTACAGGTTTCCTGCCTGCCTGGCCTCAACTGGACTAACGCACTGGGAATCGAGGTTAGGGCGCCTGGCGTGATCGCGGCAACGACGAGCATGACCGCGCCACGACGGGGCAAGACCCGTTCATGCGGTACGTGGAACTGCGCCGGCACACCGATAACGAGGGTGACCGCCTGACACCACAGGGAGCGGCAGACGCCGAGATGATCGGCCGGGGCGGGCTGCACCCGCCCTACGCCGCATTCGTTTCCACCGGTGCGGCCCGCGCCACCCAGATGCTGGAAATCTTGCGGCACGCGGCCGGCCAGGACGATACCCCGATCACCGCGGCGACGGGGCTGCGGTCTTCGGTGGAGAATCGCTGGCGTGACGCAGCCAAGGCAGCGGGCAAGCGAGCGGAGCTGAAGGACATCCGGGCCATCGACCCGGACCTGGTCGAGCGCGAGTCTTGGTCGCTCGGCTTGGCGCTGCGGCAGGTGGTGGCGGGGCTGCCCGAGGGCGGCCGGGCGCTGGTGGTGGGCCACAGCCCCACCACCGAGGCCGCCGTGCTCGGGCTCGCCGGCCTGGTTGTCCCGCCACTGGGCAAGGGCAAAGGGGTTCTGCTGGTCGAGGACGGCGGGGACTACCGGGTGGAGCCGCTGGACTAAATGGCGGTGAGAGACGGCGGATCGGCGCGTAAGCCAGGAGCAGGGCTAATCATGGAGAGTGACGTTGAGCCTGGGCAGCCTGCGGCCGGATCGCCGACTCGGCGCGGCAGACAGATGAGACGATCGCGCTGGTGGGCGCATGCAGATCACACAGCTGTGGCCTTGTTGGCTGGGCAGCGCATGATGTCAGCCGTGCTGACGGGTGGCAACGCTGGCACCGGTACCCTTTGCGGTTAATCCGGTAGGTCGCCTGACGCCCGCCGGCCCTCACCTCGTACACCTCGTCTCGGGTCGGACACTGTCGCGTCGGCGGCCATGACCAGGTGGCGGTGTACGGTAGCGCGGCGCCTCGCGATGAGTTCGCAGGCTGCGTATCGTCCTACCGGGCATGGCATACGCATCGGTGAACGGCCTGCAGCTCTACTACGAGATTCGCGGTAGCGGGAGGCCACTCGTACTGCTCCACGGTGGCCTGCTGACCATCGACCTCAATTTCGGGCCGTTGCTCGGACCCCTTGCGGCGAGCAGGCAGGTGATCGCGGTGGAGCTCCAGGGTCACGGGCACACCGCCGATACCGGCCGGCCGATGACGATCGAGGCGCTGGCCGGTGACGTCGTTGCGCTGCTGGATCATCTGGGGATCGCCGAGGCCGATCTGTTCGGTTTCAGCCTCGGCGGCCTGGTCGCTTGCGCGGTTGCGCTCGGCGCGCCTGCCCGGGCCGGCAAGCTGATCGTCGCTTCGGCGGATGCCCACCGCCCGCCGGGCAGGGAGAGCGCGCCACTCGACGAGGGCCGCCTGCCGACGGCGGCCGACTTCCAGGCGTGGCGCGATGCCTACGAGGCGGTCGCTCCCGACCCGGCGCATTTCGACGAGTTCGCGGCCAAGACCTCGGCGATGGTGCACGAGTTCGCGGGGTGGACCGGCGAGCTGCGGTCACTGCAGATGCCGACCCTGCTGATCTTCGGCGACCGTGACTTCACACCATTGCCTCACGTGGTGGAGCTGTTCGAGCTGCTGCCGGACGCGCAACTGGCAGTGCTCCCCGGGACCACGCACGTTGGCGTGACACGGCGGCCCGGCGAAGTGCTCGCGCTGATCATGCCGTTCCTCGGCGCGCGCTGAGCGGCGGTCATGCACGCGCCGCCAGATCCCGGACCGCCCAAACACGTGGGTCTGAGCATTGACGTCGTCAGCGGACCGGCCGGTCCCCTGGCCCGGGTGTGGACCGCGAAGTGCGACAGTCCGGCCGACTTCAGCTCGATCGCCTCGGTTAACCCGGGGATAGGGTTCGTGCGGGTCGGCGGCGCCACGACGGTGCACCTGCGCGGCCCGGAGATGAGGGCGACGACATTGTCGTGCCCGCGTGACGCGGAGTACTTCGGAGCGGATTTCCGCCTTGGGGCGTACCTGCCGATGTTCCCTCCCGCCCGGCTCGCCAACCTGCAGGACGCGGTGCTGCCGATCCTGCCGGACGGCCGGATTCTGCTGGACGCCCGGGCTTGGGAGATGCCCACGCCACAAAACGTCGACGTCTTCATCGACCGTCTCAAGCGGGCCGGGCTGCTGGTCTTCGATCCCCTGGTCGAGGAGCTGCAGCACGGCGGCGCGACAGGCACCGTGCCGGAGCGGACCGCGCAGAGCCGGTTCGTGCGGGCCGTCGGCCTGTCGCGCCGCAAGCTGCAGCTGATTGAGCGGGCACGGCACTCAGCCGGCTGCTGCGCACGGGGGCGCCCATCGCGGACGTGGTCTTCAGCGCGGGCTACTACGACCAGCCGCACCTGACCCGCGTGCTCCGGCAGCTAATCGGCCGCACACCAGCCGAGCTGGTGCGCGGCGGGATGTTCCTGGACTTGTAACCTGCGTTTCGGTACAAGACAAGCCCTGGACCCAGCCCCTACGCTCCTCGCCATGAGGACGCTGGCCGGATCGGCCTAGATCTCACTCGGCGGGATGGTCTCCGCCGAGACCTTCCGGCCCCCTCATGGGCAGTTCCAGCACGATACGCACACCCGGATAATCCGCGAAGTCGATGGGGTCCGCCGACGCTCACATGCTCGTGCGGGCAACCTGCACATCTGGTGGACAACGCTAAGAAGATGGAGTAAGCGCGTGCGTCAGATCATCAACTCGACCTATGTCACCCTCGACGGTGTCATCAAGAACCCGCACCTCTGGCCATCGGTCGGCGGCTTCAGCAACCAAGGCAATCAGGTCCAGGCCGAGCTGCTGGAGCGTTGCGACGCGGTGCTGATGGGCCGGCGCACCTACGAGGAATTCGCCCCGGTGTGGCCTGCCCGCTCTGGCGACCCGGTCAGCGACCGTATGAACGCGCTCCCCAAGTACGTCGTCTCGACCACCCTCACCGACCCGCAGTGGCACAACACGACCGTCATCGCCCACGATCCGATCGAAGCCATCCGCGACCTCAAGCAGCAGCCCGGCGCCGACATCGTGCAGTACGGCTTCGGCCCCGTGTCCCACGCACTCATGGCCGCCGGACTGCTCGACGAGCTGCGCCTGTGGGTGCACCCGTTCTTCACCGGCACCGGCACGGCCAGCGATCTGCTCTACCGCACCGGATCGTCCGGCAGCTTCGAACTCGCCGACTCGACCCGCCTCGACAGCGGCATCGTGATCCTCACCTACCGGAGCCCGGCAAGCTGACGCAACGGAGCAGGTCGCGGACTACCAAGGGCTCGTCAGACGCCTCAACCTGCCCACCGGGGGGACAGCGCCCACGGAACTCGCCTACGACGACATCCGCGCAAGCGCGCTCACACACTCCGCCCGGCGAAGATTCTCTCTGGGATGCCCTATGGGACA
>WNGL01008106.1_pt1 | contig 12310 bp, 11 predicted proteins | sample 5400591 | NCBI WGS metagenome assembly WNGL01 (sample SAMN13153377, study PRJNA577476) | soil metagenome | isolation source: 80 cm soil or saprolite under Garry oak tree replicate 1 | place: USA:California | collected 2016-06-15
AGGCTCGTTATCAAGGCGTTGATGCACACGCTCTTGCCCTGGCCGGTCGCGCCGGCGATGAGCAGATGCGGCATGCGCGTCAAGTCACCGACGATCGACTGGCCCGAGACGTCGTTGCCGAGTGCGAGCGCAAGTGTGTGCGTGCCTTCGCGAAACGCCGCCGTCTCCACGACCTCACGAATCGTCACCAGGCTCGCGGCTTTGTTCGGCACCTCGATACCCACCGCCGCCTTGCCCGGGATGGGCGCCTCGATGCGAAGGGGCGCGGCCGCCAGCGCGAGGGATAGATCGTTGAGGAGCGCGGTAATCCTTTTGACCTGTACACCGGGGCCGGGCTGAAGCTCGTATTGAGTCACCGCCGGCCCTGGGTTGACTCCGACGACCTTGCATGAGACGCCGAAGGTCTCGAGCGTGTTCTCGATGACCTTGACGTTGCGCTTGATCTCGTCGGCCATGCGCTCGCGGCGCGCGGTCACGGTGTCGAGGAGGGCGATCGATGGCAGCTTCCATTCGATCTCCGGAGCATCGTCTTCGGGTTCGGCGACGACTCGGAGTGCAGGCTTCTCCCTCGCTTTCTCCGGCTCCTCATCAGGCTCAGTCTCGGATTCGCTGACGGCCTCAGGTCTTGTCTCGACCTCCCAGCTGCGCAGCGCCGCGGGCGCTACCGGCGGATAGGCAGGGCCGGCCGGACCGAGATCTTCAGTGACGACGGGCGTCGCTTTCGTGGCACCTTTTGGCTGCTGGCCTGTCGGCGCAGCGACCAATCGCTCCAGACGCCGGCGCTCGGCGTATGTGGCTTGCACCGCTTTCACGACTGTCGCGATGAGGGCGCCGGGACTGAAATGGATGGTCACGATGAGACCGATCACGAGGGCCGCGACCAGCAGCGACCACGCTCCCCACTTCCCGGCCAGGCCGATAACCGCGTCATCGATCGCTCGCCCCGCGGATCCGCCCGCTTGCGCGGCCAGCCCGAACAGGCCCACGAGCGCGATCACTGCCACGGTGCCCGCGAGCACATCGAGAAGCCGCGGCCTCGGCGCCTGCGGCCACAGCATATACGCGCCGAGAGCAACCGCTCCCGTAACCGGGACGAACCACGCGCGGCCGAAGCTCGCCACCAGCCATTGCTGGAGCCCGGCAAGGATCGATCCGGCGTGGCTGGCGACCGCGAGGAGCCCGAGCAAGCCGACCAGGATCAGAAGCACGCCGAAGATCTCGCGCACCTGACGTTGCGTGAGATGCGGCCGTCTGCCCCGCTTGGAGCGCGATGTGCGCGAGCGTGCGGATGAAGCGCGACGGGCGCTATTTGCGTGTGAGCGTGAGCCTCGTGAGTTGGTGCGACGCATGCTGGTCAGCCCGGCGCGCCGGGCTCAGCGGATTCTACACCGGCCCGATTCAGCCTTCCGATTCTGCCCATACTCTCTCCGTGGCTGTCGATCCGTTCGCAGATGCCGAGACTCGTTACGGTGTTCTCGTCGAGGAGCGTCGTAACGGCGGTCTTCAGGCACGAGCTTTTCGGCTCGCGGTGCGCGACCTCGCGGTGCTCGATGGCGAAGGTCGGCGATGGATGCTCGGACCCGAGGACGGTATCTGGTATCGCCGAGAACGCGAGCGGTGGCTGCAAGCGGATCCTCCGCGCCGGCTCGTGTGTTCATCCTGCGGGCATCACAACTTGGGACGCCACAGCTATTGCGTAGAGTGCGGGCAACGGTTGAACCGCTAGGCCGACTTTATTTCAGCGGATGAGTCTGCGCCCACCAGATGCCGCCGGTCAATGCGGCTGCAAACGGCACCAGCGCGGCCAATAGCCACAGCCGCCACCAGATCGGCCGCTGCTGGCCACGCAACAGCTCGTGACCGCAGAAACCGCAGTAGCGGTCGAACGGGCCGGCAATGCCTCGACAGTTGCCGCACTGGTGCAGCTGCAGCCCGCAGTGCCCGCAACGCATCTCATCGGCGTGGTCCAGCACCATGGCCGGCTGGTCGCAGCGAGGGCACAGACTCGGCGCGATCAGAGCCAGCGGCGGAAGCTTCATACCTAACCCACCAGCGTGGTTTGGGCGACCGGGTTTATCCCGGACGCAATCTTGCTCTCTGTTTTCGCCATGCGTTGCCTGGAGTAAAGCATTCCGAAAGTCACCTCAGCGGGAAAGAGAGCAGCCACGCGAAGCGCCCGGCGATGAGAGGGAACCGGCAGGTTCCCTCTCATATTTCCGTCACGACAGGAATCACCATCGGCCGGCGCCGGGTTTGCTTCCAGACCGTTTTCTGCACAGCGTCGTGGATGACCTCGTTGAGCGTGTTGACGTCGGCGTGGGTATCCGCAAATTTCTTGAGGCTGTCCATCACAGCTCTCCGCGCATCAGTCATGAGTTTGGATGAGAGCTCGGGCTCGATGACGCCGCGCGAAACCAGGTCAGGCCCGGCGCGCACGGTGCCGGTGTCGCGGTCGAGGACCAAAGTGACGACCAGAATTCCATCCTCCGCCAGGTGGCGGCGGTCGCGCAGCACCGCTTTCTCGACGTCGCCAACCCCAAGCCCGTCGACGAAGACCAGGCCCGTGGCGATCTTGTCACCACGGCGGATCGAATCCGTGTCGAGCTCCACTGTGTCGCCATCTTCGACGACCAGGATCCGGTCTGCGTCGATCCCTGCCTCGCGTGCAAGATCGGCGTGCTGGTACAGCTGCCGGTATTCGCCGTGAACTGGAATGAAGTAGCGCGGCCGAACGGCGTCGATCATCTCGCGGAGCTCGTCTTTCTGCGCGTGCCCGGTGACGTGGACGTGGCCGACCTCGGAGTAGAAAACGTGCGCGCCGTGGCGGTACAGGTTGTTGACGGTCTGGTGCACGCTTCGCTCGTTGCCGGGAATCGGCCGTGCCGAGATGACCACCCAGTCTCCCTTCAACACGTTGACCGCAGGGTGACGCTGGGCGGCAAACCGCGCCAGCGCGGACATCGGCTCGCCTTGGCTTCCGGCCGTGAGCAGCAGCAGCTTCGAGGGCGGGACCTTGTCGACGTTCTCGAGCGCGACCGTCAGACCCTCCGGCACTTTCAGGAAGCCAAGCTCGCGCGCGGTCTTGAAGTTGGTCTGCAGGCTGCGACCGACAACGGCGACCTTGCGGTCGAACTGCACCGCCATCCTCACGAGGTGCTGGATGCGGTGGATGTTGGATGCGAAGTTTGCGACCACGATGCGTCCCGGTGCTTCGCCGAAGATGCGCTCGAATGGGGCATGCAGGTCCCGCTCCGAGCCGGATCGGCCCGACCGTTCCGCATTGGTGGAGTCGCTCAGCAGCAGCTGAACGCCCTCATCGCCGAGGCGCCGGAATCGTTCCATGTCGGTCGGATAACCGTCGGGCGGATCGGGGTCGAGCTTGAAGTCGCTGGTGTAGATGACGCGCCCGACCGGGGTCTGGATCGCGAGGGCGACGGCGTCAGGGATCGAATGGCACACAGCGATCGTCTCGACGCGAAACGGACCTAGCTGGACCGTGTCGCCCACGCGAACCTCGCGTAGGTCCGCCTCGCGCAGGATCCGGTGCTCCTTCAGCTTGGGCTTGACCAACCCAAGCGTGAGCCGCGTCCCGTAGACCGGGACGTTGATCTTCTTGAGTGCGAACGGGAGCCCGCCGATGTGGTCTTCGTGCCCATGGCTGAGAAAAATTCCGAGCACTTTGCGACGCGGCTCGAGCAGGTACGAGATGTCGGGCAGGACGAGGTCGATCCCAAGCATGTCCTCTTGCGGGAACATGAGCCCGGCGTCGACGACGAGGACCTGGTCCTGCCACTCGAGCGCCCACATGTTGATCCCGACCTCGCCAAGGCCGCCGAGCGGCAGGTATCGAAGCCCGCTCACAGGAGACGCAGCTGTTCTGCCTCCTGCTTGGGGATTGCGATCGGTTCCGGCGGTGGTGGCGGCGCCAGGAGCTTGTCCAGGTACGCCTTCACCCGGTCGAAGTCTTGCTCGAGGTCGGCGACGAGCGCGCCGTTGTGCAGAGCCGCGGCCGGGTGGTACAGGGGCACGTATGCGACATCACCGCGCCGGACGAGGCTCCCGTGGACGCGCGAGATCGAGCCCTGTCCAGGCAAGAGGCGCTCGAGGGCATGCCTGCCGAGGATGAGCACGACCTTCGGCTTGATCAGCGCGAGCTGACGCGCGAGGTATGGCGAGCAGGATTCGACCTCGTTTGGCATCGGGTCGCGGTTTTGCGGCGGCCTGCACTTGAGCACGTTGGTTATGTAGACGTCTGAGCGGCCGAGGCCGATTCGCGCCAGCAGCGTGTCCAGCAAGTGGCCCGCCGCGCCAACGAACGGTTCGCCCTGCCGGTCCTCATTGAAGCCAGGCGCCTCGCCGACGATCATGATGTCGGCCGGACAGGGTCCCACCCCGGGCACGGCTTGCGTCCGCGTCGCGTGGAGTCCGCACTTGACGCACGCGCGGACCTCCACGTGGAGAACGTCGAGCTCTGGTGATGCGCTAGGCGACTTTCACTCCAGTGTTGTACGTGATCAAATCACCGGCCTCGCCGATCGTCTGCATCACGGACTTGAGCTGATCGTCCGTGAGCGGAACGAGTGGCAGCCGGAACGGACCCGTCGTGAAGCCCATAGCGTTGAGCGCGGACTTGATCGGCACCGGGTTGGCCGCCGTGGTCATCAGTGTCTTGATCACGGGCAGTAGGCCCTGGTGGATGTCCTGCGCCGTCTTGTTATCCGCCTTGACGTAAGCGTCGATCAGTCTTTTCATCGAGCGGCCGGCGATGTGGGACACGACGCAGATCACGCCGTAGCCGCCAACCGCGAGAAGCGGGAGCGTCCAGCTGTCGTCGCCGCTCCAGACATTGAACTGCCTTGGCTTGCCTGCGCATACGAGTCCAATCTGATCGAGGTCGCCGCTGGCTTCTTTGACTCCGACGATGCCCGCAAGCTGCGCGCATCGAAGCGTCGTCGACGCCGTCATGTTGACAGCGGTACGGCCCTGGATGTTGTACATGATCGTCGGGCCGACTTCGGAGATCGCCTTGAAATGCTGGTACATGCCCTCCTGCGGAGGCTTGTTGTAATAAGGCACCACCGCAAGTAGGGCGTCCGCGCCCGCATTCATCGCGCGCTCCGAGAGCTTTACCGAATGGTGAGTGTCGTTGCTGCCGGTGCCGGCTACGACCGTGTGACGCGGAATCGCCTTCTTGACGACCGTCAGCAATTCGATCTTCTCGTCATCGCTGAGCGCGGGCGACTCGCCCGTAGTGCCCGATACGACGACGCCGTCGGAGCCGTCGGCGACGAGCATGTTGGCCAGCTTCTCTGCGGCCTGGTAGTTGACCGAGCCGTCCGCTTTGAACGGCGTCAGCATCGCGGTGAGAAGTCGTCCGATTTCCGTTGGCACTTAGATCACCCCCATCGCGAGCGCGTGCTCGGCGATCTGTACAGCGTTTAGCGCGGCGCCCTTGCGCAGATTGTCGGAAACCAGCCAGAGCATCAGGCCATGGCTCGAAGAAAGATCGTCTCGGATGCGGCCAACATACACCTCGTCCTTGCCCGCGACATGATGCGGGGTCGGGTAGATCTTCGCGTGTGGATCGTCTTCTACCAGCACACCCGGCGCTTCGCCGAGAACCACTCTTGCTTCGCCCGGACCGATCTTCTTCACGGTCTCGATCAAAACCGATTCGCTGTGCCCTATCGGCACCGGGACGCGAACGCAGGTCGCGGCGATGGGCAGCCCAGGATCGTGGAGGATCTTGCGCGTCTCATGGACGAGCTTCATCTCCTCCTCGTTGTAGCCGTCGATGTCCGGCTTCCAGCCGCCTGGGATCACGTTGTAGGCGAGCTGATGTGAGGTGGCTTCGACGGTCGGCGTCTTGTGGGCCGCGATCGCTTGCGTCTGGTCCTCGAGCTCATCCATCAGCGCGCGACCCGCGCCCGATGCGGCCTGGTAGCTGGAGACAATCACGCGCCGGACGCCGAAGCGCTTGCGTAACGGCTCCAGCACCATCGTCAGGGGGATGGTCGTGCAGTTTGGGCTGGCGATGATGCCCTCGTTCTCGCGGATGTCCTCTGCGTTGACCTCAGGGACGACCAGGGGCACGTTCGCCTTCATGCGCCAGGCCGAGCTCTTATCTATGACGAGGGCGCCTGCTTCGGCAGCGTTGGGCGCGTATTGAAGCGAGATGTCGGCGCCGGCCGCGAACATCGCCACATCGATCCCTTGAAATGACGATTCATCCAGGCGCCGAAGTGTCAGGTGCTCGCCGTTGAACGGGACGGTCGCACCGACCGACCTCTCCGACGCGAATGCGGCCACGTTGGCGACAGGAAATTTGCGCTGGACGAGGATCTTCAGCATCTGCTGACCCACGAGCCCCGTCGCGCCGACGACGGCAACGTTTAATAGTTTGGAGGTGGGCACGCGATCAGTTTAGTTCGATCCTGGGATTTGGGGAAGACCGGGCAGTGGAGATGGCTCGGCATACTGAGCGGCCCACGTCTGGTGCATGTGGTCAACGGCGGCCACGAAAGCCGGGTGCACATTCCTGATCTCTACCAATTTGTCGTAATACCCGGGCTGCTGCGTAACCCTGCCTCGTGGATAGACCAACGGCATGATTACGAGCCGGCCTACCAATCCGGCCAGCAGCAGCACGGCCCCAATGAAAAACAAGATGCCTGCCACTACGGACGCGTTCGCGTCGGTGGCATCGACGTTTGCAAATGCCGCAATAACAACCACGAGCCAAAGCGCAAACGACCCGAGGATCAGGCCGGCAGGGATCCAAACCGCAAGCCAAACCATTCGGCTGCTGTTGCGGGTGAGCGGAAGAAATCCACGCGCCTTCTGAGCAACCGCGCTCATCACAATCGCACCGACAATGAGGCCGAGACCTCCGAAAACGACGAGCGCAAGAAGCGCATACGCCCAGGGCGGAGGCGTGGAGAATCGGAACTTGTGCCACGTTTCGGCGGGGCGCCCAGTCATCGCGCATATCGGTGGGAAGTTGTTGGCGGCCAGCTGCGAAGTCCATATCTGGACGCGGTCGGGGCGGTTAATCACCGGTGAGCCCCAGCAATTCATCCAGACCGCGATAGAAGCGCGGCTCGGCGACGACCTTGCGAATCGCCAGCAGCACTCCCGGCACGTAGGCTTCGCGGCTCGTGGTGCGATGGGCGATGGTCAGCGTCTGACCGGGCAATCCGAAGATGACCTCCTGGTCGGCGACGAAACCGGGCAGGCGGATGCTGTGCACCGCGACGTTGCCCTCTTCCCCGCCTCGTGTTCCCTCGAGTGTCACCTTCTCGGCCTTCTTGTGGCTGAAGGGTTTCCCGCCCCGCCGCGCGGCCAGTCGTTTGGCTGTTGACAGTGCCGTGCCGGACGGAGCGTCGAGCTTGGTCGCGTGGTGCATCTCGATGACCTCCGCCGCGTCGAAATGCGGCGCAGCGATTTCCGCCAGGTGGATCATCAGCACCGCGCCGATCGCGAAGTTGGGCGCGACGATCCCGCCCAGGCCTTTCGCCTTGCATGCGGTCTCGAGCTTGTCGATGTCGGCTGCCGAAAGGCCTGACGTGCCCACAACCGGCGAAGCACCGATGGCGACGGCCGCGAGCACGTTGTGCATTGCTTCCGCGGGTCGCGTGAAATCGACGAAGGCGCGGGGTCGCTTCGCGTGCAGAAACTCGGCCAGGTCATCACCCCGCGCGATGCCGCCCACGTATTCGATGTCGGGTTCCGCGGCCAGCGCCGCGGCGAGTATCGAGCCGACCTTGCCGCGGTGACCGGCGACCGCGACCTTGATCGGCTCGCTCATACCTCTATCTTCGCCCGCGGCCTCCGCCGTTGCGACCCCCACGGTCGCCTCCGCGGAAACCACCCTCGCGGGGCGGCGGCGGTGGCGATGCGAGCGCCGTGGCCATGGCCTCCTTGTCGATCTTCTCCTCGATCGGTTCGCCCTTCGCGGTCAGCTCGTCGATCGCGGCCTGGCGGCTCAGGTTGAGCCGGCCCTGGCTGTCGACCTCGGTTGCCTTGACGACGATCTCGTCACCGACGTTGGCCACCTCCTCCACCCGCTCGACCCGATGGTCGGTGAGCTTGGAGATGTGCACCAGCCCGTCCTGGTTGGGGAGCACCTCGACGAAGGCGCCGAAGGGCATGATGCGAACGACCTTGCCCTTGTAGATCTTGCCCACCTCGACCTCGTCGGTCAGGCCCTTGATCCAATCGATCGCCTTCTGGCCGGCCTCCTGGTCGACCGCGGCTATGAATACCCGTCCATCGTCCTCGACGTCGATCTGGGCGCCGGTCTCCTCGGTGATCTTGCGGATCATCTTGCCTCCCGGGCCGATGATGTCGCGGATCTTGTCGGGGTTGATTTGAATCGTGGTGATGCGCGGTGCGTACGTGCTCATCTCGCTGCGCGGCCGCGGCAGCACAGCCAGCATCTTGTCGAGCACGAACAGCCGCGCCTCGCGAGCCTGCTCCAATGCCTGGGCCAGGATGTCGTGGGTCAAGCCCTTGATCTTGATGTCCATCTGCAGGGCTGTGATGCCGTCCTTGGTGCCCGCGACCTTGAAGTCCATGTCTCCCAGGTTGTCTTCGACGCCCTGGATGTCGGTGAGCACCGCGGACTTGCCCTCGCGCATGACGAGGCCCATCGCGATGCCCGCGACCGGTGCCTTGATGGGGACGCCGGCATCCATCAGGGCCAGCGTCGAACCACACACGGATGCCATCGAGGTCGAGCCGTTGGAGCTGAGGATCTCCGAGACGAGCCGCATCGTGTAAGGCCACTCGTCGACCGAGGGGATCACGGCGAGCAACGCACGCTCGGCGAGCGCACCGTGACCGATCTCCCTCCGCCCCGGGCCGCGCAGCGGTCGCGCCTCGCCTACCGAATACGGGGGGAAGTTGTAGTGGTGCATGTAGCGCTTGAACTCGTCCGGCGAAAGGCCGTCCAGCTTCTGCTGGTCGGACATCGAGCCGAGAGTTGCGATCGTCAGCGCCTGCGTCTGTCCTCGGGTGAAAAGACCCGAACCATGGGTGCGGGGCAGGACCCCAACCTCGACCGTGATCGGGCGCACATCCTTGAGGCCGCGTCCATCCATTCGAACGCCTTCCTCGATGATCCGCTGCCGGACCCGGTCCTTCAGCTTCTTGTCGAAGAGTTTGCCGAGTATGTCGGCGTGCTCCGGGAAGCGCTCGCCGAGCTCAGCGATCGTGCGCTTGCGCAGGTCGTCGAGGGCGCCTTCGCGAGCCGACTTGTCCTGGATGTATGCAGCCTGGTCCAGCCTGAGGGCCAGGTACTCGCTGACGACCTCCACGATCTGAGCCGGGTACTGGGGCGGCGTGAACTCGCGCTTCGGCCTGCCGACCTCGCGCTGCAGCTCGAGCTGTCCCGCGCACACCTGCTTGATCGCGTCGTGGGCCATCTCCAGGGCGTCCTGGACGACCTGCTCGCTGACGCCTTTGGCTCCAGCTTCCACCATCAGAATCGCGTCAGCGGTCCCGGCCACGACGAGGTCGAGCTCCGATTCGCCAATGCGCGACATCGGCGGGTTGACGACCAGGTGACCGTCAAGGTGGCCCATGCGGACGGCTCCGACCGGGCCGCCGAACGGGATGTCCGAGATCACCAGCGCGGTCGACGCGCCGTTGATGCTCAGGATCGTCGGGTCGTTCTCCTGGTCGACCGACAGCACGGTCGAGACGACCTGTACGTCCAGGCGGAACCCATCCGGGAACAATGGCCGCAGCGGCCGGTCGGTGAGCCGCGACGCGATGATGGCGGCCTCGCTGGGCCGGCCCTCGCGGCGCATGAACGCGCCCGGGATCTTGCCCGCCGCGTACAGCTTCTCCTCGTAATCGCACGTGAGCGGGAAGAAGTCGATGCCCTCGCGGGGCTCCTTCGACATCACCGCGGTGCTGAGGACAACGCTGTCGCCCTGGCGGATGACGACGGCGCCGTTGGCTTGTTCGGCCACCCGGCCGGCCTCGATCGAAAGTCGCTTGTCGGCGACCTCTACGTTTTTCGTGACTATTGCCACGTGACAACCTCCATTTGGGAGGGCACATGTATTAGTCGCGTCTCTTGGGCCAGATTCCTAGCAGCTGCCATCAAAACCGCGGTCTTGGTGAGAGCTTCTAAGAGCTGACCCCGCGCGACCGGGAGCCCTCCCGATTGACTTCTGCCGGTTATCTCCTGAGCCCGAGCTTGCCGACGAGCGTTCTGTACCGCTCCACGTCGGTGTCCCTCAGGTAGTTCAGCAGACGCCGTTGCTTGCCAACAAGGAGGAGTAGGCCGCGGCGCGAGTGGTGGTCTTTGGCGTGCACCTTCAGGTGCTCTGTAAGCTCCCGGATGCGCGCCGTCGAGAGCGCGATCTGGACCTCGGGAGAGCCCGTGTCCTTCTCGCCTCGCCTGTACTCGGCGATCAAATTGCTCTTGACTGCTGTCTCTTCTGCCAAACCGAAGAGGAATTATACCGGCTCTTTGACGATCGCCTGTTTCACACCATTTCCACGGAACCGTCAGATCGCGGATCGGCACCGGCTCGCCAGGCGCCTGGTCCGTCGATGACGATCGCGTGGGCGTGGCCGAGACTGTGGTGCCCCGGAGGCATCAGCTCGATGTGGAGCCCGGAGCGGTTGATATCCCGAACGTCAGGATCGTCTGCCTCGACAGAGATGACCTCGCCACCTGCTTGCACTCGGATACGGGGCCTCGCCACAGCCTCCGCCGGTTCCAGCCCGCGATCCACGATGTTGATGAGCACCTGCGTCTGCAGCTGGGGCTGGCCGTCGCCGCCCATCGACCCGTAGACGATCGCGGGCCGGCCATTGCGTACGGCCATCGCCGGGATCAGCGTGTGCATGGTTCGCTTCTTCGGCTCCAGGCGATTGAGGTGCTCGGGATCGAGCTTGAAGTACGCACCGCGGTTCTGCAGCAACATGCCGGTGCCTTCGGCGACGATCCCTGAGCCGAATCCATAGGCGACGCTCTGGATGAGCGAGACGTAGTTCCCTTGGTCGTCCGCCGCGCAAAGGTAGATCGTGTCGCCGCCCTCTCGAGCATCGCTCCGCCCGACCGCCGCGTGGCTGGCGTCGAGAAACGGCTCGAGTGGCGCAACCGAGAACTCAGGGTCGGTGATGTAGCGATCACGGAGCGGGTAGCACTCGTCGCGGATCCGCTTGAAGGCGGTTACGAAGTCAACCCCCGGCTGCATTTGCGCGGGCGCCAGGCGATCGATGCGGGCCAGCATCGCCAGCGCAGTCAACCCCTGGGTGGGCGGCGGCAGCTGGAAGACGGTGAGGTCGCGGTAGCGGACGCTCAGCGGTTCCACCCATTGCGAGCGGTGCCCGGCGAGATCCTGGGCGGTCACGAACCCGTCGCGCTTCTTGATGGCGGCGGCGATCGCGGCCGCGATCTCGCCTCGGTAGAAGGTGCCGATTCCGTTGCGACCGATGTCATTCAGCACCGAAGCGAGATCGGGATTGCGAAGCAGCATGCCGCCTTCCATGGGCGGATAGAGCTCGTGCGCGGCCGGCTCCTTAGCGAGCAGCTCGGCGCCCTCCTTCAGAAACACCGAGAGCCTTTCCGTGATCACGTATCCGTCGCCCGCTAGCGCCGCTGCCGGCTCGAGCACCGCAGCCATGCCTAGCGTGCCGAATCGCTCGAGCAGCCGGCCCCATGCTTCGACGGTCCCCGGCACCGTGACGCTCAGCACTCCGCGCTCGGGCATGGTCTCGTGGCCTCGTTCTCGAACCGCCTCGATGGTCGCGAGCTCGCCCGAACGTCCCTCACCGATGATCCCGACAGGAGCGTCGGCGCCGGCCGGCCAGATGATCGCCATCAGGTCGCCGGCCACCGAGGTCATCTGCGGGTAGACCACGCAGAGCACTGCATCGGCGGCGATGGCTGCGTCGATGGCATTGCCGCCATCGCGCAGCACTTGAGCGCCGGCCTGGGACGCGAGCCGGTGCGGGGTGGCGATGACCCCCTTGGTCACTGTCGAATTATCGAGGTGTGATGAACTCGATCGCGCCGGGCTGGATCTCGAACAGCGCCGGCAGAAATCCCGGGTCTTCGCCGTCGAGATCGATGCGCACGTCCTGCTCGCAGTTGATGGAGATGCGCTTGCCGTACATCAGCTGATATTTGGGATTGTGCTCATCGAGGTGAGCACCCCTGCTGATGGTGCCGAGGCCCTGGATGGTCTCGATCTTTCCGGCGTCGCCGACGAGGATGACGTCGAACACGCCGTCGGTCGGTGAAGCCGTGGGCGCCATCCGCATTCCGCCACCGAAGTACTGGCAGTTG
>WNGL01008108.1_pt1 | contig 12308 bp, 12 predicted proteins | sample 5400591 | NCBI WGS metagenome assembly WNGL01 (sample SAMN13153377, study PRJNA577476) | soil metagenome | isolation source: 80 cm soil or saprolite under Garry oak tree replicate 1 | place: USA:California | collected 2016-06-15
TCAGACGGTGACGCTCGAATCGCCGACGCCGGCGCAGAACCCGTTCGGGCCTGCGGGCGTCGACTTCCAGGGCGCGCCGGACTTCAGCCCCACCCGCGTCGCCACGCCCGGCCCGGACGGGTTCCCGCTCGCCGCGTTCCAGCCGGGCGCGGTTGCCGGCCCCGGCTACACCCCGCTCGTCAAGATCGCCGGATCGGACACCGTCTACAGCGCGCCGATCGTCGCCACCGGAGACGGGCCGTTCGACGTCGTGCACCACACCAACACCGGTGACCGGGTCCTCGGCGTGCACATCGCCGGGCCGTCCGCGCCCGGCCAGTTCGCCGAGTCCTGGGTCGACATGCTGTTCGTCAAGGGATTCGACGCCGGCCAGCCGATCGTCTACATCAGCACCGACGCCGGCCAACCGCTCACCGCGGTACTGGAACGCTCCACCTACGTGCCCGCCCTCGACCAGGCCGCCTACAACGGCGGCGACGACTTCCTCGGCTCCGCCCGCGAACGACTCTTCGGATTCATCAACGGCCAAACCGGCGCGGACAACAAGAACGCGCAAGGGTTCATCCACCTGGTCAACGACGGCCACGCCTCCGAGGACGCCAGCGCCGGCAACACCGCGCTGGTCAACGCGCTGCGCAACGGCGGCGACCTACTCAACGTATTCGGCGACTTCCCCACCGAGACCGACCCCCGGCATGCCCAGGCCTACAGCCCGCTCTGGGATGCCCAACTCGGACAGTGGACCGACAAGGCGATCAAGGAAGGACTCAACACGCGCCAGATCGACGAGGTGCAAGTCTTCAACCTGGCCGCCACCCGACCCGACCTGATCACCGGCCCCGGCGGCGCGCCATACGGGTCGGCCGGTGTCGACATCAACTGCGCGGTGATCGGCTTCACCGCCAAAGCACCAACAGCCAACCTCGCCGACCCCGTCCCCGGATCACAATTCCCACCAAGATGAACTGACACCCCGTTCGGCGGCGGACCCAAACCAGTCCGCCGCCGGACATCTACCGATCGCCGCCGGAGTTGTCGAGCGGCCTCGGGTAGGAACGTTTACGCCTGCCTGATCTCGGCAGGCGAGGCGCTGATCATCGTCGTAGGGTCCGGCGCCATGGCAGAGTCCGACACGATCGCGGCGTGGGTGGTCGATGACACCGAGCATCACCAGGTGCTCGATGAGTTCGTCAGCACCGCCTGACTGCCCGAAGATCGAATGGCGGGACTGAAAGCCAGGCTTCGAGGTACGCGCTGGAAAGCGGCTGAGGGCAGCTGCAGTCCGCGCATCACCTGAAGGAGCAAAGCCCATGGTCGACCGTGAGCGGATCATCGCCGCGCAGGACGCCTGGGGAGGCGCCGAGAAGGCCTACCAGGACGAAGCTGCCAAGTACGTCGACGCGTGGTGGCTGGATGGCGGACCTCTGCCCGAACATGAGCCGGAGCCGCTGACCCCCGAAGCATTGGTCGAGCTGGCCCGGCTGCGCGAGGTCGCACAGTCGGCGCTGGCGGCGTACCGCGACGTCCTCCACGACGAGAAGTGACCCTGCTGCCCCGGCGCCGCTCGCAGGACCTCACCCGAAGCGCCCCGGGACAGCAGATGCTGGCCGCTCACGTCGCACCCAAGACGGTGCCCGACGACGTGACAATCACCTAGGCCCACAACTTGCGCCCGACGGCACCGACGGCCAATCCACCAACATCGGCCGTACCGCGGCGCCTTGGCGCGCCTCGGTGAGGCTGCAGGGACTCGACAGGCAGGGAGGTGATCCTTCGATGCCGACGGTAGAGATTCAGCGCGCGTGCTTGGGAGCGAATGCGACCGGGTCGAGGGGCCGGAAGTAGCACAGCACCGTCACGTCGTGCTCGTCTTCGACGCGTATTGCGACCTGATGGACCTGGGAGCGCAACTTCCAGTCCGCGACGTTCTGCAGCGCCACGATCACCTTGAGGAAGCGGGTCTCGTCATTGGCGTCGGCGGACAGGATCGGCGCAGCGTTCGTGAGGCCAGCATGGTCTAGACCCTCAGCAAAGTAGACGCCGAGCCTGCTCTCAGTGGTCTGATGCACCCCGATCACCGCGCTCTCTCGTTGGCGAGCATCGCACGCCCGCCGGGTGACGCACGGTACGTGGCAGCGGCCTGCCAGCCCCATCCGGACACACTTATGGACAGACCGTCCACTGTGGACAGTCACCGATACGCGCCGCCTCGGACACGGCCCGCTGCGGCGACCCAGCCGGGGCTGTGCAGAAGTTCGCGAACGATCACCACGCGACCGCATGGGCGACGGGTTTGGGTCCGCTCACCGGTCGCGGACGGCGGCCAGGACATCGCGCCGGGCGCCCTGCTGGACTTTGAGCTTCTTGGCGGCTCGCTTCTGCTTGATGGTCTTGCTCGGTTTCTTGCTGGTGGCGTGTCGTGGGGACTTGTCTGCCATGGCTCTCCGTGCCCGGCCCCGGCGTGTGAGCAGTGCTGGCCGGCTGTTGGTGATGGTGGTGTCGGTGATGGATCGAGCCCGAGTGCTGTGCTGTCCGGCCTCTCCTCTGTCCTCGGACTCGACGTCCGCTGCTTGGCGCTGGCCCGGATCGGTGTTCCAGCCATGGTGGACCGCGCGCGGCGAGCTGGCATCGTCATGTCGTGGACCTCAGCGGCCGCTGGAAGATCGTCGTCCGCGGTCGCCGAGTGCGGTGCCGCTGACCGAGGTCCACGCGGTTGGTGCGAAGGCGCTGCGCAGGTGATCGCTGTCTTCGAAGCGCAGTACGAGGATGCCGGCTTCGGCGAACTCGAAGCCGACGCCGCCGAGTCCGTCCTCAACGTGGTAAGAGCGCAGCGATCCGTCGGGGAAGGTCACGGTGACGGCATCCGGTGCCAGGTGGTCGGTGTCGGGCAGTTCCTGGTATTCATCGACCTGGCCGTTTCGGCGATGCACGAGGCGTGCGGCGATCGGGTCTCGCCTAGCCGGCGCGTTCGCCGCGGCCGGCGTCCGGGTTGCTGATCGCGATCGTGCCGGGTGTGGCTTTTTCGGCGAGCGGGATGCGCAGCGTGAGGACACCGGCGGTGTAGCTGGCTTGCACCCGGTCGGTGTCCGGGGTGTCGCGCAGCATCACCTGCCGCCTGAGCACGCCCTGCGGGCGTTCGGCGGCAATCGTTTCGGTGTCCTCGCCTGTTGACCGGCGACGCTCGGCCTGGACGGTGAGCACGTTGCGTGGCCCGTCCAGGTCCACCGAGTACAGGTCGATTCCCGGCAGGTCGAACTGCACCACGATCTGCTCGCCGTCACGCCAGGCGTCCATCGGCATCGTCGCGGGCCGCGCCTTCGTGCCCCAGCCGTGTCGGACGGGCCGGTCGACATCACGCAACGGATCGGTGCGTACCAGCATCGTTCTCACCTCGTCCTAGCTGCCTCCGCCGCCGGGAAGGCTGCGCGGAGCGATCGTGCCGCCGGCCGGGTGCGCGTGGTGTGTCGTGCGCCGCGCGTCCCAGCCGGAAGCACACTCTTCCGCCGGCGCTCGGGGGGGCCGTACCGGGGAGCGCGTGGTAGTCGTCTCGGCGACTGTCGATTGATCACGCTGTGGCTGTCCGGCTGCGGCGCGCCGACAGCCCTTACCGTACGCTGCTGGGTGGACGTCCGTCCAGTGACTGTCAGCGACTGGAGCACCCTCAGTGGTAGGTACCCGGAACCGCCGCGACGCGGTACTCGCCGCGGCGCTGGACGGCTTCACCCAACGCGGCTACGACGCGACCAGCGTCGCCGAGCTGGCCGCCACCACCGGTATGAGCAAGGCCGCGGTCAGCTACCACTTCCGCACCAAGAACGACCTGCTGCACGCGTTAACCGATCCGCTGCTCGACAGCCTGGACGCCCTCGTCGATCGCCATCCGCCCGCGCCCCACTGGCCAGCCGGCGTGCGGGCCCTGCTGGGCGACTACCTCACCACGCTGACCGAACACAGCCAGGTCGCCGCCTGGGTCGACAGCGACAAAGCCGTCCTGAACCATCCCCAGATCGGCGCCCGGCTGCACCGCAACAGCGACATCGTCTGCCAGGCCATCACCGCCGCAACCGCAGACGGCACCGCAGCCACCGTCCGCGCGGTCGCCGCCCTCGGATCACTGTGGCGCCCGCTCCGCACCCTCACCCCAGCACAGCTCGCCACCCACCGCGACGCCCTGATCAACGCAGCGATGGCCGGTTGCGCACCGCCCGACACCCGGCCCGACCCAGCGCATAGACCGACCTGACCCCACACGCCAGTCCACCCACACCCGCCCGGCCAGCCCCGAGCTGGACCCGCAACGACGGAACTGACTGCTCACCTTACCGAGGGCTCGTGCAGTTCCCTGCGCTGAGCGCGGCTCTCCGCGAATGGAAGCGAAGACCCCGGCGCTGGGCCGAAGTATTCGGGTGCCCGGATGATTCCCCATCGGGCTCAGGCGCGCCGCCCGCTGATGGATCCCGCTTGCGTGTTCTCGCCGGGTCGTGCGGCCTCGTGTTTGCGCCATGCCCGGCTGCTGAAGCGCACTTCGCTGATCATGTCCGGTTGAGGCACCACGAGGACGGGACAGCGGGCATGGGCCAGGCAGTACCGCCTGACCGATCCCCGCCGCAAGCGAGCCAGGCGCCCTCGCCGGCCGAAGCCCACGACGAGCAGATCGCCGGGCCGCGCGGCCTCCTCTACGAGGACCGAGCCGGCGAAGCCACGCGCGATGACCGACCTGATCGCCACGTCAGGTGGTAGTGACCCACCGAAGGCTCTGCGAACGATCCGACCAGCCTGTCCTGCGCCTGCTGTCGCCACGGCTCCGGCAACGCCGTGGAGGGTGCCCGGCGATAGACGAGTTCGCTGCCGACCGCAGGCCACGCCAGGACGGCGACCAACTGCGCATCGGATCGCTGCGCCTGCGCGACCGCAGCATGCAAGGCGGCCAGGTTGCCCAGGCTGCCGCTGATCCCCACCACTACTCGGTCAACGCGCACCGTTCCTCCAGTCCCCGTGCGCCATCGTCATCCTGGAGCAGCGCCTGCACGGCCGGGCAAGCGTCCTCACCGACCTATCACGCCGCGCAGCGACGCGGCCGCACACTGACACCAGCACATGTCATGGATGGCCCAGCGCAGGCAGCCGGCAAGTGAGCGGCCCGCCCCGGTGTGACCCGCTGAACATCGACCGCAGAAATGGCCGTGAGCGTGGCGCTGCGGAGGCATCGCGGTGATCACGTCAGTCCGGGGTCATTGGCAGCTGCGCAGCGCCGAGCTCCCGCGACGGCATCCACGAAGACCCTTAATCCGTAGTTGAGAGATTCGCGGGCCTGGGCTGTCTGGCGCCGGAAACGCCGGTCCTGTGACTGTCATCGCTGTCTGGCGTGCCTGCGGACGGCGAGCGTTTGTGGACGGGTTCATGGACACACTGTCCACAGTGGACAGTCACAGTGACTCGCCGACGAGACTAGCCGTCGACACGCTCCGCGATCACCTCGAACGCGAAACAGACGGCAGAGGAGGGCCGCTGGAGCACATGGGGGGCGTGCCTCGCGGCTCGTGGGTCTGGGCTGCACGGGGGGCCGACGCTGGCAGTGGCGTGGCTGCCGCATGTAGCGGGTCTCGGACTCGCGTCCGTCGCGTTCGTTTGATTCGCTGTGGTTGTGCGCGTGCTCGTGATCACCTGGGCTCCTGGCGGCAATCTCCCTCCGATGCTGGCTGCGGCGTCTGTGCTCGAGCGGCGGGGCCACGAGGTGGCGGTTCTCGCCTCCGGCGCGACGCGCGAGGCCGCGGAGCGGCTCGGCTTTGCGGTGCGCGGCTATCGGCGCAGCCCCGATCCGGACGTCGGTGTCGCCTTCGAGGAGCAGGCAGATCTACTGATGGCGAGCATGGCTGGTGCGGAGATCGCCCTCGACGCCGGCGACGTGCTCGACGAGCTGCGCCCCGACCTGGCCGTGGTCGACTGCATGCTGCCGGCTGCGCTCGCGGCGGCTCAGGCCACAGGCACGCCGACCGTGTCGCTGGTGCACTTCTTCTACGGACTCGCCAGGACGCAGATGCTCCGGGCCGGAGGCGGCTGGACGACAGATCTTCGCAGCCTCGCAGCGACCCATCGGATGCTCGGGCTCGCTCCCACCCGCGACGGGCTCACCGCGTGGGAGGCCCCCGAGCTGGTGCTGGTCACGGCACCGCGCTGGCTCGACATCGACTGCGACGCCCCAGCGAACGTCGTCTATGCCGGGCCGCTGGGCGTCGCGGTCCGTCCGCGGCCGCCGGGCCGTGCCGACCCTCAGCGGCAGCGGGTGCTGCTGACGTTCAGCAGCACCGTGATGCACGGTCAGACGGCGTTGATCGGCCGCGTCTGCGCGGCCGTCGCCGGTCTCGATCTCGACGCCGTCCTCACGCTCGCCCCAACCGTCGACCACGATGCCGTACAGGTGCCGGGCAACGTCGAGGTCGTGGCCTTCGCCGATCACGATCGCCTCATGCCCGGTACGGCAGCCGTGATCGGGCACGGCGGACTGGGAACGGTGTTGCGTGCCCTCGCCCATGGCGTGCCGCAACTGCTGCTGCCACTCGGGCGCGACCAGGCCTTCAACGCCGGCCGCGTCGAACAGCTCGACGCCGGGATCCGACTGCCCACCGATGCACCACCCGGGCGGATCCGAACCGCCCTGCGCGCGCTCCTGACCAACCCGCGATACGCAACCCAGGCTGCCCTCGCCGCGCGCCGCCTCGCCGCCGACGAGCCCGACCGCACCGCCGCCGAGGCACTCGAACACACCGCCCGTCGGGGATAACCAGCAGCCCTTCCGCAGCCCGCGGCCAGAGTCGATCGGGGCCATAGCCGACCCAGCACCTCGCCAAGTACGGCGCGTTCGAGACGGTGCCCTCTCGATGCTTCCGCCTTCCGCCCGCGTCGCACGGAGTCCTCTAGACCTTCAACTGGACTCTTGGCGGAACGAAATCGGCCGCCGACACCGGGCGCCGCTGAAGGTTCTCGCCTGGTAGTCCGCCCGGTGCGACGCGGCGTGCTGCGCCCGGCTGCGCGGTTGGGGGTCGGTCGGCGCCGACCCGGCTGCTCGCGGTCCTGATCGCGGTCGGGTCGAGCGAGGTCGGCCGGGCATCGGTTATCGGCGGTGGATCCTCAAGCCGCCACGTGCACCTGCTCATCGGTGGCGTAGTGCAGTTGGAACCCGAACTCGGTGACCGCGATCGCCACTGCTGCCTGGCTGACGTTGACCGCGCGGTCGAGCAGCAGCGTCCCGACCAGGGGCGGCCAGGGCGATCAAGCTGTGCGCGAGCGCCGTGAACGGGTGCCTGAGCCTCCTGCCACCTCGACGGCCCACGGCTCATTCGCCATCGGCCGCGGCTTACCGGTGTGCCGGTCGGGGGCAGATCACGACGCCGTTGTCGTTGTTGATGAGGCCGCATCGCAGGTTTGGCCGCAGCGGTGCAGGTACTGGCTATCTGGCTGGTCGTGCCCGCGGCAGAGAGGGACTCGCGGGGCGATCCCTTCGCCGGCATTGCCCGGAGCAGGTAGGTGGAGGTCGCCATTGGATCTTTCGATCCTCTAGCCTCTCAGCCGTTCAGTGTGATCTGTCAGGCTCCCTCGCCGCCTCGCGAGCCCCCTCATCATGCGTCCGGGTGCCGCTCGGGAACAGAGTCCAAGGTCCTACGTCGCGGGCGAGCCCGGCTCCGCGCAGGCAGCGTCGGCGGAGGTCGGCGGGGTACCTGGCCTCGGAAACCTGCGACAACGACAGCGAGGCGGGCGTTGAACTCGTTGTCCGCGCCGGCTGGCGACCGGTGCGCCGGGTTCGCGATCCTGCGGCGGCGGCGCTGAGCGCACACCGCACCATGCCGAACGGCTTATGCAGCGCCTTGATCACGCGTTCTGGCCCTGCTGGCGCGGCGGCGCACGGCGAACAGTGCCGCGAGCAGGCCCGTGCCGGCGGTAAGCAGTTGCTTGCGGTACGGCGTGACCTTGTCGGCGCCGTGCCGCAGCAGCGGAGCCACCTTCTCCGCCGACCGATGCAGCAGCGGGCCGACCTTCTGGCCAGTAGCGTGCACAGCGTTCTGCACCGGCGCGGGCGCCTTCTGCTTGGCCCGGCCCGCCGCGGCACCTGCGCGGGCAAGTACGTGCCCGGCTCTCGTCTTCGCCTCATGCATCTTCGGACTGGCCTGCGCCGTCACGTTCAGCCCGGACGAGGAGGCGTTGACAGCATCGGCTCGCTCGTGGCGGGTCTTGTCGATGTCGTCGCGCGGCTCCTCCATGGTCGACGGTTCGGAACGGGTCTGGGTCGGGGCATGTCGGGCGGCCTCGCTCATCGCAGCGCTCTCCTTCACGGTCTGAATGGCCTGCTTGACGCCGGCTGCCGCCTTCTGCGGCAACGGCCGTGTCCGAGACGCCAGCTCACCTGTCGGCCGCGCGCCGGTACCGCAGCACGGTCATGATCAGCCATGGACCTACCTCCTGCCACGGTGCGCCTCGGTGATCAACGTTTCGGGTACCCGCTGTGGTACTCGCTCCACCAGGTCATGACAAGTCATCGGACGACTCACTCAAATGCCGCAACTAGGCATGGCCGGCAGGCGGAGACGGCTGCGAGGAGCCCCGTGGTGTACCGACCTGCGCGCCGCCGGGACGGTCGCCCTGCTCGGTCGCCGGCATCGGCCGATGCCAGCCGCCCAAGTCCGCGCCTAGACGTGCGCCGACCGCGTCGCGGACTTCGTCGGCGTACGGCAGTCCGCTCTGTCCGTTTGGGCTCTGGCCGGCTGCGGGTAGGCCGTGATCATGTTGAGCTTTATGCAGGTCCGGCCGATCGACGAGTGCAACGCGTCGGGGCATTCCTGGGTTGAACAGCAGTACCGCGCAAGCGGTGGCGTCCGGCGTGTCAGAGCATGCGAGTGCTGCCACCGGACCATCGTGAGTCTGCCGAGCGATCGGGCGGTGCGTCCCCCGGCGCATGCGCTCTTAGCGGCACGATGAGCGTCGGCTGGGTCAGGCGGTGCGACGTGGTGGCTGGCCGCGCGCGCCGCACCGCGATTCATGACCACCGGCGCCGCCGGGCACCTGCCTGCCGGCGTGCCACGCCGCGACGCGGGGTACGAGCTGGCCGAGCTAAGCCCATGTGGGCAGGCGCGACCAGACGCCGAATTCGCGCCGCTGCGCGCGATCGCCGCCCGGCGGGCGACCGCGGTGCTGTCGCCTTGACCTTCTCTTGACGGCACGACCGCCGATGATCAGTACGGCATGATAAGTGGATGACCGGCGCCGACCCCGGTATCTCGGGACTGCACCTGCTCGCCGGCGCGCTCGAAGCGCAGAGGCGGCGGCCTGACCTGGGCGACGAGCTGACCAGTCGCGTGCTCGCGGAACGAATCGAGCGCGGCGACGCCCGCTTTCTTGATCCCGACGTTGGCGTTCCTGACCCCCGATGTTCAAGCCCTACTCGACCTGATCGAGCAAGCAGGCCTACCGCGGCCCCAAATCGTCGGCCACGAGCCGGACTCGCCGCCGCCCTGACGATGCCCCGGGCCGTTGACTGCCTACCCCGGGTCTCACAGGCCCGCAGGTCGCAGCTTCACTCGGCCCCGGGACGATTCATGGCTTCGGTCAATGGCCGGCCGGATCGGCGCGCGCAGCGGCACGTTCACGTCGTCCGTTCCCGGTAGCTCGTCTTATTCGTCGGGTTGGTTGGCACAGTCATGGGGGATTCGCGCCTATTCCGTGTGTGCTGGTGGGAGCATCGGTGCTGTTCGTGCAAGGGGACGTGGGTGTCGCGTGGTCGCGGGTCGAGTGGTACTTGGCGGGCCGGTGCGATACCCGGGCGGGGTTGAGGAAACGAGGAGGAGCGTGCCGTGACAACGAACCCCAGTCCAGCCCTGCAGGTCGCCTTGGCCTACTTCGACGCCTGGACGCACAAGGACCTCGACCGCGCCATGACCTACATCGCCGAGAACATCCTGTGCGACACACCGTCGGGACGGGTCAGAGGCGCCGGCGCCTACCGGGCGTTCATGGCGCCGTTCATGCAGATCCTGACCAACGCGACGATCATCGCCGCGTTCGGCAACGACCAAACCGCGATGCTCATGTACGACACAAAGACCGTCCCGGCGCGACCCGTGCCCGCCGCGGAGTGTGTCACCGTCGAACACGACAAGATCACCCGCAGCTGGTTCGTGGTCGACCGCGCCCTATTCGAGGGCCAGGAGCACTAGCCCAGCACTAGCCCACACGCCAGCCAGCCCAGGTCAAGTGCCTGCACGATGACGTCGCCCCCTGGCTGGTCGACGGCGGTGCCCGTGAGTGCACGCGGCAGATCTGACACCTATCTGCGGGGTAGTCGTGCGTCTGACCGACGCGGTCGCAGGCAGGCTTCGGGCGACCGGCCGACGGCATAGCTCACAACTGCCCCCGGCCACTCCCTCCCCGGAGGTGGCCGGGCGTTGTGCAGGTCCGACGACGGATGCCCAGTGCAGCTACCCTCCCGCGTCCCGGAAGCTGGGCTGAGCCAGCGCGTTACGCCTGCCTGATCTCGGCAGGCGAGGCGCTGATCATGGTCGTAGGGTCCGGCGCCATGGCAGAGTCCGACACGATCGCGGTGTGGGTGGTCGATGACACCGAGCACCAGGTGCTCGATGAGTTCGTCAGCACCCGTGAGGCCGTCGAGCAGCAGACCGATGAGATCGTGGCCATCTGCGCGTACGAGCCCAGATGGACGATGGACGTCATCCGCATGAACGGCAGTCCGCTTCGCCTGCTCGGTGTTGCCGTCCAGAAATCGTGAGCCGCCTCGTTTTGCGTCGCTGGTGTGCACGACGCCACCGGGGAGACCGTCGAGCCAGGTTGTGGCAACCGGCTTTCGTGGACCGGCTCACGGGACCGACTGCCCACATGCACCGTCATCGTGACTGTGTGGTCGACTGTCTTCTGCTCTGGCCCGGTCCATCCCAGATCCGGGATCGTGCGTGTCGCGGCGATGCGGCAACCTTCCGGCCATCGCGCTCGGCGTGGGCAGGGTCTCCTGCTGAATGGGTCCGAGTCCGGACTGAGGTCCCGGCGAATGCGCCACCAGGCACCCGTCGGTTGACCACCGAGATCACCACGCTCTCGGCGTTATGCGGCGCCCTGCCCGCAGCGCCAGCATCGACCGCGTTCGCTGGATACCCCGGTCACCGAGAATCCCCCTCCCACACTCGGTGACCGGGGCAGCATCCCGTGTTGATCAACGACGCGACCTAACCGACCTTAGACCCGGTTACCCCATGAAGTCGACGATTCCGGCATACCGCTGATCCCGGTTCCGGTCTGCCGCAAGCTGAGGGCCGCCGAGCCGTCGTGCGCGTCGCCCGAGGCCGTCGAGCTCGTTTACCAGTGGTGACCACGGACGGTGCGGAATTAGCCGGTTGATCAGGAGCGTCGCGGTGAACAACAAACAGGCGAACGGTGCCCGGAAGTACCTGCATGTGATGCCGCGCTATGCGGCCGGCCCGCGGTGGCACGTGTTCCAGGTCAGTGACCAATCGCCCAGGATCACCTTCGCCTAGACCGTCACCTGTTACGTCGACGCACACAAGCTCGCGACCCGAGAGCAGCGACCGCTCCGGATCGCCGAGGAGGCATGGCAGCAGTTGGTCGACGCCGGAGTCGCACCCAAGACAAAACCCGACGACGTCACCCTCGTCTAAGCGCACCACCACGGCGATCCTCAACGCCGAGCCGGGCGGAGCGGCCGGTCGGCCGCGCGTGTGCCGAGTGTCTTTGGCGACACCGCTGTGACCTGACGGGTGGACAGCGTCGGCGAGCGTGGACCCCCGTGGGCCCCTTGTTGCCCAAAACGGCAGCACGAGAAAGATCAACAACGTTGCCGCGGTCCGGCCGCGTGCACGAACACGACGACTGGGCCCTGACCGGCACTCCGCTGCTAGTACAGGAGCACCGGCACCCAGCCATAAGCAGCGCACCACACATCGCGACAGCGCGTGACCACAGTGGACGGTGACCTGGGATTCCCTTCCAGGCACGAGGTCGCGGCACTCGTGCCTGCGACCTGCCCGGGCGCTCACCCCCTGCGCCCCGCGACGGCTAGACAAAACCTAACAGCCGTAAAGACAGTGCGCGCCAGGGTGGCAACTTGGCTCACCGCGTTTGCGTACCGGATCTAGTCTCGGGTCACGCCCGCTGTTGACCGTCGCGCTGGATGACGATGGTGGCGTCATTGACGGTGACGATGTAGCCGGGCATGAAGAAGCCCCGCCGACGTCGGGTCGGCGGGGCTTCGTGGTCACCGTGACGCGGTGGTGGTCACTCTGTCGTGACTT
>WNGL01008110.1_pt1 | contig 12307 bp, 11 predicted proteins | sample 5400591 | NCBI WGS metagenome assembly WNGL01 (sample SAMN13153377, study PRJNA577476) | soil metagenome | isolation source: 80 cm soil or saprolite under Garry oak tree replicate 1 | place: USA:California | collected 2016-06-15
AATTCCGGCGGCGAGCACGCGCCGGATGATGTCGGGACCGAAGCGCACCGCCGTTTCCCAATGGGGCGGCTGGTTGCTGCGCGACCTGTAGGCCTGCGACAGCGCCACCGATGGAATGCCGAGGATGGTTCCCTCCAGCGCCCCGGCGACGGTGCCGGAATAGATCACGTCTTCGCCCGCGTTGCGGCCGCGGTTGACGCCCGCCAGCACCAGGTTGGGCGGGCGATCCTTGATCACGTGCCGCGCACCCATGATGACGCAGTCGGTGGGCGTGCCTTTGACCGCGAAGCGGCGCTCGCCGACTTCGCGCAGCCGCAGCGGATCGTTGAGCGAGAGCGAGTGCGAGACGCCGGACTGATCGAATTCCGGCGCGATCACCCACACGTCGTCGGAGAGCGCGCGGCCGATCTCGGCGCAGACGTCGAGCCCCTCCGCGTGAATGCCGTCGTCGTTGGTGATGAGGATGCGCATGGCTGCAGGCGACGGATGACGCAGGGCGGAAGACGGAGCGTGCTCCGTCCGCGCATCGACCGCCCGCTCTAGTTTGTCCTCCGCCATTCGTTCGTCCGTCATCCCGCCCGCTCGATGGTCTTCAATCCGCCCATATAGCTCTGCAGCACGTCCGGCACCGCGATCGAGCCGCCCTGCTGCTGATAGGTCTCCATGACCGCGATGAGCGCGCGGCCGACGGCGACGCCGGAGCCGTTGAGCGTGTGGACGTACCGCACCTGGCGGCCGTCCTTGGCGCGGTAGCGCGCGTTCATGCGCCGCGCCTGAAACTCGCCGCACAGCGAGCAGGACGAAATCTCGCGGTACATGTTTTGCCCGGGGAGCCACACCTCGATGTCGTAGGTCTTCTGGGCGGCAAAGCCCATGTCGCCGGTGCAGAGCGTGACCACGCGGTAATGCAAGTCGAGCCGGCGCAGGACTTCCTCGGCGCAGGCGAGCATACGCTCGTGCTCGTCCCTGCTCTGCTCGGCGGTGGTGATGGAAACGAGTTCGACCTTGTCGAACTGGTGCTGGCGCATCATGCCGCGGGTGTCCTTGCCCGCGGCGCCCGCCTCGGCGCGAAAGCATGGCGTGCCCGCGGTGAACCGCATGGGCAGCGCGGCTTCATCGACGATGGACTCACGCACGAGATTCGTCAGCGGCACTTCGGCGGTTGGGATGAGCCACATCCTGTGTAGCGAAGGAGCTTCACCGAAAGCGCGAACTATCGTTTCATGCCAAGCAAGAAACTCATTCAGGTCCGGCGTCCGAAGCGCTTGGAACTGATCATCCTCAAACTTTGGCAATTGCGCCGTGCCAAACATCACTTCGTCGCGCACCAGCAGCGGCGGCGCGACCTCGGTGTAGCCGTGCTCGGTCGTATGCACATCGAGCATGAATTGCGCGAGCGCGCGCTCGAGCCGCGCGAGGCTGCTCTTCAACACCACGAAGCGCGCACCTGACAACTTCGCGGCGGTCTCGAAATCCATCTGCCCGAGCGCTTCGCCGAGATCGAAATGCTGCTGCGGCGCGAACCCATATTCGCGCTTGGCGCCGAAGCGATGGTGCTCGACATTGCCGCTGGGGTCCTCGCCATCGGGCACTTCGGGCAGCGGCACATTGGGGATTTGCGCAAGCGCGTCGTCGAGCGCCTTGGAGAGCTTCTTTTCTTCTGCCTCGAGCGCCGGAATCTCGGCCTTCAGGCGCGCGACCTCGGCCATGAGCGCCTGCGCCGCCGCTTCCTCGTTGCTTTTCTTCGCCGCGCCGATCTCCCGCGACGCCGCGTTGCGGCGGGCGAGCGCGGCCTCCGCCTTCTGGATGGCGGCGCGGCGGCGCTCGTCGATTTCAATCAGCCGCTTTGCTTCGCCCGGCAGCCCGCGCCGCGCCAGCCCCCGATCGAAGGCGTCGGGATTGTCACGAATCCACTTGATATCGTGCATGCCGAGGTCTTTCGCCGTCATGCCCCGCGCAAGCGGAGCATCCAGTAAACGCCGCCGGTTGCTTAGGAAACCTCGTGCCTGATTCCAAGGCCCGTGGATACTCCATCGCCCGCATGCGCGGGCGATGCCCCCCGTCGGGGGGCCGCAGGAAATCCATCATTCCGCAGGCTTGGCGGCGGCGCTGGCGGCGTCCTTGGCCTTGTCGGCGGCCGCCTTCTTCTCCACCCATCGCACCGACCAGATCGAGCCTTCATAAAGTGCCATCAGCGGCAGCGCGAGGGAGAGCTGGCTGAGCACATCAGGCGGGGTGAGCACCGCCGCGATCACGAAGGCGCCGACGATGAAGTAGCGCCGTTTTTCCTTGAGCTGTTGGGAGGTGACGATGCCGACGCGCCCCAGCAGCGTCAGAATCACCGGCAGCTGGAAGGCGATGCCGAAGGCCAAGATGAGCTTCATCATCAAGGTCAGGTAATCCTCGACCTTGGGCAGAAGCTCGATCGCGGCCTGCCCGTCGCCGCCCGCTTGTTGCATGCTCAGAGAAAATCGCGCCAGCATTGGCCACACCACGGCATAGACGACGACAGCACCGAGCAGGAAGAAGATCGGCGTGGCCACCAGGTAGGGCAGGAACGCCTGCTTTTCGTGGCGGTAGAGGCCAGGCGCGACGAACATGTAGATCTGCGTCGCCACGACCGGAAACGATATGAACGCCGCGCCGAACATCGCGAGCTTGAGCTGAACGACGAAATATTCGAGCAGGCCGGTATAGATGAACTTGGAATTCTCCGGGCCCGCGACCCAAACAAACGGCCAGGTCAGCACGTTGTAGATCGTCTTGGCGAAGAAGAAGCAGCCGACAAAGGCGATGGCGAAGGCGATCAGCGCCTTGATCAGCCGCGAACGCAGCTCGATCAAGTGCTCCATCAGCGGCGCTTTGGTCGCCTCGATCTCCTTCTCGTCGTCCTCGCGGCTCATGCGGATTTGCCATCGGGCTTGGCGGCGTCAGCACCAGCGGTTGCCGGCTCGGGCGCCGACGACGACGGCGCGGCGACATCCGTGCTCGGCGCGACCGCGGGCTCGGCGCCGGCCGGCGAGGTGTTGGGCTCCGCCGTGACCGGCGAACTCGGCGCCTCCACGCCGGCCTTGTCGACCACCGCGCTCTCGACCTGCTGCTGCGTGCTTTCCAACTCCCGTCGGACCTCGCTGACGGGATCGAAATTCGCATAGCTCTGCGCCTGGCTGGTCATGTCGTCGACCTGCTTCTTGAGGTCGGCCATCTCCGCTTCGCGCATCGCCTCCTGAAACTGGCTTTGGAACTCGGAGGCCATGCGGCGCAGCTTGCTCATCCACTGCCCGAGCGTGCGCAGCACCGTGGGCAGCTCCTTCGGGCCGATCGCGATCAGCGCGACGACGGCGATGAGCAGTAGCTCGCTCCAGCCGATCTCGAACATGGAGGCTTCAACTCCGAGAGGCGCGCAATGCGTCGGCGCCCCTCCGATCTATGCGGCCCGCCGGCTCGTCGCCGCGGGCGCGAGCGCTCAGCCGGCCTTGCGCGTCTCCGTGACGGTCGCGGTTGGAGCGGGCGCCGGCTGGTGGTCGATCGTCTTCGGGTCGGTCTTGACGGGCTCGGTCTCGACTTTTTCTTCCTCCGTCAGCCCTTTCTTGAACGACTTGATGCCCTTGGCGAAATCGCCCATCAGCTCCGAGATCTTGCCGCGCCCGCCGAACAACAGAAGGCCCACGGCCAGAACCAGAATCCAGTGCCAAATGCTCATTGAACCCATGCGCAAATCCTCCGCATCGACGAGGCCGCACGCCCGTCTCGTCTCTCGGCTTTGACCAGAAGCTAGGCTCCGCGCGCGGCAAAAACAAGGACTTCGCCCGCGCGCATGCGCCAGCGCGCGGCTGCAATCGCGGCCTTGAGGCCGTGGGAACCGCGGAGTTCAGCGGCGTTTGGCCGCGTTAACTCAACCGATCGTGTTCCGGCCCGCACGCCGCAGCGCGGCGTCCCGCATGCGCCTACACGGCGCCTCACTCCTCGCTGGTGCGCTCCGCCGGCGGCGCAAGGCCAAGGTCGAGGTCGCCGGGCTCCAGCGGATCCTCGTCATCGCGCAAGGCTTGGTCGTCCGACGGCATCGGCACCGAGAAGCCGGGCGGCAGCCGCCCGTCGAGCAGACCCGAGCCCTTGAGTTCCTCGAGCCCCGGCAGGTCGCCCACCGCATCGAGCCCGAAATGCGACAGGAACGCCTCGCTGGTGCCGTAGGTCACCGGGCGGCCGGGGGATTTACGTCGCCCGCGCGGGCGGATCCAGCCGGTCTCGAGCAGCACGTCGACCGAGCCTTTGGACGTCGTCACCCCACGGATGTCCTCGATCTCCGCCCGCGTCACCGGCTGGTGATAGGCGATGATGGCGAGCGTCTCGATTGCGGCGCGCGAGAGCTTGCGCGTCTCTACCGTTTCTTTGCTCAACAGCCAGGAGAGATCGCTCGCGGTGCGGAAGGTCCACTTCCCGCCGATCCGCACGAGATGGACGCCGCCCGTGGCGTATTCCTCCTGCAGCCGCAGGAGCGCCGCGCGCACATCGACCCCTTGCGGCAGCCGCTCCGCCAGTGACGCCTCGTCGAGCGGCTCGGCCGAGGCGAACAGCATCGCCTCCAAGAGCCGTAGCTCTTCGTCTCGCACGTCGCACGCATTGTCCGGCTCATCGTCCGGCATCACCACTTTCAACTTCGGCATCGCTGGGCCTCCTTTATCCCTTGCCGTCCGCCGGCGGCGCCGCCACGCCGCCCGCATCGGCCACCCCATTTTCAGCCGGTTGGCGCTTGCGCACGTAGAGCGGCGCAAATGCCCCCTGCTGGTGCACTTCCATAACCCCCTCGCGCACCATTTCGAGCGTGGAGGCAAAGCTCGACGCGAACACCGTCGGCGCGAGCGACGGCTCGACCACGTACGAGATCAGAAATTCGTCGAGCCGCGCCCAATCGGCTGATTGGCCGATCAGCCGCTCGAGTACTTCGCGCGCTTCGGCCAGCGACCAGACGGTGCGCTTGACGAGGCGCACATGGGCGAGTGCGGTCTTTTGCCGTTGCTGCGCGTAAGCCGAGAGCAAATCGTAGAGCGTCGCGCTATATTGCGGGTGCTTGATGTGGGCGATCGGCTCGGGCTGGCCGCGCCGGAACACGTCGCGATCGAGCTGCGCGCGGCCAAACAGGCGCTCGGCGACGTCGCGGATGGCCTCCAGACGCTTGAGGCGCAAGGCCAGCGCGATCGCCATATCCTCGGCGCTCTGGCCCTCCGGCGCGTTCGCTTCCGGCAACAACAGGCGCGACTTCAAATAGGCGAGCCACGCCGCCATCACGAGATAGTCGGCCGCCAGCTCGAGTCTGAGCTTGCGCGCCTCCTCGATGAAGGCGAGATACTGGTCCGCGAGCGCCAGGATCGAAATTTTGGCGAGGTCGACCTTCTGCTGGCGGGCCAGCGCGAGCAAGAGGTCGAGCGGCCCTTCGAAGCCCTCGACATCGACCACCAATGCCGGCTCGCTCGTCGCCCGCTCCACTGCGAGGTCGGCTTCGAATTGGATCTCGTCGGGGTTCATGAGATTGCCCTCCGGGCACTCGCACCGGCATCCATCAGCGCCGTCCATTCGGCGCGCAGCGCCGCAAAATCATGCTCTAAGACTAGCCCTCGCCGCTTAAGCGCGGCCTCCGCCCGTGCCGCGGCTTCGCCGGCGAGCACGGGCACGGCGGATGCCACCGCCCGCATCTCATCGAGCTCACCGTTGCAATGGAGGACGACGTCGCAGCCCGCCGCTATCGCCGCGCGCGAGCGCTCCTCGATCGAGCCGGACAAGGCCCCCATGGAGATGTCGTCGCTCATCAGCAGACCGCGAAATCCCAGCCAGTCCCGAATCACATCCCGGACCAGAGTGACCGAAGTCGTGGCCGGAGCAATAGGATCGATAGCCGTGTATACGATATGGGCGGTCATCCCAAGCGGCAGATCAGAAAGCGGCCGGAATGCGGCAAAATCGGTGGTCCTGAGGGTTTCGCGGTCGGTCTCGACGATGGGAAGCGCGCCGTGGCTGTCCGCCGTGGCACGGCCATGCCCGGGAATATGCTTGAGCACCGGCAGAACCCCACCGGCAAGGAGGCCGTCGGCCACCGCGCGCCCCAGCAAAGCAACCTTCTCCGCGGTTTCCCCATAAGCCCGGTCGCCAATGACGGAGTTGGCGCCGGCGACGGGCACATCGGCGATCGGCAGACAATCCACGTCGACGCCGACCGCCGCGAGATCGGCGGCGATCAGCCGGGCGCCGAGATATGCGGCCCTTATCCCCTCGGCAGCGTTGCGGTCGTAGCAGCGGCCATAGGCGGCACCCGGCGGATAGGTCGGCCAATGCGGCGGTCCGAGGCGCTGGACGCGGCCGCCTTCCTGGTCCACGAGCACGGGGGCATCGCGCCCGACCGCGTCGCGAACCGATGCCGTCAGGCGGCGCACCTGCGCCGGCGTGTCGATGTTGCGCTGGAAGATGATAAACCCCCACGGCTCGCGCTCGTGCAGGAACGCGCGCTCGTCGGGCGTCATGGTCGTACCCGCAAGGCCGGTAATGAAAGCGCGTACCGCCATCGGCGCGGATTAACCCGCGCCTGCCGCGAGGGTCAGGCGCAACTCAGTTGTTCGGAACCACGCATTGGCCGCCGGCAGCCTTGTAGTTCGCGCAGAACTGGCTCGCCTCTTGGGCCGACGCAAAAGGCCCAACCAAGGTCCGGTAGAAGACCCCCTTGCTGCCCAGATCCGCGCGGCGAATGATCGGCTGCAGACTGCTAAGCTCGTTAGGGAATTTCGCCTGCAGGCTGCGGAAGGAGGATTGCGCTTCGGCCTCGCTCTTCTGCGAGGAGAGCTGCACCACGAAACCACTCGCCTCGCTCTCCGTCGCCTCGGGCGCAGCCCGAGCGGAAGCCGGCGGCGCCGCTGCCGTGCGCGTGCGGGCTGCCGGTGCCGCGGCTGGTTCACTCGGCTGCGGCTCGAGCGAGATCGGGCCGCTGTTGCGCGCCGCCGACGCCGTTGCGGCCTTCGGGGCGGCTGGCGCCGCGGCCGGTCGCGGCGCGGCCGCAGGCTGGCTGCTCACGGGCTTGCCGCTCACGTCGGATGCATCTGGACGAATGACCACCGTGCGGACCTTCTTGGGCTCGGTCGCATTCGCGCCCTGGCCCGGTGCGACCGGCGCCGGTAGCACGACGCGTGGCGCGGCCTGGGTTCCAAGGTCCTTGAGCGCGACCGGCTCCTCCTGCTTCGACACGATCTGTTCCTTGTCGACGTTTGCCGACCGATCCTGCGCGACGTTGATCGATTGCGGATCGCCAGCGCTGGCGGGGACGATCTTTGTCGGCGTGGAGTTGTCAGCCGTGATGACCGGCGGCGGCTGCGTCGAGCTGGGATTGCCGTAATAGCTGCGATAGGCATAGGCACCGGCGGTGCCGAGCATGGCGCAACCGATGAGGGCGAGCGCGGTGGCGAGGCCGCCGCCACGCCGCGCGCGCGGCGCGTCGTCATACATCGCGTCGTCGTGCGGATCGAGCGGGACGTCGTCCTCGTAGTAGTACTCGGCCGCTTGAGCGTCGTGTTGGCCGTCACCCGTCTGATCGCCGTAATGCTGGGTCTGCTGGTCCGCCCCGAGGTGCAGCTCGTCATAGAAGCGGCTATCGGAGCGCCCGTCCTCGGGCTGCGGAGCCGGCGAATGCGTGTAATCCCGGCTCGCGGCGTGGCTCGACCCTTGGCTCGACTCTTGGCCCCAGCCGCGCTGCGCATCGCCGGCGGCGGCAAACTGCGGCTCACGCGCCGGAGCGCCCTGCCAGTCGTCCGGCGCGGCCGGCGCGTCGTGCGCCTCTTGCTGGCCCTGGCGCGAATGACTGCGCCCGAGGTCGGCGAATGGATCGCTCTGCCCGAGCAGACGGGCAAGCTCGGCCAGCGGATCGCGGGCGCTTGCCTCCTCGCTTGGCCGCGTCGGCTCGGCCGCGCGACGATATGGATCACTGGAGCGATAGGGTCGTAGCGTGTTGTCGTCCGCCATACTCATCCCCGTTTCCGGTACACTGGCGCCGCCCCCCGGTCGGTTTGCGACGGATTCATCGAGCGGGGGTTCCATCTGCCCTACACACCGAGCGAGCTAACGCATCTCCTCGGGGGCCTCGACGCCGAGCAGCCTTAGCCCGGACGCGAGAACGCTGACCACGCCCTCCACCAGCGCAAGGCGCGCCATGGTCAGTTCTGGATCATTCTGGATAATGAAGCGTAAATATGACGCATCATTTCCGCGATTCCACTGCGTGTGGAAATCACTTGCAAGATCATAGAGATAAAAGGCGATGCGGTGCGGCTCATGGGCGATCGCGGCCGCTTCGAGAAGGCGCGGATAGAGCGCGAGCCGCCGCATCAGCGCAAGTTCACCGGAATCTTCCAAACGCTCGAGCGGCGCGTTGGCGATGAGGAACGCCCGCGCCGCCGCCGGCTCGCTCGGAAGCTCGGAGACGACCTCACGCGCGTTGCGGAACACCGATCGGCCGCGGGCATGGCCGTATTGGACATAGAACACCGGGTTGTCGCGGGACTGCTCGATCACCTTGGCCAGGTCGAAATCGAGCGCTGCGTCGTTTTTGCGAAAGAGCATCATGAAGCGGACGGCGTCCTTGCCGACCTCATCCACGACGTCACGCAACGTCACGAACTTCCCGGCCCGTTTCGACATTTTCACCGGCTCGCCGCCGCGCAGAACCTTCACCAATTGCACGATCTTGACATCGAGGTCGGCGATCGCCGCGTTGGTTATGGCCCGCACCGCGTTGACCGCCGCCTGCACGCGTCTGATGTAGCCGCCGTGATCGGCGCCCCACACGTCGATCATGCTGGCGAAGCCGCGATCGACCTTGTTCTTGTGGTAGGCGATGTCGGAGGCGAAATAGGTATAGCTGCCGTCCGATTTCATCAGCGGCCGGTCGACGTCGTCGCCGAAGGCGGTGGCACGGAACAGCGTCTGCTCGCGATCCTCCCAGTCCTCCATCGGCGCGCCCTTGGGTGGCGGCAGGCGTCCCTCGTACACGTCGCCGGCTCGCCGCAGCGCGGCGATGGTTTCGCCCACCTGATCGCGCGGACCTTCGATGAGCGAACGCTCGGAGAAAAAGACGTCATGCACGACGTTGAGCGAGAGAAGGTCATCGCGGATGTCCGCCATCATCATGTCGATGGCACGATCGCGGACCAGCGGCAGCCATTCCGCTTCTGGCTTGTCCCTCAAGCTCGCGCCATAGCGGGCGGCGAGGTCCGCCCCAACCGGCTTGAGGTAGTCGCCGGGATAGAGGCCTTGCGGTATGGCACCGATGTCCTCGCCGAGCGCCTCGCGGTAGCGCAGGAACGCCGAGCGTGCGAGCGCGTCGACCTGGGCGCCGGCGTCGTTGATGTAGTATTCGCGCGTGACCTTGAAGCCGCTGAAGGCGAGCAGGTTCGCGAGCGCATCGCCGAACACCGCGCCGCGGCAATGGCCGACGTGCAGCGGTCCGGTCGGGTTGGCGGACACGTATTCGACGTTGACCGCGGCGCTTTCGCCCACGTCGCCGCGCCCATAGTCCGCACCGGCTGCAAGCACCGCGCGCAAGGCGCCGATCCAGGCCGCGGGCTTGAGCGTCAGGTTGATGAAACCCGGGCCCGCGACCTCGGCCTTCGCCACCAGATCGTCGCCGCGCAGTTTCGCCGCGATCGCTTCGGCCAAGGCGCGCGGCTTCGTGCCGGCATCCTTGGCGAGCACCATGGCCGCATTGGTCGCCATGTCGCCGTGCGCGCTCTCGCGCGGCGGCTCGACCACAATGCGGGACTGGTCGATCCCGGCAGGCAGCACGCCCTCGGCGACCAGCGCGTCGTTGGCGGCGCGCACTTTGTCCAGGACCGCGGCAAAAATGTTCTGGTCGCTCATGGTCGGCAGGCTAGTGTCGCGATTCCGAGGTTCGCAAGCCCTTGCGGTACACTCTCGTGCGAACTTCGGAATCAAAGGGACACTAGCAAACTTATGACTCTCGTGTGGTTTTGGATTTGAAGTTCCTATTCGAAGCTCGCTGCAAGCCTGTAGGAACTTCAAATCCACCACACTAGTGTCCCGATTCCGAAGTTCGCAAGTCCTTGCGGTACACTCTCGTGCGAACTTCGGAATCAAAGGGACACTAGCAAACTTACGACTCTCGTGTGGTTTTTGGATTTGAAGTTCCTATTCGAAACTCGCTGCAAACCCGTAGGAACTTCAAATCCACCACACGAGCGTCGGGGCGCGCCGCCTAACGCAATTCCGGGGTCGAGTCAAAAAGCCGCGCGTGCTCCATCAGCGCGTAGCGGTCGGTCATGCCGGCGATGAAATCGGCGATGTGGCGCGAGCGCGCGGCCGCATCGCCGCGGTCGACGATCTCGGCCCATTCCGCCGGCATGTCGTCGGGCTGTTCCAGGTAGCGCGCGAACAGCGCGCGAAGGAGGTTTTCGGCGTCGCCCATGATGCGCATGATGCGGCTGTGGCGATACATCCGGGGGTAAAGAAAACCCTTGATGGCGCGGTCGGCCTCGGCCATGGCCGGCGAGAAGGCGCCGACCGGATGCTCGGCATGACGCACGTCATCGGCCGCGCGCGGCGCCAACGCCCGCAGGCGAGCGCCGGTTTCCGCGATGACGTCCTCGATCATCTGCGTGATGAGGCGGCGCACCAGTTCATGCGCCAGCCGCGACGGATCGAGCGCCGGATGTTGGTCGCGGATATCCCTCAGAATGTCGCGGACCAACGGAACATCGGCGAGATCTTCGAGCGCAAAAAGCCCGGCCCGCAGCCCGTCGTCGATGTCGTGGGCGTCGTAGGCGATATCGTCCGCGATGGCGGCGATCTGGGCCTCGGCGCTGGCAAAGCTCCATAGCTCCAGGTCTTGGCTCTTGCCATAAAGCGCGATGGCGTGCGGCAGCCCGCGCTCGCGATAAGGCCCGGTGGGAGTGCCGTCGGCAAGCGTGAGCGGGCCGTTGTGCTTGACCAGGCCCTCGAGCGTCTCCCAGGAGAGGTTCAATCCGTCGAACGCGGGATAGCGCCGCTCGAGCACGGTCACCACTCGCAGCGTCTGCGCATTGTGATCGAAGCCGCCGCAGGCGGCGAGGCAGCGATCGAGCGCGCGCTCGCCGGCATGGCCGAACGGGGGATGGCCGAGGTCGTGGGCGAGCGCCAGCGCCTCGGCCAGATCCTCGTCGAGCCCGAGCGCGCGAGCGAGCGAGCGTGCAATCTGCGCGACCTCCAGCGTATGGGTCAAACGGGTGCGAAAATGATCGCCTTCGTGAAAGACGAAGACCTGGGTCTTGTACGCGAGCCGCCGGAAGGCGCTCGCATGGATGATGCGGTCGCAATCGCGGCGGAAGGCGTTGCGGGTCGCACTCACCGGCTCCGGATGGAACCGCCCGCGGCTCCTGCCCGGAGCGGACGCATAGGGGGCGCGCGCAAGCACCGCTTCAACCGCCATGGCGGACCGCCCGATTGACCAAAGCCCCGCGCGCACTTAACTATCGGTCAGGCCCGCTGGCAATCATTGGTATGCGGATGGACAACATTACGCTCACGGAACGGGCGGCGCGCCGGATTGGCGAGATTTTGCGCCGCGAGCCGCCAGGCACCATGCTGCGCGTGAGCGTGGAGGGCGGCGGCTGCTCCGGTTTCCAGTACAAGTTCGACATGGACCGTGCTCAGGCCGCCGACGACGTGATAATTCGGCGCGACGGTGCCACCGTGCTGATCGATCAGATCTCGGTCGGCTATCTGGCCGGTTCCGAGATCGATTTCGTCGACGACCTGATCGGCGCGTCGTTTCGCATCAACAACCCGCAGGCCACGGCCTCCTGCGGCTGCGGGACCAGCTTCTCGCTCTGATGGCTACCGGCGGCGATTTTCGTCCGCCGCGCCCCTTATCCTTCCAAATCTACTCGGCCGCGACGACGGTCGGACGTTCGGCGTGCTCCGGCACCTCTCGCAGCTGCGGCTCGAGCCGGTACTTGAGCATGCGGTCGATACGGTCGAGATAGACATAGACGACCGGCGTGATGAAAAGCGTCAGCAGCTGCGACAGAACGAGTCCGCCGACCACGGCGACGCCGAGCGGTTGACGCAGCTCGGCACCGGCGCCGGTGCCGAGTGCGATCGGCAGCGTGCCGAAGATCGCCGCAAACGTCGTCATCATGATCGGCCGGAAGCGCAGAAGCGCCGCCTCGCGGATCGCGGCCTGCGCGCCCATGCCCACGCGCCGCCGCTCGATCGCGAAGTCGATCATCATGATGGCGTTCTTCTTCACGATGCCGACCAGCATGACGATGCCGATCAT
>WNGL01011019.1_pt1 | contig 12307 bp, 9 predicted proteins | sample 5400591 | NCBI WGS metagenome assembly WNGL01 (sample SAMN13153377, study PRJNA577476) | soil metagenome | isolation source: 80 cm soil or saprolite under Garry oak tree replicate 1 | place: USA:California | collected 2016-06-15
GAGCTTGCCGCGGCGACCCGCGAGCGCGAGCCAGGAGCCGTTCTCGGCTTCGACCAGCGTGCTCGATCGGCCGGCAGGATCGACGACGAGCCCGGAGAGGACCGGGATCTGGCCGGGCGCGCGGCCGGCACGCGCGAACGTCCAGCCGGCGGCGGTCCGCCGCGCGACGACGACGTCGCGGCCCGAGAGAAACGCGACGCGCGGTGATCCGTCCCCGGCGACCGCGAGCAGCCCCGGGCCTGTGGTGGGCGACACGATTTCCGCCCGGGCCGGTGCGGGGAGGGCGAGCGCGGAAAGCAGGCCAATCCACGCCAACTTGACATAACGACCGTTTCCGTGCATTGGCTTACGCCGCGTACGGCGGCTCAAGACGCCCGCACGGCACGCCGATCCACGTGGCATGCGAACGGCCGGCATGTCGCGGTGGATGCTCGGCGTCACGCCGGGCATCTTCGCCCTCTGGGCATCTGGGGCCTCGTCGAGGCGTTGACGGACAAGTTCGTGCTCTTCTACTCGTTCAGGTCGTTCGGCCTGATCTCACCGCTGGTCGGTGCTCTCTGCCTCGTGTTGAGCGTCTCGGGTCTTTTGAGGGCAAGGCAACTCCGACAACCCAGGCGGTACGCCCTGGCCGCGATCTTCGTGAGCGTTGCAATCGGGCTGGTGCCCTTTTTGGCGCTTCCTTTCGATCCCTCGTAAGCAGGGCTGAGAACAGCAGCTACCTCGGGCCAGGAAGCTAGCGAGCGGCCATACGGGGTTGACTGGCGGTGCCGGGCCTGAGAGCGTGCGCGTTTGGGACTGCGCACGCTCAGGCAAGAACCAGGCGGGAGATGACGGTAGAGATCGAGTCGATCCTCCAGCACGAGGACATCCAAGGATTGCTGGAGAACGCTGAAGCGACCGGCTCGATCCGGCAGCTCGAGCTGGCCGAGCTGATCGAGCTGCACCAGCTGGACGCGCTGGAGACCGACGCGCTCTACAACGAGCTCGACCGCCGCGGGATCGAGATCGTCGAGGAGCAGGAGAAGGAGAAAGAGCCGCCTCCCCCCCCGCTCCAGACCTCGTACGAGACTACGACCGACGCATTGCAGCTCTTCCTGCGCGAGGCCGGCCGCCACGCGCTGCTGACGGCGCCTCAAGAGGTCGAGCTCGCGAAGCGGATCGAGCGCGGCGATATGGGTGCGAAGACGCACATGATCCAGTCGAACCTGCGTCTGGTCGTGTCGATCGCCAAGAACTACCGCAACCAGGGGCTCCCCTTCCTCGACCTGATCCAGGAAGGCACCCTCGGCCTGATCCGCGCCGTGGAGAAGTTCGACTGGCGCCGCGGTTACAAGTTCTCGACGTACGCGACGTGGTGGATCAGGCAGGCGGTGGCCCGGGCACTCGCGGACAAAGCGCGCACGATCCGGATGCCCGTGCACATCGTCGAGCGCCTGCAGAAGATGAACCGCGCCGAACGCACGCTCTGGACGCAGCTCGGCCGCGAGCCGACGCTCGATGAGATCGCCGAGGAAGCGAGCCTGCCGATCCAGCAGGCGCTCGAGGTGCGCGCGGCGGCGCGCGCGTCGGCGTCGCTCGACCAGCCCGTCGGCGAGCAGGAGGACGCGGTGTTCGGAGACTTCGTCGCCGGCGACGATCCGTTGCCCGAGGAAGAGGTCGAGGTCTCGCTGCGCTCGCAGGCCCTGACGGCGGCGCTCGGCGCTCTGCACGAGCGTGAACGGCAGGTGCTGGTCCTCCGCTACGGCCTCGACGACTCCGAGCCGAAGACGCTCGAGGAGATCGGGCGTCGCCTAGGACTGACCCGAGAGCGCGTGCGTCAGATCGAGCTCGAGTCCCTACGTCGGTTGGCGACTCTGCGCGAGATGCAGTCCGTCACCGCCTAAACCCAGGCGGAGCGCGGGCAAAGCCCGCGCCTCCTCGATGGTCGGCGTCGCAAGACGACGCCTCGGTCGCTCAGGCGCCTCGCGACGCTGCGCGAGATGCAGTCTGTGACTGCGTGACGTCAACGCCGAGCGCGCTACCGTCGAACAAGGAGATCGCGCCCTCACCGAGCCGTTCGCGGGCGAGCCGGTAGGCGTCGTCGAGGTGCGCCGGCCGCGTTGTGCGGTGGCCGTCCGAGGCGACCACGGTCGCGAGCCCGCGCTCCAGGAACGACCAGCCGAGCCCCTCGGGCTCCGGTCCGTGCCGCCCCGTCAGTGAGGTTGCGTTCACCTGCAGCGTCCAACCGCGCCCGGCCAGTTCCGCCGCGATCAGCGGATCGTCGAGCACGGCCTCGGTTCGCTCCGGGTGCGCGATTACCGGCTGCAGGCCCGCCGCCTCGATGTGCTCCGCGAGCGCGAAGGTGAGATCGGCCGGGCCGGTGAACGGGACCTCCATCAGGACGCGGTCGGTCCCCTCGAGCAGGTAGCGGTGAGGATCCTCGGCGAGCAGCGGTCGGGCCGGCGTCAGCTCGTAGCCGAGGCGTAGCTCGAGCCCGGCGCGGGGGCGCAGGCGTTCGAAGGCGTCACGCACCTCCTGCTCCCGTTGCGCCGTCAGCGTGAAGTACGGCCAGACGTGCGGCGTCGCGAACAGCACGGCGGTCCCGTGCTGGGCGGCGCTCCGGCAGAGCGCCAGCCCGTCCTCGATCGTCGCCGCCCCATCGTCCCCTGACGGGACCACGTGCGAGTGACAGTCGACGAACGGACCCACTACTTCACCGTAGCGAGAAGCTAGGAGCGTAGGTACAGCTCGAGGTCCGGCGCGACGGCGCGGAGCTCGCGGAGCGCACGTGACTCGAGCTGGCGGACGCGCTCGCGCGTGATCCCGAGCCCCGAGCCGACCTCTTCCAGGGTTTGCGGCGGATCGCCGTCCAACCCGAAGCGGAGCGAGAGCACACGGCGCATGCGCGGGTTGAGGCGGAGCATTGCCTCGGCGAGCTCCGTGCGGCGAAGCTTCTGGGACGTCGACTCGTCGGGACGTTCCGAGTGGATGTCCTCGATCAGGTCGGCGTACATGCTCTCGCCGTCGCCGACGGGTGTCTCGAGGCTGACGGGGTCCTCGACGAGGTCGAGCAGCTCCTGGACGCGCTTCTCGGGGAAGCCGCTCTCCTTGGCGAGCTCATCCTGCGTCGGCTCGCGATTGAGCTTCTGTGCGAGCTGGCGGCGCGCGCGCATGAGCCGTCGAACCTGGTCCGCGACGTGGACCGGCAGTCGGATCGTCCGGCCCTGGTCGGCGAGCGCGCGCGTTACTGCCTGGCGAATCCACCAGGTCGCGTACGTAGAGAGCTTGTAGCCGAGCTTGTAGTCGAATTTCTCCACGGCGCGGATCAGGCCGAGGTTGCCCTCCTGAATCAAGTCCAGCAGCGGAACGCCGGCCTTCGTGTAGTTGCGCGTGATCGACATCACGAGCCGGAGGTTCGACTCGATCAGCTTCTTCTTGGCCTCCTCGTCGCCCTCGTCCTTCCGCCGCGCGAGCTCGCGCTCCTCGGCCGGAGTCAGCAGCGGCCCGTCGCCGATCGCGCGGACGTAGAGCTTGAGCGGGTCCTGCGTCGCCTCGGCCTTGACGGCGACGGGAATGTCTTCCTCCCCGTCCTCGGCGTCTTCCGCCTCCTCGGCCTCGGTCTCCTCGGCGTCGTCGACTTCGGGTACGAGTTCGAGGCGCGGCTCGACCGCGGGGTCCGAGGGCACGTCAGGGAGCGGCCGCATGCCAGTGGTATCGGCCGGGCCGAGAGGACGCTTGAGGCATCCGTCAACCCTCAGGAGAGGGAGGCGCGTAGCGCCCGTCCGCGAAGCGGACCAGTGGAGGGGGTTTGGGGGAACCGGGAGGTTCCCCCAGGCATCCGTCAGCCCAAAGGAAAAGAGCGCGTAGCGCCCGTCCGCGAAGCTCGACCAGTGGAGGGGGTTTGGGGGAACCGGGAGGTTCCCCCAAGCACCCGTCGGCCGTCAAAAGAAGGTTCCCCCAAACGAGGGGTCGGCGCGTTACGCGTTCGAAATCCCCTTACGGAGGTTGAACTAACAAGGAGAACAGCCGATGCGTCTAGGAGGATGAGCGACCGGAAGGTCGCTCCGCATTTGCTCAAACACTGTGTGCGGAATCGCCGGATATAGCCTAGGACTCGACAGCCGCGTCGAGCGGACTGTCGCGGCCCGCGCCCTACTCGCGGGGATCGCCGAGCGCGGCGCCGACGCGGTCGGGTACGCCTTCCGTTCCCCGGGCTCCGCGATCACCGTGCACAAGCAACGCTCCGGCGCCACGGCCCTGCTCGACCGGATTCGCGTCCCCGAGGAGGCAACGAAGCTGCTCGTGCACGTCCGGGACTACACCAAGGGCCATCCGAGCCGCACCGCCAACAACCACCCCATCCGCCACGGCGCCGTCGTCGGCGTCCACAACGGGACGATCGACAACGACGACGAGCTGTTCGACGAGCACGGCATCGCGCGCGCGGAGCCGGGCATGACCGTCGACTCCGAGATCATCTTCGCCCTCGCGGAGCGGTCGCGTGGCCGCACGGCGGCCGTGCTGGAGCAGCTCTACGGCTCCATGGCCGCCGCCTGGCTCGACGAGGACCGCCCGGAGCTGCTGCTCGTGCGCGGGATGGGACGGCCGCTCTGGGTCGGCGCCGGCAAGCGCGAGCTGTTCTTCGCGTCGACCCGTCTGGCGCTGGAGCTGGTCGAGAGCTATGCCGCCCTGAGGCTGAAGAAGTCCCAGCTCGACGAGGGCACCGTCGTCGCGGTCGAGCACGGCGTGATCGTCGCGCGCGAGAGGTTCAGCCCAGATCTCTCGTTCGTCGAGGAGCCGCTCCCGGCCGTGCGGACGCCCGACGAGGCGCGATCCTGCCTCGAGCGGCTCGCGACGCTGCACGCGGCCGCGTAGTCCTCAAGAAGTCTTTACGCCCGTTTCAGGTTCCTCTTAGGGGACGGTGAGACCGTCGTTGCGAGGTGTTGCGCAGCTCCTTCACGAGGCGCCGCGCGCTCTCCGCCGCGGCGGCCGTGGTCGGGGCAGGAGTATCCGCCAGGCTGAGCGGAGCCGCGCCGCCCCGGCGGCCGCAGCTGGGGCACGGCTCGTCGCACGCCGGCTCTCCCGACGGCAAGACCGCGGTCGACCCCACGGTCAACGGCTTCGACCCGAGCGCGATGCTGCGCGACTTCGACTGGGGCAAGACGCGCCGGCTGTCCGGCGGCCGCACTCTGCGTGAGTGGCAGCTCGTCGCGTACGACAAGGAGATCGAGGTCGTCCCCGGCGTCAAATACGCCGCCTGGACGTATAACGGCCGTGTCCCGGGCCCGACGCTGCGCGCACGCGAAGGCGACCTGCTGCGCATTCACTTCGTCAACGCGGGCACGCATCCGCACACGATCCACTTCCACGGCATCGATCCGGCCGCGATGGACGGAACGCCCGGCGTCGGCGAGGACGTCGGCGGCGGGTTGATCCAGGTCGGCGAGCACTTCACCTACGAGTTCGAGGCACGCCCGTTCGGCCTGCACCTCTACCACTGCCACGCGTCTCCGTTGGCCAGCCACATCGCGAAGGGCCTTTACGGCGCCTTCATCGTCGACCCGGTCGAGGCGAGGCCGCCGGCCGACGAGCTCCTGATGGTGCAGAACGCCTTCGACCCTAACTTCGACGAGGACAACGAGGTCTACGCGGTCAACACGGTTGCGTTCCACTTCATGCACGCACCGGTGCGCGTGCGGCGAGGCAGGCTCATTCGGATCTACCTCGTCAACATCGTCGAGTTCGACCCGATCAACTCGTTCCACGTGCACGGGAACTTCTTTCACCGCTTTCCGGTCGGCACCTCGCTGAAGCCTGCGGAGTACACGGACACGGTGATCCAGGGGCAGGGGCAGCGGGACGTGCTCGAGCTCCGCTTTCCGTACACGGGCCGGTACATGTTCCACGCACACAAGACCGAGTTCGCCGCGCTCGGATGGATGGGGTTCTTCGAGGTGACCGAGTGAAGGCCGCGATCGTCTCGGTCGCCCTCGTCCTCGTTGTCGTCGCCGCGGTGCTGGCGCTTCTCCGGCCGTGGGACGGCGGTCACGCGGTCGGCGAGCTGGGTGTCGAGCACGCGACGCTGGTGCCCGGTCGGATCGTCCTCGTGCTCGCCAACGGCTCGGAGGATCCGACCCGCGTGGCGCAGGTCATTCTCAATGACGCGTTCGTCGACTTCCACGCGAGCCAGGGCACCATCGACCCGGGTGACGCGGAGCGGATCGTCATCCCCTATCCGTGGATCCACGGCGAGGCCTACGACATCGAGCTGATGACGTCGACCGGCCGGACGGTCGGTTACGAGATCGAGGAAGCGGCTTAAGGCCGACGGCCGCCCGCGCGAAGCGCGGCCGACCTCTGTGCGGCGCCGCCCAGTCGGCGCCTAGGGCAACCGACCGTCGTCGTTGACGGCGACGCCGTCGTCCTCGAGGCGCTCCTTGATCAGGAACTGGAACGTCGACCACGCGCCGCGGCGGGCGTCGAACATCCTGTACACCTGCCACTCCGTCATCAGCGTCTCGTCCTTGCGCCGCGCGGCGGCCCAGTCCGCGAACTTCGGCAGGCGCTTCAGCCTGCGTGCGAGCTTCACGCCCTGCTCGACGGCACGCTCCAGCCGCTCCTCGCCGACCGGGACGTCGAAGCCGGCCTCGCGCAGCGCCCCTGCCAGCGAGCCGAACGTGTGCCAGTAGAGCGACTTCGACGGCATCGAGCCGCGCCGGGCGTCGAGGTCCTTCGCCGTCGGCACGCGGCCAAGCTCGGCACCCAGCTCGCGCAGCAGGCCGACGAGCTCCTCGCGGGTCGCGAATCGCCGCGGCACGAGCCCGGCCTCACGCTTCGCCGCGTTCCAGCTGCCGAAGTGCTCGATCACCGTCTGCGGGTGCACCGTCGTCTCGGTGTCTGCCGCGAACTCGCGCATCGTCGGGGAGCGGCCCAGCCGTTCCGCGCTGGCGCGCAGCTCCGTCAGGATCTGATCGTTCGAGTAGCGCTTGCGGATTCCGGCCTGGAACGACGCGAGCGCAGCGGGGTCGATCTTGGCGACCGCCCGGTAGGGCGGTTTCCGGGCCATGGCAATAAGGATAGAGCGTTCTGGAAGGAACGCAAGTCTAGGCGGGCAGGGCCTACGACGCGACGGCGGAGAGCCGGGGCCCTTCGGGGTCGCCCGCCAGGGCCTCGAGCGGCAGGATCCGCTCCAGGGCGGTGACGCAGCGGGGGCAGAACTGGCTTCCGGCGGAGGTGCGGAGCTCCTGCAGCGCCTCCGCGGCCGGCCGGGCGACGCGATAGATGCGAGTGGTCAGCATCGAGTCGAGCGCGTCGGCAACGTGGATGATGCGCGCGCCCAAGGGGATTTCTTCGCCCGCGAGCCGGTCGGGATAGCCCGTCCCGTCGAAGCGCTCGTGGTGGTGCCGGATCGCGGGCACGGCGTCGTTGAGGAAGCCGAGGCGGTCGATGATGCGTGCGCCCTCCTCCGCATGGCGTTGCATCAGCGACCACTCGTCCGGCGTGAGGCTGGCCGGCTTCAGCAGGATCGCATCGGGGATCGCGAGCTTGCCGATGTCGTGGAAGAGCGCAGCGTGGCCGAGCAGGTCGAGCTCGGCCTGCGAGAGCCCTAGTTCCCGGCCGACCGCCAGCGCGAGCTGTTGCACGCGGCGGGAGTGCCCGGCGGTGTAGGAGTCGCGCGCGTCGACCGTGGCCGAGAGTGACTCCATCGCGGCGGTCGAGCGCTCCTTCAGCAACTTGTTCGCCATCTCGAGCGACACGTTCTGGGATTGGATCGTCTCTGCGGCCTCGCGGAGCTTTTGCGCACTGCGGTGCGTATGCTTCAGGTACGCCTCCTGCGTCTTGCGCATCAACAGCAGCGGCACCGCGAAGACCGCCAGCGCGAGCAGGTTGACGGCCTCGTACGCAAGCGCCATCACGCCGCCGATGAAGCCGTACACGACGTAGTGCGGCAGCAGCCACGCGAACTGCTCCTTGAAGACGCTCGACCAGCGCTCGTGCCCCTGCAGCGCGAGCGCCAGTGAGACGAGACCCATGTTGACGACGAAGTAGCCCGCGCCCGCCAGCAGGCCGAGACCGGCGACCGCGAGCCGGTGCGTCGTTCCGTCCGGGAAGAAGAGGCCGAGCTTGAAGACGCTGGCGGCGGTCAGGGACGCGAGCGTGAGCGCACCGATGTTGAAGAGCACGTTGTGCAGCGGATGCCGGCGCGCGCTCCAGTCGACGGCGACGCTCGTGATTGCGAGCGGCAGCGCGGCGCGCCAGCCGAACAGCGACGACGCCGCCAGACAGCCGACGGCGCTCACCGACAACACGGCGGCGCCCTCGTCCGCCTCGATCGCGAGCGCCTGCCCCACTCCCACGAGTAGCAGGACGGTCAGCAGCCCGAGCAGGTCGTGCGAGGTCCAGCTGAGCGCGAGCCCGACGACGCCGGCGCCGACGCCGAGCGTGCTGACCAGGCCGACAGTAAGGCTGAGCCGCCGGTCGAGCGAGAGAAAACGGGGCCCGTGCATCGCGTGCGGCCGCGGATGGCGCGGTTCCGAGCGACGCTCTTCTGCCGGCTGCACGTGCGGCGCGCCGGCCATCGGCGCATGGTGGTCACCGTCGTCTGGGACGGCGATCAGCCGCGCGGTGCGGTCGGATGGGACCAGCAGCGGCTCGGAGCTCGCTCCGAGCACACGGTTGCGGCCCTGCAGCTTGGCGCGGTACACCGCCAGGTCGGCCTGGTGGATCAGCTCGTTCGCGTCGGTGCCGTCCTTCGGATAGCCGGCGACGCCGATCGAGACCGTCGCGCGGATCGGCTCGCTCGACGTCTCGACGTCGAAGGTGCGCTGCGCGACCGCGCGGCGGATCCGCTCGGCGATCTCGAGCGCCTGGTCCGGCGGTGTCTCGGGGAGCAGGATCGAGAACTCCTCGCCGCCGAAGCGCGCCGGGACGTCGTAGTGACGCAGCTGCGCGCGGAAGACCTCCGCGATCCCTTTCAGAACAGCATCGCCGGCGAGATGGCCGTACGAGTTGTTGATGTCGCGCAGCAGGTCGAGGTCGGCCATGATCAGCGACATCGGGCGCTCGAACCGCTGGGCGCGGCCGATCTCCTCCGACAGCGCCGCGGCGAAGTGGCGTGCGTTGAAGAGACCCGTCTTCGGGTCGACGCGCGCCTCGGCCTGGAGCGCCGGCACGCTGAGCGACCGGTGGATCAGGAAGAGCGGCGTGAGCGCAAACGGGACCAGCCACGGATTCGAGTTCCAGAAGGCGTACACGGCGACGCCGAGCGCGGCGAGCACGAGGTCGGTGGCGAGGTACTCGGCGTCGAAGAGACCGGTCTCACGGAGGCTGAAGCCGCGCGCGAGCCGGAGCATCACCGCGAGGAGCGTGTGGTTGACGGCGACGAAGACGACACAGGCGGCGACACCGGCAATCGACAGGCGCAGTGCTCCGTTCGCGATCCCCGTGTGCTCGAGCAGCAGGACACGGCCGACGCACCAGGCCGCCATCGCCGACAGCAGGTAGTCGAAGATGTTGAACGTCTGCAGGTACCAGCGGTAGCGCATCTTCAGCCACTCCGGGACCATCTGCACCACGGCCACGAGGACGAGCAGTTCCGGCGGCAGGATCAACGCCGCGGGGATCAGGAAGACGATGTCCGTGTGGTAGGCCTGATCGGCCGGAGTCCGCACGACGAAGAGACGAGCGATCGCCGCGGCCGAGGCGAGGATGAGGAAGGCGGTCCAATGGTGCGTCGTCTGCAAACGCCCGGCGAAGGGAATCGTGACGGCCGCCGCCGTGAGCGCGACGAGCACGAAGTAGATCCGCGCATTGCGCGGCAGCCGCTCGGTCCGGCCGGAACCCGGCTCACCGACGAGCGAGATATCGGTTGGCGCCGCACTCACTGCAGGGGTCTCTCCTTCTCGACGCAGGGCCGCAGGACCGAAGCCCAGGACGGAAAGTACGGTCGCCACCACTCGTGGGCATCCCCCGATCGGGGATCACTCGATCGGTTCCCCCGAAAGGGTGAAACCGGGAGCTGTCGCACGGGCCTAGGGGTCGAGCGTGCCGGCGAGGATGGCGTCGAGCTCGAGCGGGTCGATCGCGCCGCCGTTCACGTCCGCCGACTCGCCCTCGGCGTTGTCGGCCCAGGAGGCGCTCGCGAGGCTCAGGTCGGCCCAGGAGGCCGTCGCCGAGGCGCTCGACGCCCAGGACGCAGACGCCCAGCTGACGTCGCTCCAGGAGGCCTCGGCCCAGCTGGCCGACGACCACGACGCGGCCGCCCACGAGGCGGAATCCCAGGAGGTGCTCGCCCAGGAGGCGTCGCTCTTCGCCTGCTCGGCCCAGCTGGCCGAGTCGAAGACCGGGGCGCCCGTGACGGGATCGCCGGCGATGAACCTGTCCAGGCCCTTGTTCGGGTTCGTAGCCGGGCTCGACGATGTGCTCGGGGCGCTCGCTGTAGAGCGTCGAGGTCACGGGGACCGGGCCGACGATGTAGCGCCCCGGCGCGGCCAGGTCGGGCTTGGCGAAGCCGTCGAGCGTGTAGCCGTAGGCCGACCACGGGGCGGCGACGTCGTCGTTCGTCGCGACCGACTTGCCGGTGTCGCTGGCGCCGACGGTGATCACGAACGGGTCGTTGCCCGGCGCGAACGGCACGCCGCTCGGGCGATCGGGGTAGCCGTAGTTGCCGGCGGCCGCCACCACGACGACGCCGTTGAACCACAGCCGCTCGACCGCCTTGTCGAGTGGGTCGTACATGAAGCTGTTCGCGACCGACGAGTGCAGCGAGAAGTTCGCGACGCGGATGCCGTACTTCGTCTTGTTCGCGAGGATCCAGTCGGCGGCGGCGATCACGTCGCTCGTGCGCGCCATCCCCTGGTCGTCCATCACGTCGATCGAGACGAGCCTCGCCGTCGGGGCGGCGCCGTCCTTGCCGGCGAGGTGACCGGCGGCGATGCCGGCGACGAACGTGCCGTGGCCGCGGCCGTCGCCCGGCGAGTTGCCCGGGAGCGTCGACAGGTTGACGTTGGCGGCGATCCGGCCGGCGAACTCCGGTCGGGTCGCGTCGATGCCGGAGTCGACGATCGCGATCGTCGCCGCGGGAGCGGCGGCGTACTTGTTCACGCCGGTGACGTACGGCCACTTCTCGCTGCTGTCGGGCGCCGAGGCCGAGGACAGGCGCACACGGGCGTCGAGGGTGACCGCGCTCACATGCTTGTCGGCCGCGAGCGCGAGGACCTGGGCGCCCGTGAGGTCGACGGCGACGCCGTCGATCGAATTCAGGTTGCGCACGGCCTTGAGCTGCGTGCCGAGGACGTCGGCGACGGCCTTGGCGGCCTGGTTGCCGGCCTTGCCTTGCACGATGACGCTGAAGGTCCCGGTCGCATTCGCCTGGACGGCCGAGAGCAGTGAAGGCGTCACGTATGCGCTGACGTCTTGCTTCGAGGGACTCGCGGCGGCGCCGATGGGAACCAGCACGGCGAGCGCGAGCGTGGCGAAGACGGCCGCGCGCCGCTTGCCGCTGCCCCAGAGCGCGCTCGCGCGCACGCCCCGCCGTTGCTCTCCGTCCCTCATCCCGCTCCTCTCAAAGCCGCAGTTGACCGGTAGGAACGTAGAGAGTCGTGTCTGCGCCTTCGTCACCGTTCTGCGGTATGGGCCGTCAAAGTTCCCTCGTCCGAGTGACCAGCGGGGCTCGGATAGCCTCCCTCGTGTCGTGCGCGTGCCCGTTCCGCTTGCCGCCGAGATCGCGCTCGCGCGCGCCGCAGGGCGGCTTTCGCGTCTGGCCGGCGCCGGCGGCGGCACGACCGTTCCCGGCAAGCTGCTCTGGAGGCTCGACCCTGGCGCCGTCGACCGCCTGGCGGCGCGGCTGCCGCTCGGCTCGGCGCTGATCTCGGCGACGAACGGCAAGACGACGACGGCCGCGATGGCCGCCGAGATCCTGGGCGGGCGCGTGCGTCTGGCGCACAACAGCTCCGGGGCGAATCTCGTCTCCGGCGTCGCTTCGACGCTGCTCGACGCACGGGGCGCGGAGCTCGGTCTGTTCGAGGTCGACGAGGCGGCTGTTCCGGAGGTAGCGGAGCGGCTGCGGCCGCGGGCCGTCTGTCTCGGGAACCTCTTCCGCGACCAGCTCGACCGCTACGGCGAGCTCGAGCACGTCGCCGCGCGGTGGCGTGCCGCCGTGGGTGCGTTGCCGGGCGACGCTGCGCTGGCCCTGAACGGCGACGATCCCCAGGTCGGCGAGCTGGCGCACGCGCGCCCTGACGCGGTCGTCTTCGGCGTGGACGATCCGGCGCACGCGCGATCGTCGTTGCAGCACGCGGCGGACTCGAAGTACTGCGTCCGCTGCGGG
>WNGL01016949.1_pt1 | contig 12307 bp, 8 predicted proteins | sample 5400591 | NCBI WGS metagenome assembly WNGL01 (sample SAMN13153377, study PRJNA577476) | soil metagenome | isolation source: 80 cm soil or saprolite under Garry oak tree replicate 1 | place: USA:California | collected 2016-06-15
CACCATTCACGAAAGTGCCGAAGCGAGAATTCGTGTCAGCCACCAAACACCGGCCAGTCTGAAGCCGGAACTCCGCATGCTTGCGCGAGACCATCGGCCATTGCTCCTGCGAGAAGAAGTAATGGCACACGGCCGGATCCCTGCCGACGCGCACTACGTCAGTGGCGAACGAGTGCTCGCCCTGCAGTTTACCGCCGCGATCTTCCGCCAGAACAATTTTCATGGATGGATTTGTGAAAGCGTGTCAGAAGCCCGACCGTAAGGGAGGGCTATTCATGGTTTAAGTGAGGCCCTTCCTTACGGTCGGGCTTCGGACACGAAACGGCACGCGGTCAAAGCTACTATTTCCCGAAACGGAACGACTGAAGCAGCATTGGCAGATCTCCCTTTTCGCCAACGTCGTTAACACTCTTCAATTCCGGCGCCAACGAAGTAGTTAGCATCAAGAGCGTAACGCCGTTATTACCGCCGTTCGGTGGCGGCAAAAGAACGACCCTACCCCAGACGTTAACATCGCCGTTGACAGTGTTTCTGGAAACACTTTCGAAGCGAAACTCATAGCCTTTGTAAACACCCACGTTGGTGTCGCCTTCAGAGACTTTTTTGTACTCGGGAAAGCTTTTCTTAAACTGCGAACTGAGATTTTCAACCAGGGTATGAAACACCGAAGCGTCAGCCTCTGCCGATCCTGCCGAAGAGTACCAGCCAACCGCAAAATTCTCCTGCGTGAAATCGGGCGGCAAACGACGTTCTACCTTGGCAAAGTTACTCGCGCCAGATACGCCCGCGCTCGGATCCTTTTTCCAACTGTTCGGATAATAAAACGAGAAGTCGACGTAGTGCTCGGCCAGCTTGCCATCAAGATTCTTCTTCGAGTTTACGAATTGCACGGCATTAGCCGGAGGAGAGTAAGGTGGCGGCGCGTTCTCTATCTTACCATTATCGACGGGTGTCGTTTGCGGCTTTGGAGTTAAGGCGACAGACGGTTGCGGTCGCGGCTCACGCCGCGTAATCGTGGTTTGCTTCTCCGACCTCGGCCTAATAACAAGAAAATAGTACGCCGCGCCGACCACGCCAACCCCAAGCACAAGCAGCACACCCAAAATCCCGAGCACCAAAGGAAGTTTTGACTGTTTCGGACGTTGAATCGCCTGGGCCGATCCGGCGATCGCAGGTTGCGGGGCAACCAGGGGAGCGGACGGCGCGACGGCCCCAGGCGCCGGCGTCAACGCTACCGACAGCAACGTCGCAGGGCCGGGCGGCAGCGGCGCTGACGAAGAACTCGGCGGCGTCTGCGGTTCTGGCAGCGATACTGAAGGCATCGTCGCAGGGCCGGGCGGCAGCGGCGCTGATGAAGAACTCGGTGGCCTCTGCGATTCTGACAGCGGCGCTGAAGGCGTTGTCGTAGGATCAGGCGCGAGAGGCGTAGACGCTCGCGGAGTCTGTGGCTCTGGAGTTGGCTCGAACGGTGTCGGCGACGGGACTGAAACTGTTGGGCCTTGCGGCAACGACGTCGATGTCGGAGCGGGCGACACTAACTCTTGAGTGTCGCGGCTGCGTGTGCCACGTGCGCCTTCCTGCCAACCTGCGACTGTCTTGAAGGGGTCAGGATCACCAGCGTCGGCGGATGATACCTGTTCCGCTTCTTCAGATGGCGCGAGAACCGTCTTGTAAGGATCGAACTGGCCCGTAGTCGGTGGTGTCAAATCGCGCGATATCGCCCGGGTAGGCGCGTTATCACGCCCCTCGATCTGTGCTGAGTCGATGCGAACCGTGTCGCCCTGGCCGCTTTCAGCAGTCACCAGGGGTGCACCATCGTGAGTACAAAACTTCTGTGTTTCAGTTGAAAAGTTCCGATTACATTTGGGACAACGTTTCATCGTGATTCTCTCGTGCAAATGGCCGGCGACTATTTTTGGCGGCTATGTTTTTCTGCGCGCCGCTGCGATCTTGTTTTGTAGTTCCGTATTATTTGGATCTAGTTGCAATGCTCGCTGATAAGCGCGCACCGCCTCCTGAGGCCGGCCAGCCTTTATGTATTCATCGCCAACGCCGCCAAACCCAAACGCGCCTGCGAGCTGTCTGCGATCCGCATCAGAAGCCAAAGCGGCCGACTGCTCGTAAGTCTTGAAGGCGTCATCCAAACGCCCCATGCCGAGGTACGAGCGGCCCAGAAGATTATGGGTCGCGAAGTTCTTCGGATTCACCTCAACCGCCTTTTTCAAGAAGGGTTCGGCTTCGTCATATTTCTGATAGACCGTAAACATTCGGCCCAACAGAAAAAGCGCACCCGGATTCCGCGGATCCAACTCCAAGGCTCGCCGCAGCACCGGTTCGGAGTCGTTCCAATGTTGATCTGACTGCAAGCCGTCGGCGATGAGCACCAGAGTCGGCGCATCCTTAGCTTGATCGATTGCAGACTTATAGAGCGGATCGGCTTCGGTATAACGATTCAGGTGACGTAGCACCCGCGCCAGATGAACTCTCGCGACGATAAAATTCGGATCCAGTTGCACCGCGCGGCGGAAGGCCGCCTCAGTCTCATTATTGAATATGCCACGCGCCATCATGGCCACGCCGAGTCGATCAAAAGCTACGGCGTTAGTTGGTTGCAATTGGGTCGCCCTTTTCGCAAAGGATTCGGCATCGGCGAAACGCTTGGCATTGACGGCGCCGGTGCGGGGTTGCACCAACGCAAAGCTCAGTGCCACCAGCGACTCGGGGCTGTTAGGTGCAAACTCAACCGCCTTGCGATAAGCGTCTTCGGCATCGTCCCAACGCTGCTGATCGACAAACACATTTCCCAACCCGTAAAAAGCGCGCGAGTCTCGCGGCTTCAGTCTGAGCGCGGCCCGATAAGAACTTTCGGCAGCCGCGAACTTGCGGGCATCGCGAGCATCATTGCCATCGGCGATCGCGTCTTGGAACTTTTCCTCTATCTCCGCCGGATTAGCCCGAGGCGTCCTGGGTCCAGGTCTTGACGGGTTCGAGCTTCGCTTAGCCTCCGGGTTTTTCGGTCGAAAGATTCCCGCGCCACCGCCCAACTCGCCACCAGTCTCTTGTGCCTGCGCCACGCCCGCGCAAATGAGAATCGACGTTAACAGCAGAACTAGTAAATCAAAACGAACAAAGCACTTCGGAGCCGATCGAAACATTTTTGAAAACCCTCGCCTTTCTGATGAACGAATTACGCTTAATTCACTCTTGCTCGAACGGAGCTTAGGGCACAAGCTTGCGAACTGAGTCTGATTTTGAGGAAAACTGAGTATGAAAAGCAAGTCGAGAGCGATTTTTTCGTAACCGAAGATTGTGCGGGAATTAAATCCCGATAGATGATCCTTGCCGACTCTGCTGGTGAGGAAATCCAAAAGCAAGCCTGGTAACTCGTTCGCGAAAGCCGCCTAATGCGCCCCGCCAAATCAAGCCCACAATCGGCGCCCGTCTCGCGTCTCGTTGCCTACTTTCGGTTAAACTTCAGACCAATCGAGTCTCGAAGTCGTCCCCCTGATATTTTATTCCGAAGGAATTAGGATTGACCGTTGGCGCCGACGCGCGGCCGTCAATCCTTCCGATACTTGCGTGGCCGGGAAATCCTTTGAGGCACGGTACGCTCCGCTCGTTCAACCCGTGAGCGTGTCGACGCAGGAGTCAGCGTAAGTCCTGGGCTTAGAGGTAGCGTTGTCTGGCCCACGGTGGCGGTGATCGTGGCTGAGGTCGCCGAAGCGCCAGCGGCATCCGTCGCGGTTGTGGTCAAGTTGTATGTCCCCGGAGGCACATCGTTCCACACAAAAACATAGGGAGCACTCGTCACCTCTCCCAGCTTAATACCATTCGCAAAGAACTCAACCTTGGCGATAGCGCCCGGATCGTCAGGGTCAGAGGGCTCGGCGACGATCGCAAAACTGCCTGCCACAGAATCGCCGTTGCGGGGCTTCGTAATGCGAAGGACTGGCGCGGGATTATCGGGCTGAACACCAATACGCGTGCAGTCATACTCTCCCTGGACGCTGTTTGAAAATCCGAGCTCATTGACTGCTCGCACTCGATATTCCAAATGTCCGCACGGCGGAGGACCGGACTGCGGCACGTAATGCGTGACATTTGCGGCCACGTTGCCCACGACGATCCAACCATTGTCATTCCGCTCAATCTGGAATCCTGCCTCATTGTCCGAGTTATCGTGCCAAACAACCAGGGCGCCACGACCGGCTATGATCAGCCCGCTGGGAGATGAGGGACCGGCTTCTTTGGGTGGCAAAACGTAAGCTGCAATTCCGTCCAAATTCATATTCGTGGCTTCGGTTTGATTAATGGTGAGAAAGTAATGAAACTGCGCGTCATGATAAAGGTATAGCGGCACGGTGCCCGCCGTAGTCGAATCGGGGTAGACGTAAAAAGCAGTCCCATCAAGCGTCCAGCCGTTCCCGTCGTAGACCTTGGATTGTGAATAGAACACTTCCGGATTGTTAGGGTCCGACCTACGGAACCGATAGAACGGTACCGTTCCCGCTGCCTGATTCGGATAGGCAAAGAACGCGTTTCTCTTATCTGGGACGTACGTGGCCAGTCCTTGATCGTTTGTGTCGTAGGCGTAATGGCCGTCGTCGGTCTTGAGCCTCCAGATACCAGCGGTTGCTGACAATGGCAAGGGAAGGGCAGATGTGCGCGAGGTCTTGCCGGATCGATCCCATACGACGGTTGGTTCTTTTCCGTAAAGACTAAACGCCATGCCGGCGACTGACTTGCCCTCCAGTCCGACGTAGCTGGCCGGAACTTCCAGCCGATACCAGCTTCCGGCGGGAGGCAATCCACCGACGAAACGCTGGCTTTCAGTTCCTTGCACTCCGATATTTTTTATTTGCTGGCCAATGTAATTCTCGCCCCAGAAGGCACGATGTTCCCAACTTGTGCCGTCATTCCATTGCAACATGATTTGATCGGGTTTGGCGGAAGGATCCATCCAGACATAGGTGAAGAGCACGTCTCCAGGATTTACCTGCATCGCTGTCAGGGCGCCGGTGAAAGAGTGTGAGCGATACACATTTGTGTCGTGCTTTACGCTCACAAATGACTCGTGGGCTAATAATCCAAACGGACTCAAGTTCGCAACCCAGTTCCAAACATCATTAACCGTAGCAGTCTTCGCACCGGCCGGCAGCCCATCTTCAATCCAAACCGAATCCCCTAACGGCGTGGTCACCGGCGGCAAGGCCGACGCCGGAATCCTGCCCGCGGCATCGAACGTTGCCCGACCGGCGTCGAGATCGAATGACATTCCATTCAGTCTTGCTTCCTCCAGCCCGACCGCTTTCGCGGGCACTTCGAGGCGCACCCAGGTGCTTGCCTTCGGCAAAGGTCCAACGTAATAGCGGCTGCTGGTCCCATCGATTCCCAAGGCAATGTGGTTCTGTCCCCAATACGCGCGGTGCTCAAAACTTGTGGGATCCTTCCACTCCAACATGATCTCTCCGGGCATATGATTGATGTCGAGGAAGACATACACGAACAGCTTGTCGCCCGGATCGAGCGGCAGATCGTTCAACGTGCCTTCAAAATAGTGCCGATGAATGGCCTTCGACGGATCGAACGGACCAAAGTTCCCCGACTGATGAGCCTTCGTTCCCGAGACCGCTGCGGGATTCGCAGTCACCCAAAACCATCCGTCGCCGCCTTCCGCATTTTGTGAAGCATCCGGCGGCACACTCTCATCAATCCAAATCTCTCCAGGAAGCGAACTGGGACTTATGCCCTCCGGGTTATGATTTAGCGACTCACTCACCAAATCTCTAACCGCTGGCCCGGGGATAATTTCTCTTAACTTTTCCTGGGCGTAGTCCGATATCGGCGCCGCCAACAGTAAGAGCGTCATCAACATCGACCGCGTGTGCTGTGTCATGAGTTCTACTACCTTGTTAGGTGTGTGTATACACCTACCGTCCAAATAAAAATGACTTTTTCCGGAAACTGAAAGTCGATTACGAACCTGATTTTATCAGACGAAATCCCAGCGCCAGGTTCTTGTAGTTTGGTGGGTCCCATTGGCGCAAAGTCCCGCTCAACGGCAGATTGTCCTTTATCGAAGTGCCAAAGCTACCTCCGCGAACCACGATCTGATCCTTGTGCTGGGCCGGAAGTTCCATTGAGTTGCCTTTGTAGAGCGAGGCCCTCGACGAAGTCCACTCCCAAACGTTCCCCAACAGATCCTGCACGCCCCACCGATTGCTTCCTTGAGCGTAAGTACCGACGGGCTGCGCTGTTCCAACGCCGGATTCCTTCGTGGCCGCGCGACCCGGCTGCCATACGTTGCCCCACGGATAAAGATTGTCCTTGTCGCCATTGCGCGCGGCGTATTCCCATTCTTCTTCAGTCGGCAGACGATAAGTTACACTGTCACGTTTCGATCGCCATTCAGCAAAAGCAACGGCATCGTCATAAGAAACATTCGAGACCGGCAACAGTTCCTGACCAACGGGCGGCTTGATACTGCCCCATTGCTCGGGCGGCGCATGATCAGTATCACGCACGAACTGAGCGTACTCAGCATTCGTCACTTCGGTCCGGTCCATCGCAAAATCGGCAACGGGAACCGCGTGCGCCGGCTTTTCAGTAATAGGACCGTCGTTTCTCCCCATTTGAAACGTGCCGCCGGGAATCTCGATGAGCTGCGCTTTGATAGGCGCTTCCGGCTCGCCTGGACTGCTCGGCCCAGACGGCTTGATCGCCGCGCGTGGCCTAAAGATGAAAAATCCCCCGACGCCCCCAGCGATCAAAAGCAAAACACACAACCCGAGCACTAACGGCAAGCGGGATTTTTTTTGTGGCACCAAGCCGACCTCGGATATTGCCGGAAAGCTGCTTTCGCCAACTGTTGCGATGCCGCTGCGATGAAACTGTGCAGATTCGGAACCGGCGGCGCCAACCGTCTTCGGCGCCATCGTCGAGGCAAGCTGATTCAGCTTTTCTTCGAGCACCTTGGTTTGTTGGGCCACCAGTTCTTCAAGATGCTTGCGCTCAGCGTCGCGTTCCTGTCCTTCGGCTTTACGCTTTTCGTCTTCTTCCTGGGCCAGTTTTCGTTTAGCTTCAGCCTCGCGAGCTAACTCACGCTGGGCGAACAATGTCTTTTGTTGTTCTTGCTCGAGCGACGCAGCGCTAATTGTTCCCGCCATTGGGTCGAACGCCGTCGTCGATCCTTTGGCGGTGAAGGTCACCTGGGCGGGAGGCGAAGCAGACACAATCGTCTTACCGGGATCGATCTCAGCCGTTTCGCCGGTGCGCTTCAGCGTCGCGCTGGCCGCCGCCATGGCCGCGCGCAACTCGTCGACGAATTGGTCCGCTGATGCGGTGCGACGCTTCGGCTCCTTCGCCATGGCATGGAGAATCACGGCTTCGATCTGAGGCGGCACGTCTACGCCTTTTGAAGCCAGGGAAGGAACGTCTTGCGTCAGATGCTTTTTCATGATGGACGGGATGGAGCTGCCCTTGAACGGCACTTCGCCGCTCAGCATCTGGAAGAGCATCACCCCCAAACTGTAGATATCGGCGCGCGCATCGGGTGGTTCGTCTGACCATTGTTCGGGCGCCATGTAAAATGGCGAGCCCATCAGCCCCGTCGTCTGTGCGGCGATGAAAGAGCCCAGCAACTCGCCGGATTTGATCTTGGCAAGACCAAAGTCAAGAATCTTCGCGCCTTCGCGAACCGGCACGCCATCCTGAATCATCACGTTCAACGGCTTGAGATCGCGATGCACTATGTTCTGCCGATGGGCCGCGGCGATGCCGGCACAAATTGGTTGGATCAATTCGAACGCACGCAACGGCGGCATTGCGCCTTCCTCGGCCATGATCTCCTGCAACGATTTGCCCTTTACGAACTCCATCACCAGAAACGGCATCGTGCCGCGCACCACGCCAAAGTCCGTGACCGCAATGATGTTTTGATGACGAATGGCGGCAGCGGCCAGCGCTTCCTGACGAAAGCGCGTCGCGAGATTCGGATCGTTGCCGACCAAATCGGGAAGAATGACTTTGATTGCGTGCAACGTCTTTAGAAAGATGTGCCGCCCTTTGAAGACGACCCCCATGCCACCCTGGCCCAGCCGCTTCTCAAGTTGATAGCGGCCATCGAGGATCGGCTCGCCAGTGATCGAGTGGGTGGTGCACTCTCTCATGCGTTGGTTCTATTACTGCATCGAGCCCGCGCCGGTCAGGACATTGCGAATGAGATTCTAGCGGTCATGGGTGCGGGCGGCAAGGAGAAAAGTTCAATTTGCGGATACCACTTGCAATTCAAAGTCATCAGTGTCCTCAGGATTAACGAGCCGAGGACTCGCGATATATGGAATCGAAACCGGCAAGAAGTGCGAGACCCTTTCCTTCGAAAACGCCGATTCAGATGGAATCTTGTCCGTGCAGCCTTTAGCAATGCCCCGCTTGCGACAAACATTTTCCCAAAGTATTGTTTCGCCAGCTCCATTACGTGAATCCGTCAAGCGCTTCGCAATTTCGTCGATCCTTGCCAGATAGACTCTGGGACATTCTCCTAGCTTTGTGCCTTGAAACTGCACGAAACAGTAAACGATGTTTTGATTCTTGTGGGCGGCAACCCAAGCATTGACTGCTTCATGGTATGTTCGGTTCTTCTTGAAGTTCTGATTAAGTCCCCAGCCTCCGTCCTGACTCCCTTTCACGGAAACATGAACTCACGACTAGCTGGCTTCAATAGTCGAATCGTATACGTTGCCATCAACCGATACCCAACCGCTTAGCAACCTCGTCGAGTTCTTCACCTCTTTCGCCGTTAGCGACGTTTTTTTTCTGTCGCAGCAGTCGGTTTTGCACTTCGGCTCTGATCTCAAACCCTTCGTCAGGATCGCCGAGCATCTCTTTGAGTTTTTGCTCAACAACCGAACCGATGATCTCGCGGAGCTCATCGGTGCTCAGTTGCCCAACATTAGCAGCCATACGTTCTCCTTTCACTTCACGACTACATTTACCAACCTTTGCGGCACGACGATTACCTTCACGACTTCGTGGCCATCGATGAAGCTTTGCACCTTGCCGTCGGCGAGCGCGATGGTGCGCAGGCCGGCTTCAGAGATGTCGGGCGCGACGATGACACGCGAACGCAGCTTGCCGTTCACTTGAACGGGAATCTCCAACTCTTCTTTGGCAGCCAGTTTTGGATCGGCTTTCGGCCAGACCGGCACGTTCTTAAGCAGACCACCCTCGTGGCCCAGGCCTTCCCACATCTCTTCGGCCACATGTGGAGAAAAAGGAGCCAGCATTACGATTAAAGCTTCGAGCGCTTCGCGCACTGCGAAAACATCCGAAGCAGAAGCCGACGCCGGTTCGACATTGAATTCACCCAACGCATTCGAGAGTTCCATCAAGGCCGCAACGTTTGTATTCAAATCAAGCCTCTCGAAATCGTCCGTCACTCGCACAATGGTCTGGTGTGTCTTCCGTCGCAGCACCCGCGCCGCATCACTAAACTCCAGTTCGGTACGCAGGCTTCCAGCCTGCTGTTGTTGCTTTTCATTACTATCACGCTGGAAGCGTGCGTACCCGACATCGCGCCATCGGTAGACCATCGTCCATACACGGCGCAGAAATCGCACGGCGCCTTCGATACCGGTTTCCGACCAGCGCAATTCGTTTTCAACCGGCGCGGCGAACAGAATGAACAACCGCGTGGCGTCGGCTCCGAAGGCTTCGATCATGTCGTCGGGATCGACGCCGTTGCCCAAAGACTTCGACATCGCTTTCCATTCATTCGTACCTTCGACACGATTGGTCACCATGCCCTGGGTCAACAAGCGCTTGACCGGTTCGTTGAATTTGACCAAACCCAGATCGCGCATCACCTTGTTCCAGAAACGCGTGTAGATTAGGTGCATCACCGCGTGCGAATCGCCGCCAATGTATTGATCCACCGGAATCCATTTCCCGACGATCTCAGGATCGAAAGGCATCGCTTCATTACGCGGATCGCAGTAACGGAAGAAATACCATGAAGAATCGACGAACGTATCCATCGTGTCGGTTTCGCGCACAGCCTGTTTTCCGCACCTCGGACAAGAAGTGTGTACGAATTCAGGCACGCCCTTCAGCGGCGATTCGCCCGTGCCGGTGAACTCTGCTTTGTCGGGCAACATTACGGGCAAATCTTTTTCCGGCACCGGCACCATCCCGCAATCGTCACAGTAAATCACCGGAATCGGCGCCCCCCAGAAACGCTGGCGCGAGATACCCCAATCTCGAAGGCGATAGGTTACGGCGGCGCCGCCAAAGCCTTTCGCGGCGGCGAAATCCGCCATTCGTCCTATGGCGTCCTGTGATAGCAGGCCGCTCCATTCGCCGCTGTTGACGAGCACCCCATATTCGATGAATGCCTGTTTCATTTCGATCGACTGATCGCTTCCCGGAACCACATCGGTGCTTTCGCCTTGTTTGCCATGAACGATTGGCGCAATTACTTGTCGAATTGGCAGCGTGTATTTGCGCGCGAATTCGAAATCCCTTTCATCATGCGCCGGCACGCTCATCACGGCGCCTGAGCCGTAATCCATCAACACATAGTTGGCCACCCAAATCGGCAGCAACTCACCGTTGAAAGGATTGACGGCGAGCTGCCCGGTATTCATGCCCAGTTTGTCCTCTTCTTCCGCCAAGTCTTCCGTTTTGATGGCCCGCGCGGCTACGACTCTTTCGGCAAACTGCATTACCTCTTCTTTTAGCGAAGAACCCTCGAGCAAGCGCAGCAAAAAAGGATGTTCGGCGGCCACTACGACCGCATTCACGCCAAAGATCGTATCGATGCGCGTGGTAAACACACGGATTTTCTCGTCGAAGTTTTTGACGGCGAAATCAATGAACGCACCCTCGCTGCGTCCCACCCAATCGCGCTGGCGTTTCAAGACCTTCTCCGGCCAGCCGTCTTCGATCTCTTTGATGTGCTCGACCAACTGCTCCGCATAATTGGTGATGCGCAGAAACCATTGCTCGATCTCTTTCTTGACCACCGCTGTGCCGCAGCGCCAACAGATGCCTCCCGAAGATTGCTCGTTAGATAGCACCGTCTCTTCCTTCGGACACCAATTGACAGCAGAGGTGCGCTTGTAAGCGAGTCCACCCTCCAGCATCTTCAGAAAGAACCACTGGTCCCATTTGTAATATTCAGGCCGATGGGCCGCAATCTCGCGCGACCAGTCGTAACTAATGCCGAGACGCTTTAGCTGGCCTTCCATGTGCGCGATGTTTTCTTCCGTCCATTCGCGTGGTTGAATGCCGCGCTTAATCGCCGCCTGCTCTGCCGGTTGGCCAAAGCTGTCCCAGCCGATCGGATGGAGCACGTTGAATCCGCGCAGACGCTTGTACCAGGCGAGCGCGTCGCCGATTGCATAATTTCGCACGTGGCCCATGTGCAGGAAGCCCGACGGATATGGCAACATCTCCAGCGCATAAAACTTCGGCCGCGGATCCTCTTCGCGCGCTTCGAATGCTTTGCTCTCAGCCCAACGTTTCTGCCACTTCTCTTCAATCTTTTCCGGAAAATATTTCTCGTCCATTATTCGCAATCCTTAGCAGGAATTGTTTATTAAGTATCGATGCGCCACGCGTAAAGCTTCATTAAAGCACTTCCGCGTTCGCTCGCCTAACTCGAATTGATGATTGAAGTTGTCGCCGCTTCGAACAGGATTCAAGGCCTGCGCGCAAGCGGCAAGGTAAGGAGGAGTTTCGTCAGTGACCGGCTGTGGCTCATTAGATATACCTTATGTCTTCAGATTCTAGCGTAACCGCAAACGCTCGTCCAACACCATCAAGCAGCCCTCCGACGGTGTTCTTCCATATAGGCCCGCAACAATGAATTGATCTTGGTTTGATAGCCGCGCCCCTGCTTTTTGAACCACTCAATAACGTCGCTATCCATGCGTAAAGTCAATTGCTTCTTCCTTACTACAGGTTTGAGTCCCCGACGCATAATGCCACGCGCGAACATCTCTGGTGTTGCCTCGGGCAGGTCCGAGAAATCAATATCTTCGTCCTTCATGGAGCTTACCCGGTTCCAGTCAGTTTCTGATTTTCTTATAGTAGATTTCTTCTTCAAGCTTCGACGCCTTTCTAAAAGAAATTATTCTGCTAATTTCGTCTGTTTCGGTATGGGCAATTGCCACGACCTTTCCGGCGAGCAGGCCCAAGCTGAAAAAACGCGTTTCGCCGTAATCATAACGGTCATCCAAAACAGTCAACACTTCACCGGCAAAGACTCTTCCAATGTCTATGAAGTCAAAGCCATGTCGCTTTAGGT
>WNGL01008112.1_pt1 | contig 12305 bp, 8 predicted proteins | sample 5400591 | NCBI WGS metagenome assembly WNGL01 (sample SAMN13153377, study PRJNA577476) | soil metagenome | isolation source: 80 cm soil or saprolite under Garry oak tree replicate 1 | place: USA:California | collected 2016-06-15
TTGGACTCCGTGTCGACCACGATCACTTGCAGGCTGACTTTCACTCCCGAAGACTCCTGCGCCGGCAGTGGCTTCCATCCCGCATAGGAAAAGAGCAAGACTCCTAGAGCAGTGATCACCTTGGTCATGCGAGCTGAGGTGCGCGGGAAGGCTGGACCGATCCATCCCATCAGTTCTTTTCTTTCGTTTCCGTAGGAGTCGAAACGCCTTTCGTCAACTTTGCAAGCCCTTCGAGCGCCGCTTGCACCTGTCCCGCGTACGGTCCGTTCGGCTCCAACTGCAAGTATCTCTGGTATGCCTCGACCGTCCCCGCGGGGATGACGTAAATCATCTTGCCGGCTTCCGATTTCGTCGTGATAGTGTTGGTCAGTGCATCGCCCAAAAGTTTCCACGCCAACGCATCCTGCGGGTTGAGTTGCGTCGCCTTTTGGAGCGGCGCAATCGCATCCGCCAGCTTCCCTTTGTTCGTCAGCACAACGGCGATGTTCTTGTAGCAACCCTCCTGCATGCTCTTCGCTGCGGGATCCACAGTCAGAATCTTGTCGCAAGCCGCGGTTGCTTCAGGCATCTTGCCCACCTGCGCAAAATCCGTTCCAAGCTCCATGTACGTCCCCGCCGCGGGCTTCAAGATTGCCGCTTGTTGCAGCACGTTTATCGCCTCTTGATGCTCTCCTACTCCACCGTAGGCGATTCCGAGATTACTCAAAATTACGGGCATATCTTTGTCTTGAACCAACATCTCCAGGGCCTTCTGCTGGCTCACAAGACCGTTGCGTATCACTCCAATTAAACCAATCACATGGAGGCCATCTTCATCCCTCACCTCGGTTTCTTGCAGGGCCTGCTCATATTCCGTGATCGCCGTCTGATAATCCGCTTTCATCTTGCTAAGCAGCGCCGGCCTTTGATCGTTCGCCGCCGTCTGGAGTTGTTGCCTGATCGCTTGAGCATCCAGCATTGCCTGATTGCCGTTCGCGAAGTGTGGCTTCACTAACTCCGATCTCTTCATGGCCTCTTGCCGCGTCTTATTCGCCGTTTTGATGTCGGTCTCCTGCTTCGCAAACCCCAACGCTCGGTCAGAGAGCGGCGGCAGCATCAAAAGAAGCAGTGCAAACCCACAAACTTTCAGAAACAATCGCCCCATGAGAATCTCCTTCCTCACCCGAATCCCAACAAGGTTCTGTGCGCATTATGTCGCAAACGCGCCAAGTCGGCTACGGAATCCACATTCATTTTCGCTGCGCGTGGGGCCCGGGAACGCCAATCGCTGATTGGCGTCCCTCCGGAGTCCGACCATTGGCCAGCAAATCTCCGTCGGGCAGACCAGGGACACCACTCCCGAAGCAAAAAGATGCGACAGACCCCTGGATGGGTCGAACCTTTCAGCTAAGAACTGCTGTACAAGAGGCAAGGTTAAGATTCGGGGCAAAAGCCATGCCTTGTAACATTGTTTCGCCCGCCCACCTCGGCGAGGGAATAATTCCATCTATCCTCTCTCTTTTCATTCAACTAACTAGGAACGTGAAGATGACACAGCGGTGCATTGACTTCTCTCAGCGGCCTATCTGAGACTCCCCGCCAAAGTTTGGGGATACCGCGAGGGGTGTCCATCTCTATTGTGTATTTGCTGGGTTCGGTCTTTTGCACCTGGATTGGGCCCGATGCACCCGATCATCTGACCTTATTGAGGGGGGCGAGTGATGAAGAATTTCTCCAACTTCCGCAATTGCATTTGCCGTCTGACTTCCCGCTGGGGATTGGCTTTTGTCTGCGCGACTGCCCTTTTGCTGCTTTTGCCTGCTAACGTCCGCGGCCAAGCCGTCAGCAGAATCAACGGCGAGGTGACCGACCAGGCTGGCGCCGAGGTTCCGGACGCTACGGTGACGGTAACAAACGTGGACACGAATGTGTCAAAGACCACTACTACCACTTCGGCTGGCACCTACCTTGTCATCGACCTCATCCCCGGCACATATACTGTTAAGGTCGAAAAAACTGGGTTCAACTCTTACATTATTAAGAATGTTGTCGTGGTAGGTGGGGCGACATCCACTGCGAATGCCGCGTTGGCGCCGCGCACAGTGGCTGAGACAATCGAGGTTACAGCTCCAGCGATTGCACTGCAAACGGAGCAGCCGGAGATCGGCACGACGATCAGCCAGACGCTCCAGGAAGAACTTCCCCAGTTGATCGGCGGAGACTTTCGCCAAATTGATAATTTCATCTTCTTAGTTCCCGGCGTTACGGGTGGTGGATTCAGCCACCGCATTAACGGAGGCGTTGACGAGCAAACCGAAGTTATGTTCAATGGCGTGCCGGAGGCGTTTTCAGAGACTGCGGGCTTCACTTCTTGGAATCAGCCGCCTTATGACTCGGTCAAAGACGTAGACGTTCTGACAGGGACATTTTCGGCGCAATACGGTTTGGGACAAGGCGTCGAGCAATACAACACGAAATCTGGTACTAACGCGTTTCACGGCAATGCCTTTTTCCTTTATAGGGACGACAAATACCTTTCTGCACCCGGGGCTTTTCTGGACATAAACCCAAACAACAGCGGCGTAGTGGACCAACCGAACACGAACATACAAAACGACTGGGGATTTTCTCTCGGTGGTCCAGTGATTTTGCCGAAACTATACAACGGGAGAAATAAAACCTTTTGGTTTTTCAGCTTTGACAAATTCCGCTGGGCCCAAGGACAAACCGCTGTCACACTCCCCACACCGGCCGAGGTTGGAGGTGATTTCAGTGCTTTGGTTAACCCAAGTACCGGCGCACCGATACCTATTTTCGTCCCTATCGCCTGGGCCTCAGACCCTGCATTGATTCCATCCGGATGCACCGTGGCAGCGAGCGGCCCCGGGAGCCCGGGAACCCAGTGGCCCGGCAACAAGATCCCGACAAGCTGTTTCAGCAAGAATGCGCAGGCGCTCTTGAGTTTTATCCCGAAGCCGAGTGTTTCTTTCACGACGCCAGGGTCCGAAAACAGAAACTACAGCCCGTCGTACGTTCCGGTGCAAACGGATAGAGACTGGATGTTTAATATCGACCACAACTTGACCTCGAAACAAGCCCTGCACTTTGTTTATTGGCGCCAATATCATTACCTTCCAGCAGGCTGGACCACCAATGTGTTGAACAATCAGACATGGAACTACGAACCCGCATACGGATTAGAGCCCAGGTATTCCTATGCTATTTCGCCGAGACTCGTGATGACTGCTGGGGTGCTCTGGGTCCACCAGAATAACGACTTCTACCAGACGGCCCCTGCTCCCAGCGCCGGCTTTAACGCCACCCAGCCCGGTCCCTATGGCGGGTCCTTCTTACCGGGCGTCAATTTTGGGGGTGGACCTTGGGAGCCGCTGAGTTTCGGTACGGGTGGCTGGCAATACTCAATCAACCATAAGTATGGCCTTTCCATTATGAACAACTGGCTATGGCAACACGGTCGGCACACCATCAACTTTGGTGTGGATATCCGAAAGTCGTGGCAGCGCGATTACGAATGCCAGCAGTGCGCAGGGAACTTCACCTTTGCGTCAGAAACGACGGCCGATCCCAATGAGCCGACCAATTTTGGGACGTCTCCGGGCACAAACACTGGGAACGGATTTGCCAGCTTTCTGCTAGGTAATGCGGATTCAGCCAACCGCCAGTTCGCGGGCGATACAAGACTGAGAAATAGTTACGTCGCTCCTTATTTCCAAGACGATACGAAGATTACGCCAAAGTTCACTCTCAACTGGGGCGTGCGGTGGGACCTGGCATTCCCGTTTAGGAATGACAACAAATTCAACCACCTCTCCTTCTTCGACGCCAACGTTCCCAACCCCTCCGCAGTTAGCACCAAAACCGGACAGCCGCTTCTGGGCGGTATGACGGAGCTTGGGACGTCAAACGGGTGCTCGTTGTGCGTCGGGTGGGATCACATGGATATGATCTGGACACATCTCAGTCCGCGGCTCGGGTTCACCTACCAACTGACCCCCAAAACCGTTGTCTTGGGCGGCGTCTCTTGGTATTGGTTAGATACCGGTGCCTTTGAATATGGGGTTAACAAGACGGCCGTCAATTTTGGAAACAATTTGCTCGGCACAGTTGGGTTTGACGCTCTTCCGAACCAGGTTCCTGGCTATGGCCAATGGGACGGCAATCCACTCGTTGCGCCTTCCGCGCCAGCGCTTACGCCGGGCTTCCTGGACACAAATTTTCCTCACCAGTTGACGAAGCACGTCAAGCAGGGCTATGACGAGCTATTCACAGTCGGCATTCAAAGGGAACTGCCCTGGAATATGTTCCTTTCCGTCTCCGGTGTGCATACGCACGATCTGCACCTTCCCTCCGCCATAGGCCCGACCAACGCCCTCAATTACAGTTTCGTGCAAAACACATGCACACAGGGTCCCAGCGAAGTTTTCTTCCAGCAATGCGTTCTCGGGCAGGCGTGGACGAGCGCCGCCGCCCAGACCCTCTATCAGTCGGCCGGCTTTGGCCAGGCTACGGTGGCTCCAGGAGGATGCCCAGCTGGTTCATCTCACGGCGGCTTCTCGGGTGGCCCTTTCTTCGCCCCATACGCAAATTTCGGGTGTGATTACGGCGCAAGCGGTTTGGCGCTCCGCGGCTTCCTGCCATTTCCCATGTTCCGCGGCATCACCAACAATTTTGAGACAAACGGCGCTGACAAGTACAACGCCCTTCAGATGAGCTTCCAGAAGCGCACCGGCAGCGGACTGACCTTCTTAGTCTCCTACACCTTGTCGAAGTACTTGTCGAATACGGACAGCGGCTTTTCCACCTTCAACTTCAAGGGTCTCAACCCAGCTAATCAGGCAGCAGAATGGTCCGTGGGCAACAATGACCAGACCCACGTGCTCACCATGGCGGGTAGCTATGAATTGCCTCTCGGCCCCGGAAAGAAGTTCTTAAACCACGGGGGAGCTCTTATGAAGAACTTAGCTGGTGGTTGGAAACTCTCCATGGTCAATTGGTATGAGAGCGGCACGCCAATCAATGTTGTTTCGACCAATGGCACGTTCAATGGCACTCCGCTGGCTTATACGCCGCAGTCCAATCCACCCAACTATGTTGCTGCAGGCGGGTTTAATGTGAACTGGTCAGCGGCAGATTATCATCCTTGCACATCTTTGCCCTGCGCATCGGGAACATTCCCCGCGTTTAACCCAAACAAATTCACCTTCCCCGGGGCTTGGACAATCGGGAACGCCTCTCCGCTTTATAACGGCTTGCGGTTCCCGCCTTACTTCGATGAGGATCTCTCGCTCTCCAAGAAGTTTTTCTTTGGCGAGCGTTTTAGCGGCGAACTGGGCATAGAATTCTTCAATGTGCTCAACCGCATGGCAGCCGGTGCTTGCGTGGACACCAATGTCCTCGATTCGAATTTCGGTCTGAACACCCAGCCAGGAGTTCCCTGCCAGGGCAACAGCCCAAGGGTAGGGCAGGCCCAGTTCAAGCTGAACTTCTAACCGCACGAGCACCGAAGGACTTAAGCTTTCAAGCCTCTTTTGCTGGCGCTGCTTACCACAAGCGCCGACACCCCAAAGCCGGGGCCTTAGGGTCCCGGCTTTTGTAGTAGCAGATGCTTTCCTTGGGCGGCAGTTTGGGTCTATCGTTGTAGTGGCCAGCCTTCAGGCTAGTGCTCTCTGGATGTTGCACGAGCCTACCTGAACTTCTGGATTCAGGATTTAACATGAAAAAACGATTATTCGAGTTGAATCACACCCCAAATCATTCGTCGTTAAGCATCGGCGTCGCGAAGGCGACAGCGGCACTGATCTTCGCCTCCCTCTCCCTTATCTTCGTCGCAGTCGCCCTGGCCAGCGATCCGCCTTGGAAAGGCAAGCCTTACGACCAATGGACGGACAAAGACGTCGAGAAAATCTTCACGGACTCGCCTTGGTCGCGTATAGGCACGGTTACGCGGACCTGGGCTCCTCTGACGTCCAAAGATGTTCCCGCAGGGCAAAGCGGCGGTTCGACTGGCGGGGCTCAACCCAACACCCCCATGTCACCCGGAAGGCCTGGTGGTGCCGGAGGGCCTGGTGGTGCCAAAGGTCCTATGGATAGCGGAGCGGGGGGCGCACCTAGCGGCGACGAGTTGAGGCTCAACGTGTACTGGGCTTCGTCTCGCATCATGCGCGCCGCCTCCGCCCGCAAGTCTATCCTTCACGGAGACAAGAAAGATGTGGATGTGGCGAAATATGCCAGTGAGCCGCAGGAAGAGTATCAAATTGTTGTGCAGTCGGAGGACATGGCTCCTTTCGTTCGCCATGATGAGAGTTTCTATCAGGCAAATTCCTTCCTCGATGTGAAGAAAACCAAGCAGAAGGTCTCCCCCAGCCACGTCCGTTATGAACGCGACGAAAAAGGACTCGTTGCGGCGGCGGTGTTCTACTTTCCCAAGAAGACCGCAGCGGGCGAGCCCACTCTGCCCAGCGACGAAAAGAACGTGGAATTCAACTGCAAGATCGAAGGCTCAAGGTTGCGCGTGAATTTCGACCCACAAAAAATGGTGGACCAGTCCGGCCCCGCCCTCTAATTCTGCGCAACCGGGTTTTGGGAGGGGGAACGGCCAAATTCAATGGACATGGCGAGAGTGGCAAAGCGGATAGGCGTCTAGCTGGCTGGCCAACGCTAGACTCGTCACAGGCATCCAAAACTAGACTGCTATCTGGGTAAACAAAGCACATATATTCCCTAACTTTTCTGGACAAACTGATTCATCTTGGTAACGTCCCAAAGTGAAAATTAGCCAATATCCCCGCCGAAAGCCCCAGGCCCGCCCCAGCTATGCTGCTCTTGCGGGCGCCACGAATTCTCAACGACTTACACATTGCCTCAAGTTTGCCACACATTTTGCAACCCTTTGCTTTCATGCACTTACGAATTGCCTCAGATTTGACACAGTTTCTGAACCTCCTTATTTTCAGTCACTTCCAACAGTCAATTTTTGTAACTCCTTTTTTTTGATAACGATGCAAATTGCCGGGGGGGTGGGGGTATCCCCTGCGTCATTCTCCTCAAGTCTTACTTTAACTGGGCATCCAAACAGGGATACGAGTTCTCATCGAGCGTCTACCCCCAGCGCAGTCGAGGGGCAGCGGGAGGGAGCGCCTGTTTCTGGAGTCAAAAAACTCCTCCCTCTAGTTCCCGTCTTGCTCTGCCTTCTCCTTGCTATCACCTCATCGGCGGCCGCCGCTCCTTCTCAGTCTTCCGGCCAAACAGAAACGTTTCTCTCCAACGCGAAAGCCCTCTTGGAGCAGGGCAACTTGACCGAGGCTGACCGCGCCGTCCGCCAATACCTCCAGAACCATCCGGACTCGGCCGATGGCCATTTCTTGCTCGGACACATTCTCTTCCGCGAGATTAGCGCCAAATGGCTCGAGGAAGGAAAGGCAGAAGGCGAAGCGCTGCTCTACAACACCGGAGATTTGAGCGGCTCCCTGCTTGCCTATCGCGACGCCAAGGCTAAGGAATCGCTTGCGGAGTTTACCGCTGGAGCGAAATATCATGTTCCCAGCGCGCTTGACCTGAAGATCGTGGCCCTTGATTACCTCTTGCTCAAAGATAACAACGACGCCGACCGCTGGCTGACGCGCTCGCTCCAAGCGGACCCCCGCGACCCGCAGGCCTGGTATTACCTGGGGCGCACGAAATACGGCAAGGGCCAGTTTCCTGAGGCCATTGAAGCTTTTGCGCACTGCCTAAAACTCGAGCCGCGGAATATCAAAGCCGAAACCAACGTGGGATTGTCTTACGAGGCCCTCGAGCGGCCCGATGAGGCCAGCCAGGCTTTTCAGAACGCCATCGCCTGGCAGGCGGAAAACTCCGCGAAGGACCCCGAGCCGTTCATTGAGCTCGGGCACCTCTTCGTGAATCAGAATCAGCCGGAAAAAGCCGTGCCCTGCCTCTCCCAGTCCATTGCTATTTACCCGAACATATCCAAAGCGCACGAAGAACTGGGAAGAGCCTACTCCCTGCTGAAACGGTTCCCCGAGGCGCAGGTGGAACTGGAAAAAGCGATTGAGCTTACGCCGCAAGCTCCGAATCTCCATTGCTTGCTTGCTCCTGTCTACCGCAAGCAGGGACTCGAGGAAAAAGCAAAAGCCGAATCCGACCGTTGCGCCGCCCTTTCCGGCACCCATTCCACGTCGTAGCGTGCCTCGTGAGCGGAATGATTTTGGCCATATTGGGGAGCTTCCGGATTCGACCCCAACATTAAGAAAGGTCTTGTGACGATTATAGCCGCGACTTAATTTTCGGAGCGATTTTGTGTTGGGCGTTGGGCGTGTGTTCGCGCCCATTGGTTCACGGACGCATTTCGCGCTGCATGGAGCTGCGAAAGTATCGGGCGAATTCGGAGAACTGTGTTAAGCTGAAAACGAAATCGCCGGAGAGGTGGCAGAGTGGCTGAATGCGGCGGTTTGCTAAACCGTTGTACGCGCTAAAACGTGTACCGGGGGTTCGAATCCCCCCCTCTCCGCCATAGCAAAAACACCCAATGTTTATGCGGGTTTTAGCGCCTTGCTACTATTTTTCCCATGATTCAGCTAATTTAATATATAGATTTAGTAAATAATCGAGAACTTGGAATTGTACGCTCTTGAAGAAACCTGACAGGCCCGAGAACGGTTGGGTTTCTGCTTACTCGATCTTTATCCGGTGTCCTAGGCAGAAAGCCGCAAGTCGCAAATAGGGTCGCTCCATTCCCAGATTCGGGCGGCGGTTTGGAAAACCGCTGCTTCTCGGTGACGCAGTAACGATTCGTTCGTCCGAAAGAGATTTTCTTGCGGGATGTCATCGCGCACCTTGCCAAAATACTTCGCTTATATGAGTTTTCCCTCAGGTCCGGGATAGCTGTAGAGGTAACGTGACTCGGGCACAATCGCTAAAAGCGGCAAGGCAACGACATTTGCGGTAAGTTCTAAGGAGATTGCAAATCGAGCGCATAAATCTCTTGCGTGCCGACGTCGCGCAGTAAAAGTGGTGAGTCGTCAGGCGCCAAGCCCATCCAAACCGCGCTGCGGAAGCCGGTCTGTCGGACGTCCTTCAAACTTGCAATTTCCTCTATCTTGCGGTCGGCTATTCGCACGCGAAAGACAGATGGCTCTCGCCCTCGGCGCAGGTAGTAGACGTATTGCCCGTTCGCCGACCAATTCATAAAGCCAAGGTATACTCCCGTCACAAGTTCCGTCCATGCCTGCGTCTTGGAATCGAAGAGCTTGAGCGATTGTGAATCGAGTGACCTAGCAACGACGTAACGGCCATCTGGGGACCAGCGAGGTACCCACAAACCGTCCGAGCCGGGGTATTTCGTGACGTTTCGAGTCTTTAGGTCAACTTGGTATACGCCCAGTTTTTCTGGAGGCGCCTTTTCGAAAAGCGGGAAATAACTGAAGATCAAAGAATTCCCGTCAGGCGCCCAGTTGGGGTCCATCTCGTCTCGCTGCTCATTTAATACCGGCTCAGGCACGCCGCCATCGGCGGAGATCAAGTAAATCCTCCACGGCTTGCCAGGGGCCGTATCGAAAAACACGATTCGCTTCCCATCGGGAGACCACCGGGGCACGGTTGCCTGCACAGGAGGCAGCGTAAGCTGCAAGCGTTCGGTTCCGTCAACCCTGCTTCGCCACAGATTATGAGTTGGAAAGGAAACATAAGTGACCCATTTTCCGTCGCGGGAAAAATCGAGAAATTCAGCCGATATTCCCGAAAGGAACGGCACAAACTCCCTGGAGTTCGAATCGTAGCGAGCAAGTTCGCCCCGCAATTGCTGACCAATGACATATAGCTTCGTCCCGTCTCCGCGCTGACCACCGGCGCCAGGGAGTTCATTTGCCCCGACGTCAGTTGCTTGGGTTCGCTTGACCCTCTTAAGAACAGTCCTTGCTTCTCTTTCACCGCCCAAATTTCGGTTTTGCCGTCGCGAGTCGATTGAAAAACGAAATATTTGCCGTCTGGCGTCCAATTGCCACAGCACTCCGAGGGGACTTGATTGCGACCCGGAAGGATGAGGCGGAGATTCTTTCCATCTGCTGATATTTCCCAGATGGAAGAGAAGCCGGTATTGTTTTCGGTCACCGTGAATCGAAGCCGGGTTCCATCCCGCGACCAACGGAGCCACGAAGGGGCACCAGGCAGATCGGCCAGCTTCGTTTCTGCGCTCCCGTCACTGCCTGCGCGATACAACGCATTACTCTTTCCATACGCGATGCTCCGCCCATCCGGAGACCAGGTTGCATCGTCGGCTATGACTCCGCCAGCGCGGCGAGCTCCCCCGGCAGGAAGAGATAGGATCCAGAGCGCCGGACTGGACGTAACCGGAACGAAGGTTTTGTCGGGGCCGGGACTGAAAGAACCGGCCAAGAGCTCGCCTCGGCTCGGAGCAATGTCCATCACGTAAGGCGTTTCCAAAGGGTTCGAAAGGGTAGCGGTCTCTCCGCCTGACGTAGAAACCTGCGCCAGCGCCCGCTGGGTCGTTGTCCCTTCGCTGAAATACAGGCGCAGCCCGTCTGTTAGCAGCGGGCCCTGCTTGGCCCGCCCATCGTTTGTGATTTGCGCATAGTTCGAGGCACGCAGCATACTCGAGTTTGACCACATTGCGATCAAGCCAAGAGCGGAACACGACAAAACGGCAACCGCCAGAACCGCAAAGGGCCACCTTTTTTTCGCTCCCACGCGGATCGAGAACACCGTGGATTTGTCGTCGGCGGTCAATTTTGGAACTCGTGCATCCGTCTGCTCTGAGGGAGTAGCGAATGCAGGAACAATTTGAGCCTCTTCCAATCTATTCTGGCTGTCCGTGGAACTCTGGCTCGCCACAGCAGCTATGAAGCGATATCCTCTGCCGGTCACCGTTTGCACGAACCGAGGCTGGGCCGGATCGTCGCCGAGCGCGAGGCGAATTTTTCGAATTGCGGTATTGATGGCATTTTCCGTATCAAGGTAAACGTCTTTGCCCCACAGTTTCTCGATAATCTGTTCCCGCGTCACCAATTCCCCCGCGCGGCCTGCCAGTAGCAGCAGAAGCTCCATGGGAATCCGCTCCAGCTTCAAAATCGCGCCTGACCGGCGCAGGCTGTAGTTGCATCCGTCCAGCTCAAAGTCCTCGAATTTGATAAGGTCCACCTGCATCAGCGGAGTCTCCCCAACGCGGGCTTGATTCTACATCCTCGCCAGGAACTCCGGCTAAAACTCGAACGCTCAGCTAGTTGAGACGTCCTGCAGCGAATACAGCCGAAAGACAGAATTCTCAAGATTCCCTCCATTGCCACGGACATCCGGCGCTGGCAGCATGCGCCGAGAGTCTCAGCTTCTATGCACGAGTTCCGCTCGCTTGAAGGAGAATCGCCATGTCTTTTTGCCGACGCAAGTTCGCATGGTCATTTGCTTTGCTCGTCTTCATCAGCGCAGGCGCGGTGTTTGCCCGGCTCGACACCCAAGTCGATCGGCCTGCATTTCACGTCTCCATCCCGCGCGTATGGGACGATCAGGCTATCGCAACCGTTGAGGTGCCGCTCGCAAATCCGGTTGGCTCGCCAAAACATGTCTCTTCCGACTACTACTACAAGATTCCCGTCAGGCCTATCTATAAGAGCTATCCGGTCTATGCGCCGGGACGCGAGCCCGCGGGCTATATGGATTGGCTAAAACAACAGGAACCGGAAATTGTGTGGGATGACGCAGGCCGCAAGCCGGAACTCAAGACGGAAGCCGATTGGATCAAGGCCGGCGAGATGGTTTTCGACACCCCGATCTATTACACGACGCACCGTGTTGTGGCCTTCGAAGACGTCCGCGATCCGGAGTGGTACCGGAAGACGGGCGCGCCGATCGCCAAGGACGGAACCTTGCCCTACGTGCGCTATGTAGTTCGCGAAAAGGGTAAAGTCGATCTTGGGAATTTTGCTTGCGGTTTATGCCACACGCGCGTCATGGCCGAGGGAAGCGTCTTGAAAGGCGCGCAGGGAAATTTTCCTTTCGAAAAGAGCAAGGCCTGGGGCTTTCAGAAGCCATCCGCCGCGCCGGACGAGCTTGTAAAGAAGGAGGCTACCCTTCGTAGGCTCGACCGCGGTCTTTTCGCGGCGCCGTGGGTTACCCCCGATCCGCTGAAGCCTGTAGTTGCGCTTACCTTTGACCAGCTTGTCTCCGCTCATGAATCGTTCCCTGCTGGAGTACTCGCGCGGCATCGAGCGAATTTGTTTTATCCCCTCCAGACGCCCGATCTGATCGGTGTAAAAGACAGGCACTATTTGGATCACACCGGTCTCCAAAAACAGCGT
>WNGL01008117.1_pt1 | contig 12303 bp, 7 predicted proteins | sample 5400591 | NCBI WGS metagenome assembly WNGL01 (sample SAMN13153377, study PRJNA577476) | soil metagenome | isolation source: 80 cm soil or saprolite under Garry oak tree replicate 1 | place: USA:California | collected 2016-06-15
CAATTCTTCCGGCATCCACTTACCGACGCCTTTCGCGGTTGCTTCTTCGACGCCTTTGGAACGATCGTGCCACTTATCACGCGTGCCTTCGGGGACGCGCGTTCGCTCATAGTTCTCAGTTTGTTCCAACGAAAGTACGATGCCCTGCGCGATGCCGTTCCAATCTTTCTGTTGAATGCCTCGCAAGACCAGCGGCAAACCGGCGGTCCAATCTTCTTCCGGAGCGCGGCTATCCTGCTCCGGGATGGTCAGGTTGTAAGTTGGCGGAAAAGGCGATCCGGAATACTCGCGGACGAGCTGCCCCGCAAGCTCTTTGTAGGAAGCTTGCCCGTTTTCACTTCTTATCGCTTGCGCACGCCGAAAGATGTCAGCAACGGTTGGGCCTTTGTCTGTCTCAGCCAAGATGATCTCCTTGTTTGATAGCGAAGATAAGTTAGCGCGCCACGCACGAAAGCACAAACGCCCCGCTAGGAGCGCAATGTTTATAGCTGCGACGTTCCCTGAAAAAGACTCGCGAGAAGACATGCGATTCGCATGTCCTCTCGCGAACGAACACCCGTTAGGTTCGCGGTAGCTATAAAATAAATATTTGGCTCCTAACGGAGCGAAAGCCCGGCGAGCTTGATTAAATCCGATCCAACTCCTTCCGCGTAAACTCATCATCAACATTACCCGTATTCACGGTAGAGGCGGGTTCGAAAAGCATGACTTCGCACTCATCTTCGGCGAAAGGCTTATGCTCAATCCCACGGGGAACGATGATGAATTCGCCTGCTTCGATCCATTCTTCGCATTCGCGGCCGGCGTCACGATAGTCCATGCGGAATCGTCCCTTCACGACGAAGAACATTTCGTCTTCGTTTTCGTGATGATGCCAGGTGAATGGGCCCTGAAACTTAACGAGCTTTACCATTTGCCCGTTGAGTTCGCCCGCGATGCGCGGATTCCAGTGATCGTCGATTAAGGAAAGTTTTTCGGCGAGATTGATCTTTTGCATTATCCGTTTTCAGCAAAATCGACAGGATTAACAGAATTTACAAGATACGGGGAAACAAAACCAGCTCATCTTGTGAATCCTGTTAATCCTGTCAAAAAGTCACCAGCCTAATTCATAATCCCCATTTGCCAGAGCATGAATGCGTAATCGAACGAGGTTTCGTGAATTGCGTCATAACGTCCTGAAGCCCCGCCGTGTCCTGCGCCCATGTTCACCTTCAGCAACAATGGCTTGTGATCCGTCTTGTAGTCGCGCAGCTTCGCCACGAACTTCGAGCCTTCCCAATACGGCACCTGGCTGTCGTTAAGCGAGACCTTCACCAACATCGCCGGGTAGTTCGCCTTGTGAATATTGTCGTAGGGCGAATATTTCTTCATGTAATCGTAGGCGGCCTTCTCGTTGGGATTGCCCCATTCGATATATTCGGCCGTCGTCAAAGGCAGCGATGCGTCAAGCATCGTGTTCAGCACGTCGACGAATGGAACCTGCGCCACGACTGCTTTGAATAAATCAGGTCGCATGTTACTTACCGCGCCCATCAACATGCCGCCGGCGCTGCCACCCTGAATCACCAGCCGATCCTTCGAAGTGTATTTGTTGTCGACGAGATGTTCCGCACAGGCGATGAAGTCGGTGAAAGTATTTATCTTGTTCATCATGCGGCCGGCGTCGCGCCAGGTTTCACCTAATTCGCCGCCGCCGCGAATGTGCGCGATGACGAAAATCACGCCGCGATCGAGCAACGCCAGACGTGAGGCCGCGAAGCCCGGCGAAATCGAAAGCCCGTACGATCCGTAGCCGTACAGCAGCAGTGGCGCTGAGCCATCCATTTTCACGTTGCGTCGATAAACCACGGACATAGGAATCTTGGTTCCGTCAGACGCTGTAGCAAACACTCGTTCAGACTTATAATTCGCTTTATCGAATCCACCCGGCACTTCCGTCTCTTTCATGAGGGTTGCTTTGCGCGTGTTCAGATCGTAATCAAAAACCGAATTCGGCGTCACGAGCGACTGATAGTTGTAACGCAGGACGTTGGTATTGAATTCACGATTCGCCCCGAGACTGGCAGAGTAAACCGGTTCGGGAAATTCAATGCGATGACGCGTGTTGGTTTTGAAGTCGACGACTTCGATTTGCTGCAAACCGTTTTCCCATTCCGACAAAACGGCATGATTCGCAAACAGATCGACGGAATCGATTTTCACCAGCGGGCGATGCGCGACAAATTCTTTCCAGTTCCTCTCTGAAGGATCGGAAACAGGCGCCGTCACGACCCGAAAGTTCTTCGCGCCCTTGTTGGTGCGAATGTAAAAAAGGTCGCCGCGATGATCCACGTCGTATTCGTGCTCAGGTTGGCGCGGGAGAATAATCTTCCATTCGGCGCTCGGGTTGTTTGCCGGAATGTAGCGAAATTCGTCTGAAGTCTTGCTGAACGCCCCGAGTATGATCACAGCCTTGTCTCTTGATCGCTCGACGCCGATATCGAACAGTTCGTCCTTTTCTTGATAGATCAAATCGTGCTTGTCGGCGCCGATCACGTGCCGGAACAATTTATCATTACGCTTGGTTACCGCGTCTTCGGTGACGTAGAAGATCGTCTTGTTATCGGTGGCCCAGGCAACGCCATCAACCCGCTCGATTCGCTCAGGCAACAATTCGCCGGTAGTTAGATTCTTGACCTGCAGAGTGTACTGGCGATAGCCCGTGTTATCGGTGGAGTAAGCAAGCAGCTTGCCGTCGTCGCTCGGCACGAACGCGCCAACAGACATGAATTTCTGTCCCTTCGCCATGGCGTTGACGTCGAGAAGAATCTGTTCGGGCGCGTTCAGGCTTTCCCGCTTGCGACAGAAGATCGGATACTGCTGACCCTCAACCGTGCGCGAGTAGTAGAAGTAATCGCCCCAGCGATACGGCACGTTTACATCGGTCTGTTTGATGTGGCTGAGAATTTCCTTGTACAGCTTGTCTTGCAAAGCCTCGGTCGGTTTCATCAACGCGGTCGTGTAAGCATTTTCAGCCTCCAGGTGCGCAATGACTGCGGGACTAGTTTTCTCACGCAGCCAAAAATAATTATCGACCAGACGATCGCCGTTGATCTCGGTGATTTTCACTTTCTTTTCTGTGATTGGAGGTTGCAGCATCGCCGATGAATTTCCATCCTGGGCCATGACTTTGATGAATGCAATCGATGAGATAAACAACCAAGACAATAGTGACAGTCTAATTAGTTTCATTTGTATCTCCCCAGTCCGCAACCGCCTGCGGTAGTGGGCGGTTGATCTCCTAACTTGATGCTGTTTCTGACTAAGCGTCAACCGCCCGCTACCGCAGGCGGTTCTGACTGTTGACGAGCGCACGGCCCGTCAGTCGTGAACCGTTCAACCACGCAGCGGATCGCCCCAACCTGATTGGAGGTACTTGCCGTTTTCGACTATGCACGGAACCGTCGGATCCCCGCCCGAAAACTTGAACATCTCCGTGCGGTAATCCCGATTGGTTTGCGCGTCGCGGTCGACGAAAGGAATTCCCTTCGAATCGTAATAGTCGCGTGCCTGCTGGCAATAAGGACAGCCGGGTTTCGTGTAGATAACTAAAGCCAATTTCTCACCTCCGGGGATGACGAGAGTTTAGCAGTTGGCAGAGGAGGTTGAGAAGCCGGCATTTGGAGTGCGCGGTCAGAACGTGGCGTTTTATTACAGGGAGCGCGGGCGCCCCGCCCGCACGGTTGGCAGCTCGACTCCTAGCTCACGAGTCAAGACCCAAACGAAAGATGCGGGCGGGGGCGCCCGCGCTCCCAGTAAGAAACGCTGCGCGCTGCCGGCGCACTCCAAAAGAAAAAGGGACGAGTGTGCCTCTTCACTCGTCCCCCACAACGTGACCAAGCAGGTTATCCGGATTCAGCCCCTCAGGGATGAAACTTTAGTCACGCTGATCCTTTTCGCTTACCGTCTAGTGACGGCTCTCACGAAGTTGTCGCGAAACACTACTCAGGCGGCTCGTGTCGGTCCTTTCGAAAATCGCGTATATCACCTCGCCGTTCGCGTTGATCCTTGCTGACATCGCGCCGGTCGTTGCGAATTTCGCGGGTGTCGCCCGCGATTTCGCGGCGATCTTCGCGCAATTCTCTTCGTGATGCGCCATCTTCTTTGTCTTCGCGATAATTGCGAACGTCCGCGCGTCGTTCGTGTTCATCGCTGCCGATATCGCGTCGATCTGCCCGAATGTCTCGCGTGTCTCGTCTAATCTCGCGACGGTCTTCACGCAAGTCATGTCGCTTCGGTCCCGCGTTGCTGATGCCGACCGACGCGGCCATTGCCGTTAACAACAAAAGGCCTCGAAAAAATAATGTTCGCATGTTTTCTGTTCCTCCCGATCTTCGAATTCGTTCCTCTGCTCGCTTCAGATTGCGCGAGCTTTAGGTCCACCTCCGAAGAGGCAGGAGGAGAGAAAACGCGGTTTGACGATATGCGTTAAAGCCGACGTTATCTTTCGCGGCGAACCCCTTACCAACCCGTTAGACGCAGGGTCTCCGCGGGTGGACGAAGTTTTTAAGAATCATTTACGGTGGGCCGTGATTGAGTTGGTTTATAAAGAGCATGTCCGACAAACTTCAGTTTGTTGATGCTCCCCTCTCCCTTTGGGAGAGGGCCGGGGTGAGGGCATAGCAGAGCAGTATAGAAATTCATCTCCTTATTTCTTAGTCGTGCGCCGCCGGGAGAAGAGGATAAAAGGTGGCTTGCGTGACTAAGCCCTCCACCCTAACCCTCTCCCAACGGGAGAGGGAACATAATTAACTTATTCAGACCTTGCTTCAGCTTGTCGGACATCGGATTTCGGCTAGAACGACGACAGCGGTTGTGTTTGCAGGCCGAACGTCTGCGGGTTCTCGCCGACAATCGCGGCCGCGAAAAAGCGCGGCACGTAGTACACGTTCTCGGTTTGGAAAGTTGCGTCCAGTTTATCGCGGTGCTCAGTGAGAGCGCAGATGCTACAACCGCGATTCTGTTGATTAACTAACGTCGCCAAATCGCTCACGACGTTTCCCGCGCCGCGATTGTAAGCGAGCAACGCGAGAGCTTCCTTCATCGGATCTTCGTCAAACTGTTTCAGTCCGGCCGCGATGTAACGCGCCGCCGCGTCGGCGGATTTCTCAACATCCAGCAACTCATTCGCTGAAAGGCCATAGTGCTCTCCGGTCTGGGGCAGAAATTGAAACATGCCTATAGCGCCTGCGGAATTGGGTGCCTGAATGTTGACGTATTCGGATTCAACCAACGGAATATAGAGTCCGATGAGCGGCGACACGTCGCGCGCTTTAAAGATGCGAATCAACGTCGGCGCCAACGTCTGTCCGCGTTCAAAGACGAAGCGGGCATCGCCTTTGCCTAATTGATCGCCGCCGTTATTGCCGATGCGCCGAGCATAGAACTCAACGGCCTTCTGGATTTCCGCCTCAAACGCCGGCGTGAATTGATAATCTCTGCCCGAAATTTGCCGGGCCAGCCGGCGCGCTTGCTCGCTAACGAAGGCCCCGCGCTCCGGGAGAGTCATTTGTTGGTAAGGCTTAGTCGATTGAATAGTCGCGCGGGTGAAATGCGGAAATCCAGTCAGACAAGTAGTGACGACGAGTAACGAAAGCAGCATTCTTTGATTTTTCATACTTAGGGTCCTTTCGATTTTCAAAGTGTGAACAAATCTACTTCTCAATTTGATAAGCGAGAAACCGAAGACAATAGTGTTCATTGGTGAAACGGTAAGCGAGAAAGTGAAGCCAAACTGTTCATGGCCGGACAAAATATTTTCTGATCGAAAAGAGCTGCTCATCTTGAGATTGCCGCTTCCAGAAAGATGATAAGATCGGCACTCGGCTTGATGTAAAGCAAACTGTTAGTTTGCGCACACCGTCGCAAGCTAACAGCTTGCGTTACAAGCGGCGATGATGGCAATTTCCACTCCAGGCTTAACGGAACTGTTGGATGACTGGCAGCAGGGAGATCGGTCCGCGCTCGAGAGGCTCACTCCTTTGATTTATGATGAACTGCGGCGCATCGCGCATCGCTATGTGCGCCGCGAGCGCAACGGTCATACGCTCCAAACGACGGCACTGGTTAATGAGGCCTACCTTCGTCTTGCCGGACAGGAGAAACCCGAGTGGCAGAACCGCGCGCACTTCTTTGCGGTGACCGCGCAGGTGATGCGTCACATCCTTACAGACCATGCGCGGCGACGGCGTTACGCCAAGCACGGCGGTGAAGCGCAACAGGTCTCGCTTGAAGAAGCGTCAGCGATGACCTATCAACGCGCCGCGGAATTGGTAGCCCTCGATGAAGCCCTCGATGGGCTCGCGAAGATCGATCCGCGCAAGAGTCGAGTCGTAGAACTGCGATATTTTGGTGGTCTCAGCCTGGAAGAGACCGCGGACGTGCTCGGAATTTCCTTGATGACAGTACGTCGTGATTGGCGCGCGGCCAAGGCGTGGCTCTTCAGAACGATGAACGATGAAGGATGAAGAATAAGGGATAAGTAATGACTTCTGAGCGATGGCAACAGGTGGAAGAAGTGTTGCAGGCGGCGCTTGATCGGCCACCGCATGAACGCTCGTCATTTCTGAATGAAGCGTGCTCAGGGGACGAAGGGTTACGACAGGAAGCGAGTTCGCTGATCGATGCCTACGATGAAGCCGGCGACTTCATCGAAGAACCCGCCATTGCGCACGATGCGCACGTCCTACTCGGAAATAACGGTCAGGACAACATCGGTCGTGAGATCGGTCCCTACCAGATCATCGAACGTCTCGGGGCGGGCGGAATGGGCGAAGTTTATCTGGCGGAGGATCGGCGGCTTGCACGCCAGGTGGCTTTGAAAATCCTGCCGCCTTACTTCGTTTCCGACGAAGCGCGCCTGCGCCGCTTTCAAAGAGAGGCGCGCGCGGCTTCAGCTTTGAATCATCCGAACATCCTGACGATTCACGAAGTCGGCGAAGTAGATCAAGTCCACTTTATCACGACGGAATTCGTTGACGGCCAAACCCTGCGTGAATTGATTGCGCAAGAAAACCTGTCGCTCGCTGGAGTTCTGGAGATTGCCATCCAGGTAGCCGAGGCGCTGACTGTGGCCCACGCCGCGGGGATAGTCCATCGCGATATCAAACCGGAAAACATCATGCGGCGGCGCGGCGGTCTGGTAAAACTTCTGGACTTCGGAATCGCCAAGCTGCTTGAGCCGCCCTCATCCGATTCTGAGACTGCGAAGACCCAGACTGAAACGGGCGTGGTGCTGGGGACGGTAGGTTACATGTCGCCTGAGCAAGCACGGGCTCTACCCGTCGACGAACGCACAGACATTTGGAGTCTGGGAGTGGTGCTTTATGAAATGCTGGCGTATCGCGTGCCATTCGTGGGCGCGACGCGCATGGATACAATGGTGGCGATTCTCGAGCGCGAACCTGCTCCGCTGTTTCAGTTCGCAAGCGCACCGGCGGTCTTATCAGAGTTAGAGCGCGTTGTAAGCAAAGCCTTGCGTAAAGAACGAGACGAACGCTACCAGAGCACCGGGGAGATGCTGACGGATTTGAAGAGCGTCACGCAAAAACTTGAACCAGCCGGGGCGCAGGTCCTGGACGATTCGATGCGCGGGGCTCGGATGCTTCAGGGCGTTGACGAAGATTCGTTTGGTCCCTCTCGATACGAAACGACAAAGGCGCGCTCATATCGTTATGGACTACAGGTGTTGAGCATTGCAGTACTCATCGCGGTTATGATCGTGACGGCGCTTCTCTACGGGCGTTCAAAACTTCGCGCGAATGCCGTCGCGCCTGCGACAATTGCGAGCGGAAAACTCTACCTGAAGATGGATCCGGCTGAGCAACTCGCTTTCGTTGATGAACAGGAACAGCGTATCTCTGCCATGATGGGCGATCGTCCAATGAAGCTGAATGATGAAGCTATTAACGCAATCAAAAGTAATCTTGATCGTTACTTAGCGCGCACGGACAGCACATCCGCAAAGCCAGGGGCAGAAAGTTTGCGCGTCATTTATGGACGGGCGGCGCCGATCATTCCCTTGATTGCGCCTTCGTTCAGCGAACGGAAGATTCCACTCGTCGTAGGCATCTATCTGCCGATGATCGAGTCGGAATACAAGCCCTGCTATGAGAATAGCGCCGGATCCAAAGGCCTGTTTCAATTTATGCCGCAAACCGCCGAGCAATACGGCGTTGCCCGCGGAGAAATGTGTGACGTTGAGAAGATGGCGCCCGCCGCCGCTCACTACATCGCGGATCGAATGGCCGAACTCGGCGATGATTCGCAAAGCATGACGCTCGTGTTGCTCAGTTACAATCGCGGGGCGGACTCAGTGCGGGAGGCTTTGCGGCGTCTGAGAGAGACTGACAGCCACTATGAAAGAAATTTCTGGACGCTCTTTGCCAACCGCGACAAGCTGGACGATTCCTTCCGAAACGAAAGCGCCTCTTACATACCCAGTTTTTTCGCCGCCGCGATTATCGGAGAGAACCCGCAGACGTTTGATTTGCAGACGCCGCCGCTTTCAACGATCGCTTCTAATAGAGCGTCAACAAAACCCTCGCGCAATTAGGGTCAATTCGACTTACAAGTGCAACAGTTGAATTCGCTTTCGCTCCAGAGGAGCGAGATGTCTATAGCTACGAGCGCACGCCCAAAGATCTCGCTCCATTAGGAGCGAAACCCGGCGGCGGAACCTTCGCCAGGGCAGGCAAAAGCGATTGCGCTCCTACGGAGCTTCAGACTAAAGAAAGGACCGCCAGGCTGTAAACATCTCGCCCCTCCGGGGCGAGGCGACGGACCGAATCAGAAACGACGGAGAGGGTTCCTTCTCGGTTACTCAGCTAAGCCCTCACCCCAACCCTCTCCCAAAGGGAGAGGGAGTTTACCTTCGCAGATCGAGTTTGGCTCTGGCCTCGACTTCATTAACTCAGTATGATTTATCTGACGAAAGAATTGAGCACTCAATGGTGATTGAATGTCTTCGCATCGGCGTGCTCCTGCTAGCTGCGTTTGAGATGATGCATTCGTATGCCAACATAGTCGCGGGTAAGGTCCAAGCAAAAGTTACAAATCAAACAACCTGGAAATTCGATTTCGGTCCCGGAAAGGTCGCGAAGGGATATCTACAGGTTCTGGCGAACACGACTTACAGCAAAGAAATCGGCTATGGTTTCGAACCGGGAGCGAAAGTTACCTGTCTCGATCGTAGCGGCAAGGACGCGCTGCGCAGCGACTTCTGCGCGAGCAACCAGCCTTTCTATTTCTCGGTGGCGTTGCCGGAAGGAAATTACGATGTGACCGTGACGCTTGGCGATGCGCAGGAAGAGACGACTACTACAGTCAATGCGGAATTGCGTCGCTTGATGTTAGAGCGAGTGCAAACCGCGCGCGGCAAGTTTGTGACGCGAACATTCACGGTCAACGTACGCACGCCGCAAATTAATGGCGACGGTGAGGTCAAGCTTAAAGATCGCGAGAAGACTACTGAATGGTGGGCGTGGGACGAAAAGCTAACGCTTGAATTCAACGACTCGCATCCGAGCGTTTGCGCGATCGAGATCATCAGAGTTGAGGCGCCGACAATTTACTTGCTTGGCGATTCGACCGTCTGCGATCAGCCTTCCGAGCCCTACAACAGTTGGGGACAAATGCTGACGCGCTTTTTCAAACCCGGAATTGCGATCGCGAACCACGCTGAGTCGGGTGAGTCTTTACGCAGCTCGCTCGGCGCGCATCGCCTGGATAAAGTTCTGAGCACCATGAAGCCCGGCGACTACTTGATTATTCAATACGGTCACAACGACGAGAAAGAGAAGGGCGAGGGAGTTGGCGCATTCACAACTTACAAGGCTGATTTGAAAAATTTTGTGGCGGAAGCGCGCAAACGCGGCGGCATTCCGGTGTTGGTTACGCCGGTGCAGCGCCGTACTTTCGATCAGAACGGCAAGATCACAAACTCGCACGGTGATTATCCCGAAGCCGTGCGACAGATTGCGCGCGAAGAAAACGTGTCGCTGATCGATTTGAACGCGATGAGCAAGGCGCTTTATGAAGCGTGGGGCGCAGAGCCTTCAAAGCGCGCGTTCGCGCCGAACGATAACACGCACCACGACAACTACGGGAGCTATGAGTTGGCAAGGTGCATCGTCGAAGGGATCAAGGCCGGCAAGCTCAGTCTGGAAAAATTCCTCGCCACCGACATTGGGCAATTTGATCCAAGCCATCCAGATCCGATTGACAGTTTCGTGCTGCCGGCCAGCATGAAATCAAACAGCGTCAAACCGCTGGGTAATTAAATACAGTCACGTGTTTGCCGAGACACAAGCTAAAGCTAGATGAACTCTGAGCCGTGGAGTTCACGGTTTAGAGTTCAATCTTCAGATTGTCTTACACTTAACATACGCGACCTTGTTTACGAAAACGAAGTACTAAGCGACGGTGAATCTCTTGTCAACGCTGAAGCGCACGCTAATTCGAATCGGGTTGGTCTGCGCGCTCTTCTGCGTTTCTCCATCGGGTTTCACCGGCGACACCAGACGCTTTGATCCTCCCCTGAGTGCGCGCACGAAATACAACTTCAATTCCGGTTGGAAACTTTTGATCGGTGATCCAAAGGGAGTTGAGGCGCCGGCCTTTGATGATTCCGGCTGGAAGAATGTCACCTTGCCGCACGCCTGGAACGAGGATTCGGCTTTCAAAGTCAGCATCCACGATTTGCCCACCGGAGTCGCGTGGTATCGCAAAAGGTTTCGGTTGCCGGCAGGCACTACCGACAAGAAAGTCTTTCTCGAGTTTGAAGGAATCCGGCAAGGTGGCGAGTTCTTCTTAAACGGAAAGTTCATCGGGCGTCACGAAAACGGGGTCATGGCATTCGGATTCGATATCACGAATCAGCTAAACCCTGCGCCGCAAGAGAACGTGCTGGCGGCGCGCATCGACAACTCATGGACCTATCACGAACAGGCGACGAATTCACCGTTTCAGTGGAACGATCGGAATTTTTACGCTAACTATGGTGGCATCAACAAGAATGTTTACATGCACGTGACTGACAAGCTGTATCAAACTTTGCCGCTCTATTCGAGCCTGGGCACCACCGGCGTGTACGTTCACGCAGACGACTTTGACATCGCCGGCCGGCGCGCAACGATTACCGCGGAAACGCAGGTGAAAAACGAGCGCGCGAGCCCTGAAGCGTGCGACTTCGAAGTAGCGATTGTCGATCCCGACAGCAGGACAGTCAAAACGATCGATAGCGGATCGCAAACTATCGCTGCCGGCGAAACGAAGACTCTGGTCGCCAGCGCCCGGGTGGACTACCTCAATTTCTGGAGTTGGGGCTACGGCTATCTCTACGACGTCTACACAATTCTTAAGGTCAATGGCCAGACTGTCGATGTGGTAAGAACGCGCACCGGTTTTCGCAAGACTGAATTCGCTCACGGCATCGTCAAACTCAACGACAATCCGATTCAGTTAAAAGGCTATGCGCAACGCACAACGAATGAATGGCCTTCGATAGGTCTGTCGGTGCCGCCGTGGATCAGTGATTTCAGCAACCGAATGATCGTCGATGGGAACGGCAACCTAATTCGCTGGATGCACGTGACACCCTGGAAGCAGGATGTCGAATCATGCGACCGCGCCGGCTTGATGGAAGCGATGCCCGCAGGCGATTCCGAAGCTGACGTTACGGGGCGGCGCTGGGAACAACGTGTTGAGCTGATGCGCGACGCCATCGTCTATAACCGAAACAATCCCAGCATAATCTTCTACGAGTGCGGCAACAAAGCGATCAGCGAGGCGCACATGCAGCAAATGAAAACTTTGCGAGATATGTTTGATCCGCACGGTGGCCGGGCAATCGGCGCTCGCGAAATGCTCGACAGCAAAGTAGCCGAATATGGCGGCGAGATGCTCTACATTAACAAAAGCGCGGCGAAGCCGATGTGGGCGATGGAGTATTCGCGAGATGAAGGGCTGCGAAAATATTGGGACGAGTTCTCGCCTCCTTATCACAAGAATGGCGCCGGTCCGCTTTATCAAAATCAGGACGCGAGTGCTTACAACCGCAATCAGGACTCGCACGCGATCGAAGATGTGATGCGTTGGTACGACTACTGGCGTGAGCGGCCGGGAACAGGCGAGCGAGTGAGCGCGGGCGGCGTGAACATCATCTTTTCGGATTCGAACACTCACTTTCGCGGGGCTGAGAACTTTCGCCGGAGCGGCGAGGTTGACGCGATGCGTCTGCCCAAGGACGGCTACTTTGCGCAT
>WNGL01008122.1_pt1 | contig 12300 bp, 2 predicted proteins | sample 5400591 | NCBI WGS metagenome assembly WNGL01 (sample SAMN13153377, study PRJNA577476) | soil metagenome | isolation source: 80 cm soil or saprolite under Garry oak tree replicate 1 | place: USA:California | collected 2016-06-15
GGGATGTTACCGCGGTGGATTATCGCGGGGGCTACAGCATCACGCTCGCGCCACTGGTGGTCAAGAATCTGGTGATCATTGGCGTGTCGGGCGGCGAATACGGCATTCGCGGGTTCATCGATGCGTACGACACGGCGACCGGCGAGCGCAAGTGGCGCTTTCACACAACTCCCGGGCCGGGGGAGCCTGGCCACGAAAGTTGGGAAGGTGATTCGTGGAAAATCGGCGGGGCGCCTGCGTGGATCACCGGCACTTACGACCCCGCGACCAACACCACGTTCTGGACCACCGGCAATCCTTCGCCATCGAATCGCGGTGAAGGGCGCGCGGGTGACAATCTTTATAGCAACTCGTTGCTTGCGCTGGATCCCGACACAGGAAAACTCAAATGGTATTTTCAGTTCACGAAACACGACGAGCACGACTACGACGCCACGCAGGTGCCGGTGATGGTCGACCAGGGAGAGAAGCACTTCATCCTGCAAGCCAATCGCAATGGCTTTTTTTATCTGATCGATCGCGCCAACGGAAAGCTGATCTCCGCCAACCCTTACGCCAAAGTGACTTGGAGTGACTCAAAGGACGCGACCGGAGCTCCCATCGCGCGAAAGGACGCTTCACCAACTCCCGAAGGGAATCGCATGTGCCCGGGCGCGGCGGGGGCGACGAACTGGATGTCGCCCACGTATGATCCGCAAACACAACTCTTTTACGTCACCGCGCGCGAACAGTGCGACGTCTTCAGCACGGCGCCGCAGCCGTACGAGGCGGGTCACGCCTATTACGGGAGCGCTTATTTCCCGAATGATGATGCCGCGCCTTTCACCGGCGCGCTGCGTGCCCTCGATCCCGCGAGCGGGAAGATGAAGTGGGAGTGGAGGCATCCTTCGCCGACCTGGTCGGGCTTGCTTTCCACGGCAGGAGGGCTGGTCTTCACCGGCGACGCGGAAGGAAACTTTATTGCCCTGAACGCCGCGACGGGCAAGGCCCTCTGGCACTTCCAATGCGGGGCCTCGGTCTATTCGTCGCCGATGTCCTTCGCCATTGACGGGAAACAATACGTGGCCGTCGCGGCGGGCAGCGCTCTTTTCACTTTCGCGTTGCCCTGAGCTTGGGCGGGGGAATCGGGGGACGTATTACGGAAGCAGGCATCGACTTGCAAGCCACCAGGGACTGATGAAACTTCTGGAGCGCTCAGGACACTACTTTAGGAGGGGGTCATACAGAAAGGTCGCTTGATTTCGAGGCTATCAGGCTCATAATGAGGTAGTTCTTGGAGGTTGGCCCCCCAGTTCATGCAATGCCCGGTTTGCCAGACGGATAATCCTGCCAGTGCTGTCGTGTGCGCGAAGTGCAGCACTCCGTTCCCTCTGTCGGACGCGACGATTTCTCCGTCAGAATACGGTCACAGCGCAGGATGGTCGAAGGCTGTCACTCTGCGCCCGTCGAGTGATGCCGCTGCCAAGGGACAGCTCGAGCCGGGGAGCGTGCTCGGCGAGCGCTACGAAATCCTTCAATTGCTCGGTCAAGGCGGGATGGGGGCCGTCTACAAGGCGCGCGACATCGAACTGGAGCGCACGGTTGCAGTGAAGGTGATCCGTCCCGACCTCGCCAGTCATCCGGAAATCCTGCGGCGCTTCAAACAGGAACTCATCCTGGCGCGAGAAGTTACCCACCGCAACGTCATCCGCATTTACGATCTGGGACAAGCAAGCGGAGTCCGATACATTACCATGGAGTACGTGGAGGGGCGAGATTTGCGCGCCCTTCTGCAGGAGAGAGGGAAATTGACTCCGGAAGAGGCCGTTCCAATTTTCCTGCAGATTGCGGCGGCGCTGGAAGCGGCGCATAGCGCTGGAGTCGTGCATCGTGACCTGAAGCCGCAGAACATCCTGGTGGACAAGGAGGGCCGGGTTTACGTGATGGATTTCGGGGTGGCACGATCGCTGGAAACGCCCGGGATGACGCAGACCGGGGCGCTGATGGGCACGCCGGAGTACATGTCTCCGGAGCAGGCCAAGGGGCTGAAAGCGGACGCCCGCTCGGATCTGTTTTCGCTGGGGATCATTTTTTACGAAATGCTGAGCGGGGTCTCGCCTTTCAAAGCCGACACGGCGATGGCCACGATGTTCAAACGCACGCAAGTACGCGCTGTTCCGCTGGCGGAGGCGGGGAGCGGCGTGCCGGTGGTCTTGAGCGACATCGTTGCAAAGTGCCTGGAGATCGATCCCGCGAAGCGATTCGCGAGCGCCCGGGAAGTGGCTCAACAATTGGAAGTATGGCAGGGTCCTCCCGCGGGAAGCTCCACGATCATTCTGCCCGCCCCACGAACTGCGGCCTATTGGAAGTGGGCGTCGGCCGCCCTCGCGATATTGCTCGTAGCGTCGGTGATTGGATTTCGACTGAAAGGCCCACGCAAGCCGAAAGCCGCTCATCCCCCAGTGAGCGTTCTTGTGGCAGACTTCACGAACCATACGGGCGATCCGATCTTCGACGATACTCTGGAACCGATGTTTAACTTCGCGCTGGAAGGAGCCAGCTTCATTAATGCCTTCAACCGCGGGAATGCCCGCAAGCTTGCTGGGCAACTTCCGCACCCCACGGACAGGCTGGATGAGCAGCCGGCGCGTCTGATCGCGGTCAGCCAAGGCATCGGCGCAGTCGTCACCGGCGAGCTTAGCCGGCGCGGCGACAAATACAGCCTTTCGGCAACAGCATTGGACGCAGTAAGCGGCAATGTTATCGCCAAAACAGAGGTCACCGTCGGGAATAAAGACGAGGTTCTCCTCACTATCCCAAAGCTGGCCGCTCCCATCCGCCAGGCGTTGGGCGACACCACGCCGGAATCGGTCCAACTGCAGGCTGCGGGAGGAGCATTTACCACCGCATCATTGGAAGCCGTCCACGAATACGGCATCGCGATGAAGCAGCAGTTCGCAGGGAATATGCAGGGCGCTTTGCAGTCATTTTCTAAGGCCGCGGAGCTGGACCCGAACTTCGCGCGTGCCTACGCCGGCGAGGCTGCCATGGCTGGAAACCTGGGGCAGCTCCAGGACGCCGAGAAGTACGCCAAACTGGCCATGGAACATGTGGACCGCATGACCGAGCGCGAACGCTACCGTATCCGAGGCGTGTATTACATGAGGACCCAGAACTGGCAGAAGTGCGTCGAGGAATACAGCGAGCTCTTGAAGCAGTACCCGGCGGACAATATTGCACAACTTAATCTCGCAGCTTGCTTCGGCGGCCAGCACAACATGCCGAGAGCTATGGAGGAGGCACGACGGGCCGTGCAGCTCGCGCCTAAGGACTTGATGGCGCGCATCAATTTATCGCTCTTGGCATGCTACGCAGGAGACTTTCAGACGTGCGAGCGCGAGGGGCGCGAAGTACGAAGACTCAATCCTTCCTATGAAGAAGGCTTCCTCGTTTTGGCGTACGCCCAATTGGGGCAGGGCCAGTTGCCGAAAGCCACCGAGACCTATCAGGAGCTGCGGAAGCTCGGTGCCAGAGGCGCATCCCTCGCGGCTTCCGGCCTGGCCAACCTCGCACTCTATGAAGGGCGATACCGCCAGGCGCAGCAAATTCTTGAAAGAAGCGTAGCCACCGACGTTGCTGCAAAGCAACCCGACCAAGCAGCGGATGATCTTGCGATGCTCGCGTACGAAGAGCTCTTGCGGGGAGAGAAGCAGTCGGCACTTGCTTCCGCTGAGAAAGCTCTGGCCAACAGCCACTCAGCGAAAATCAGGTTCCTGGCCGCGCGCACCTTCATCCAGACGGGAGGGGCTGCCACAGCTCGGCAGCTGGCCGCCGGTCTCGCCTCGGAGCCGGTACCCGAACCTCAGGCGTATGCCAAATTGATCGAGGGCGAGGCGGCTTTGCAGGAGAAGAATCCCAACCAGGCGGTCAAGCTCTTCACCGATGCGAACAACCTGTTGGACACCTGGGTCGGCCGCTTCGATCTCGGGCGAGCCTATTTGGAAGCTGGCGCGTTCCCGGAAGCCGATTCAGAATTCGACCGGTGCATTGAGCGCCGCGGCGAGGCCTTGGAGCTCTTCATGGACGACATGCCCACCTACAGTTACTTGCCGCCGGTCTATTATTACCAGGGGCGCGTCCGCGAAGGCCTGAATAGTCGTCTCGGCGCTGCCAATTCCTATTGGAAATTCGTGTCCATCCAAGACAAAGGGGACGGCGGACCCCTCTTCCAAGACGCCAAGAAGCGCCTCGATGAGCTGAACAAGAGATAGGAGCGAATCAGCAAATCTCCTGCTCGCAGAAGCGCGCACTGTCAGGCGTTGCCTCGCGCAGTAAAGACGCGGTATTACGTGACCCTCCTGGGATGTGCACGATCGCCGCCGGGAACTATTGTGGCGGGAAGTCGTACCACGCCACATCCTTCGGGAAGGTCAGCGGCGCACCGCTCAGAACAGTGTTTACGCTGTTCGTTTCCGGAACGGCTAGTTGCAGCCGAGGTCCGTTGCTGAGGCCATTCAGCGTAACGTACAAGGTCGTATTGACCGCGCTTGGAGGATTGGCCATCCCGCTGATGTTGCAGCAGAGCCCACCAGTTGCGCTGTTGACGGCGGTACTCGTCATCATATTCGCGGCGCCCGGATTTGTGATTTTGTATATCGCTTGCGCGCTGAAGTCGGCAACGTCAATGCTGCCATCTGCGAAGACCGCAATACCGCCAACAGACATAATTGCGGGCATCAGACTTGAATTCGTTGTCGTGTTGTAAAGAACCGTCACGGTGCCGGTGGGATCGATCTTGTCCACTTCAACTACCCCAGAAAAATCGCCGATGTCATCGCTGGCAACGATCAGGTTCCCCGCGCTGTCAAACGCCATGCGAATGTCTTGCAGGACGTTGAGCGAACTAGGCAATGACGCGAATGGGTTTACTGTGGGGGTGCCATTCGCATCTACCTGCGCACCCAAGGAGTTAAACTTGTAGATCTTATCCGTACTGTTATCCCCGACGTACACGTTCCCCGATTTATCTACTGCGACTGCGACTGGATTTATGAACACGCCGCCAGGGACGAAATCGCTCACGGTGCCGAACCGGGTAACCTCAACTATTCTTGTACCAAAAAGGGTGACGGCCACAAATATGTTGCCGGTGTTGGGGTCAACAGCGACCCCCGTTGGGTTGCCATTCAATATGATGGCAATGGTACCCGGGGTCCCGGTTGCTGTGATCCGGAAGAGTGTACCGGATAGCGGGTTGGCGGACGGGCTGCCGTCTACAACGATCAGGTCTCCAAACAGCGCGTCAGCCACACGCAACGTGAGTTGTGTTGGCTGCGAAAAATTCCCGTTGGCATCCGTGATTTGCGCCGTGAAGGTGTAGATGCCGGGCGCGGTTGGTGTCCCGGAGATTGTGCCGGAAGGCGCACCGAGCATAGTGCCAGGCGGGAGCGCACCGGACACAACGGTCCAATTGAATGGAGCTATGCCACCAGCTTCTTGAAGTGTATTGCTGTAGGCGCTCCCCACAACTCCATCGGGGAGAGACGTGGTGGTCATGTACGGGGCGCTGTCGGATACGAAAATCAGCAGCTGAAACGCAGTAGTCGTCTCAGATTGGCCGCTATCCAAATTCAGCTTGAAGAAATAGCAACCGGCGTTGAAGGTCGTCGTATTCCACATAAAGGTGAACTGGTTCGCCCCAAACACAACTCCGCTTCCTGCAGTGGACAGAGTTGTGACCGTTGCCCCAATTGGCAGAGGTTGTGGCACGGTTTGCGGACATGCTCCGTCATGCGGAATGGGTCCGATGGCGACGAGTGAGTTTCCACTCGTGGTGTTAAAGTTGGCAGCCGTAAAGCCGGTAGGGTAGAAGTCGTCCTGCACTGTCCATGTTATGGGGACCATACTTCCTTGTATGGCGCTGGCGCCAGCGCCTGGTGAGGAGAAGCCCGTTAACGCGTAGCAGCCCGTCAGTGGGTCGGATGAGGGCGGAATACTCGACACAGTATTTGACTTTACGCTCTCCTGCTCCTGGTTTGTGATGTCTGAGATGACTACTGCAGTTACGAAATATCTAAATCCGCCCGAATCACAGGTGACATGATCTGCGAACATAGTGGCCGGGGGATTGCCAATAACAGTGTGGGGTGGGTTAGTGTTGGCGGCGTTGATCACCATAAAAGCGCCTCCGTTCTCCGAACGGTAGACGTTGTACGCGACGATCTGGCCGAAAGTCGGCTGCGTCCAGTTCAGCGTTATCGTGCGCGGTGACTGTGCCTCCGACGCCGTCAGGTTCCTGGGAGGACGGGTGACAGAATTGGCGGTCGCGTGACTAAGCTCACCCAAGCCACCGCCGCCACCTTGTAGCCCACCGCCGCCGCCTTGTAGCCCACCGCCGCCGCCTTGTAGCCCACCGCCGCCGCCTTGTAGCCCGCCGCCAGCTGTAGACCAACTGCCGGTCGCGCCGACCTGCCGCAAGTCAACTCCGGGGATCATCGGAGTGCCGGTCCAGTCGCTGTGGCCGCGTAAGCCATATACAGCCGGGGCCACGCCCACGCCCACGGTCTCGAGTGCACCATCGAAATTAATGTCCTCGCCAGTGGAAAGCGACCAGGAAAGTGAAGTGGCCGGGAGGGTCACCTGGGACATTGGTTGATCGGAGTTAAGCAAGGGTGTGCCGTCACAATGCACCGGTGCCTGAGTACCCCCCACAACGCTTGTTAGAGCATACCAACGGGTGTTGTAGTAGGTCGCGGGAGTAGACAAAGCGGGCGACTTTGGAGCACCTTCGCTGAGCGTGTCCAGGGGTTGCTCGGAATAGTCCACGATGCTGGTTAGCATCGGATTACCGTTTTGATCGAGTCCTGTAAATTTATCCAAAAGGTCTATTTGGAACTCGTAGTTCATCACGCTCTGCTGGTTCGCTTTGCAGTTGGCTTCGATTGTCGGCGTGTAATCGGGTGGATTGTTTGAGAGCTTGTCAAAATAGAAGCCGCCATGCGTCAGGCCAAGTGAATGCCCGAGTTCATGCATGAAGGTACCGGCTTTCACCTGCCATGTTCGACCGTCAGCCCCCCAGGAACCCAAGGTTATGACGGAGTTGTCGCCACCTACATCGGAAAATCCGGAGACTCTGTCGGCCTGGCCGGAGGCAACCGCAAGGTTCGGGTCCGTAGAGAAGGTGTAGGTAAAATTTGTTGAATTCGCGACCTGTATGGTGAAGGTGGTCGGGTCGGTAATCGTGACACAGAAGGTCCCATTCAGGTTGGGATTCGTGATTGCGGAGGCGACGGTGACACGGCCATTGGGGCATGGGTCGTTTCCTCCATAGGCAGCCAGCCCGTGGGGTGTGGAAGTCTTGAACGTAACCGTCTTGCCCGTTTGCACGACGCTTGTTAGTGTTCCGGCTTGCAGCGTCCAATTCGGCAGCCCTAGTGTATGGGCGAACAGTGCATAGTGATAGCTATCCTTCCGCCCGTGCTGGAAGCGCTGCACGCAGTCTTCTCCGGCAGGGGGTGGTGAGGTCGCGCAGTCATTAAGGTTCGTGGGTTCGTCGGCGTCGAAAAGCTGATTCTTGAGGAATACAAGTCCTCCCGGCCAGCCCACCACACCCGGCTGGTTCGGGAATACGCAGAGCCCAGCTTTGGGATCGTCGGTACACGTTGGCTCTAGAATGGCGTTGGTGGGAATGACATGCAGGTTGATGGGCTGGTGCAGGTTGAGACGTTGGCCACTGGCGTCGAGATCCGCAAACGCATCAACTACTTTCTGGACCGCGTTCCTCCCGTCGGCTGGGTCGAGCGTCAAACGCGGGTCGAACGAATAACCACCCGTCGTGTTACAGGTGCCATCCGCGTTCAGGGTGCTGCAATACGGATTCGTCGTGCCGCAGGTGCCATCCTGGTTCAGGATGCTGCACATGTAATCGAGTTGAACGAAGACGTCCGGGTGCGGCTTTACTAGCGTCCCCAGTACTGCTCCGGTGAGATCCACCCAGCCGGTGGAAGGATTTCCGACCGTGCAGGAGCCCTCGTTGATTGAGGCGTCGCAGTATCCCTGCTTCGTCTTCCACGCGTCCAGCAGACCATCCCCGTCAGTGTTCTGAACCGTTGTGCTGAAGATGACTGCTCCCCACGACACGCAGCCCTGTTGGCTGGTGGTCGGCACGACCATGGTTGTTGCCGAAAAGTCGCCTCCGTTCACTGGATTTAGATTTCCAATTGGCGGAAAATTCGGGTCCGGTAACGTCCAGGTCGTATTATCCCAGCTGCCGTAGTAGCCGGGGAATGGCTGGCCGCTTGCATACAGAGGGGGAAGCGCTGTTAGCGCTGTGGTGTTAGTGCCCAAGTAAACGGTTTCGAATTTGTTGCTATGACCGCTGCCCACGATGTGCGTCAGTCTGGATACCGTGGATAGCGGGTTGTGCGCAGCGTCGTAAAATCCCTGGACTGTTTGCGTCATGGTTAACAAGATGTTGCCAGGGGCATAGGAACCGTCGTAAATGACAATCGAGTTCAACGGAACATTTGGCGAGAGGATCCGATAGATGATGATAAGAGTTGCGCCCAGAGTAATAGGCGTAGTGCTGCTGGTGCTTGGCAGGCGGACTTTGTATGTGCCGTTAGCTAAGACGTTCCCGCTCGCATCTTGCGGCAGGAACCCACGGACATTAGCGCGGTAGGTGCGCACGACCTTCCCTGTCGAACCGCCTGTGCAGCCGCCATTACTGAAGGACACAGTGTTTTGGCTGGCGGTCGCACCACTCATGGGATAAAACTGCGGTACGCCGTTGACCACCGGTCCGAAAAATCCATTCTGGCCGGATCCCGGCTGGCCGGGCGTTACCCCAACCTTCTCGACTGTTTGCCAGTAAAGCATGGCGGCAACGATCTCGGCCCCCGCAGGGACAGATGTTGCGCCGGTAATACCGGGGTTGGGAATATTTGTCCCCGGGTTTTTGTCAGGGACGTTAATCGTTCCCACCGCGTATGTAATCCCTCCGATGGCGACGAACGTCGTATTCACGCCGTAGGCGCCGGCGATTACGTAGTCGCCACTAATAAAATAATTGTTGGCGAAGGTGAGAGGACCGTTCGCTGACGGTGCGAAGCCCGATTGCGCCGCTGTTGTCTGCGCAAAAACCGCGAGTACTGTCAATGCGGGAAGCAGGATCACGACAAAAATTTTTCGCATAAGCTGGGTTCTCCCCAAGATGTCGTACGTGCACACAGGATTTTCGCGCGTGCTTCGATCACTCCGAGACGCGTGCTCCGCGGGGATAAGGATTTAGCGGACTCGCCGCCAAATCCTGCGAGGCCAAAGACTCTCTTTTGATTTCCAAAAGTCCAGGGCGCTTCACGCGCCGGATAGAAAAGCGCACCAACGCTGCCGCACACAGTACGCGGAATCGGCTGACGGGTCAAGACACAGGACTACTGAATCCTGCGTACCTGAGGTTTGAAACTTCTGGAGCGCTCAGGACACTACTTTAGGAGGGGTCATGCAGAAAGGTCGCTTGATTTCGAGGCTATCAGGCTCATAATTGAGTAGTTCTTGGAGGTTGGCCCCCCAGTTCATGCAATGCCCGGTTTGCCAGGCGGATAATCCGTCCACTGCTGCTACGTGCGAGAAGTGCAACACTCCGTTCCCCTTGTCGGACGCGACGATTTCTCCGTCAGAATATGGCCAGGCAGCAGGGTGGTCGGCGGCCGTCACGCTGCGCCCGCCGAGTGAGGCTGCTGCCAAGGGACAGCTCGAGCCGGGGAGCGTGCTCGGCGAGCGCTACGAAATCCTTCAATTGCTCGGTCAAGGCGGGATGGGGGCCGTCTACAAGGCGCGCGACATTGAACTGGAGCGCACGGTTGCAGTGAAGGTGATCCGTCCCGACCTCGCCAGTCATCCGGAAATCCTGCGGCGTTTCAAACAGGAACTCATCCTGGCGCGGGAAGTTACCCACCGCAACGTCATCCGCATTTACGATCTGGGGCAAGCGAGCGGAGTCCGATACATCACCATGGAGTATGTGGAGGGGCGGGATTTGCGCGCTCTTCTGCATGAGAAAAAGAAATTGACTCCGGAGGAGGCCGTTCCGATATTCCAGCAGATTGCGGCGGCGCTGGAAGCGGCGCATCACGCGGGAGTGGTGCATCGTGACCTGAAGCCGCAAAACGTCATGCTGGACAAGGAGGGCCGGGTTTACGTGATGGATTTCGGGGTGGCGCGATCGCTGGAAACGCCCGGGATGACGCAGACCGGGGCGCTGATGGGCACGCCGGAGTACATGTCTCCGGAGCAGGCCAAGGGGCTGAAAGCGGACGCCCGCTCGGATCTGTTTTCGCTGGGAATCATTTTTTACGAAATGCTGAGCGGGGTCTCGCCTTTCGAGGCCGACACGGCGATGGCCACGATGTTCAAACGCACGCGGGAACGCGCGGCACCGCTGGCGCAGTCGGGGAGCGGCGTTCCGGTGTTTTTGAGCGACATCGTTTCAAAGTGCCTGGAGATCGATCCCGAGCAGCGGTATCCGTCGGGGCGAGCAATTATCGAGGATTTGGAGAAGTGGAAGAGCGGCACGGTTCGCAGTGCGATGAACCCGGCGGCGCGCTGGCTGAAATACGCGCCGCGGCAGCAAAAATGGCTGGCCGCGGGGATTGCAGCCTGTCTCGTGCTGGCCGCGGCTTATGCCTTTCGGGACAAGTTGCCGCTGCGATTTTCTATGAAGCCGGCCGCTGCGGTGCAGCCGGTTTCGCTGGCCATCCTGCCGTTCCATAATGCTTCGACCGATGTGACGATTGACTGGTTGGGGCCGAGCCTGGCAGAAATGCTGCGGACGGACGTGGGGCAATCGGCATCTCTGCGCACGGTTTCCTCCGACCGCTTGCATCAGATCTTGAAAGACTTGCGCATTCCGGAGAATGCAGATTTTGACCCGGACACGCTGAAGCGGCTGGCGGAGTTTTCGAGCGCGGACACCCTGGTGTGGGGCCGCTACGTCAAGCTGGGCGAGCAGATCCGCATTGACGCGACGCTGCTCGATCTGAAGCACGAGCGCAGCATGCCGCTGAAGTCCGAGGCGCCGAGCGAAAAACAATTGCTGCAGTCGGTGGCGCGGCTTGCCCAAGAGATCCAGCAGAATCTAGCCCTGCCCACGGACGTGCTCAAGGAGCTGCGCTCGAAATCTTTCCGTCCGTCTTCGGATTCCGTGGAGGCGCTGCACAACTACAACGAAGGGCTGGAGCTGGCGCGCCAGGGAAATCATCTCGAAGCCGCCAAACGTTTTGAGGCTTCCATACACGCGGACCCCGAGTTCGCACTGGCTTATTCCAAACTGGGGCAGACCTATAGCAATCTTAGAAATGACGATAAAGCTGAGCAATTTTCCCGGAAAGCCGTCGACCTGAGCGAGAAGCTTCCGCCGCAGGAACGATATCTGATTCAAGCGAATTATGCTCAAGTCTCGAACGATAACCGCAAAGCCATCGAGTCTTACGAAAATCTGGAGAAGGTTTCACCGGATGATGTGGATGTTCATTTTCATCTCGGCGGACTCTACGAGACCACTGGAGCGTACGATAAGGCGCGGGTTGAACTTGCGAAGGTATTGGCGATCGATCCGAAACATGTAGACGCTTTACTGGCCGCGGGCCGCGTGGAAATCAGAAGCAAGAATCCAAAGGGCTCGCTGGATTACCTGAACCGGGGGCTCAGCCTGGCTGTCCAGCTCGATAACCCCGACGGTAAGGCCACGATTTTGAATGCGATTGGGGCTGCTTATGAACAGCTCAATAAGCCGGAAGAAGCGCTGCGAAATTATGAGGAATCCGTGGCCATCAAGCGGGGTCTGGGCCAAAAACCAGGAATCGCGCTGACCCTGGGCAATATTGCGCGGGTTCAGTCCGGCCTTGGGAAGCCGGAGGAGGCCTACAAGAGTTACCAGGGAGCTGTGAAGTTACAGCGCGAAATCGGGGACAAGAAGGGGCTCGGCGTCACCCTGATCGGCCTTGGCGGGCTTTACAAGGCGCGCGAGCAATACGACGAAGCGTTGAAAGTTTACAAAGAATCGCTGCAGATCCAGCGCGATGTCGGCAACGAGAATAACCAGGCACTCTGTCTGAACAATATCGGGAATGTCTATCTCGCGAAAGGACAGTCCAGCGATGCGCTCACCTATTATGAACGGGCGCTGGAGCTCCGCAAGAAGGCCAACATCCCCAGTCAAGTCGGAGAAACCCTGCACAATCTCGCGGAAGCATCCTTGAAGGACGGCGACTATGGCCAAAGCTTGGACTATCACCTCAAGGCCCTCGAACTCTTTCGCAGCTC
>WNGL01008123.1_pt1 | contig 12300 bp, 7 predicted proteins | sample 5400591 | NCBI WGS metagenome assembly WNGL01 (sample SAMN13153377, study PRJNA577476) | soil metagenome | isolation source: 80 cm soil or saprolite under Garry oak tree replicate 1 | place: USA:California | collected 2016-06-15
CGCGGTGGCGGGCGTCGACAGGCCCACGCTGTCCGTCGCCGTAACCGTGACGGTCGACGTTCCGATCGGAAACGACATCGTCACCGCGTAGAAGCCGGTCGGGTTGTACCCGAGCGTTTGTGATTCCACCGGACCGGTGAATGTCACCGTGATCGGATCGCCGTCGGGATCGGTGGCAAATACGGATAACGATAGGTGAGCCCCCGCAGTGTTCTCCGCGCCGCGCACCGCCGGAAACAGTCCCTGCAGGGTTGGCGGATGATTGGTGCGCTCGGCCGCGAGCGGCGCGATGATCCATGCGGCGCAACCGAGCGCCACGATCACGCCAAGTGTGGCGCGGACGCCGATCGGAGTCGCCTTCAATCGCGCGCGCATGGCCATTCTCCTCGGCTACGAGAAGCTGAGGGTGACGATGACGTTGATCGTCTGCCCCACGTGTACCGGGATTGCAGTCGGGAAAGAGTGAGACGTGAGCGCCCTCATGACGCCGAAGTTTGTCGCTGGGATGAGGACTCCCCGGAGTGTCTGGACCAACGTCAGATTCGCGCCAGTGGGATTGCTGACGACCGCGAAGCCCGATAACTGAATGGTGCCTTGTGGCAAGCCAGAAGGGTCGAGCGGAACGTGAATTTGTAGTGTGCCACCGCTCGATATCGGGACGATTAGACACCCCAGTAAGCATGGATCGGGCTCGCCCCTCAGCTTGATGGCCCAGAAGGGAGTGACTTCGACGCCGGTCAATGCTGATGTCAATGCTGTTGTCATCACCGACGCGCCCGTCGCTGAATCGAGAGCGTTTTCGAATTCATGTCTCGAGGCGAGGGATCCATCCGCATTTCGCACTTCGATCACCCAGTGACCATGGATCTTGATGTCCTCGCCGGCGCCCTTCGCCTGAGAAGCAGGTGCTCCCTGCGCGAACACGGGGGCGACGCTCAGAACCGCGGCTGCGGCCGCACATAACAAACGATTCACTGTGGGCATCGTCATCTCCTTTGCAGTCGCTCAGCGGCAGTCGGGTGGACTGGTCCTCGAAGGGTCCCGGCGAGCCGTCCGCTGTTCTGTTACGCGTGGTTTGGCGAAAAAGCGGGTCAGCGCTTGAAGGATGACGGTTCTATAAGACGTTTTCAGGTATCCTTGCGGCCTTCTCCCGGGAACCATGACCAAGGGATCGCCAGGCACGGACGTCACGCGGTTGTTGCAGGAATGGCGCAGCGGCCGACAGGACGCGCTCGAACGGCTGATGCCGCTGGTCTACGACGAGCTCCACGTCATTGCCTCGCGGCATATGTCGCGGGAGTGGCGCGCCGGCGCGCTCCAGACCACCGCGCTCGTCAGCGAGGCGTACCTGAAGCTCGTCGGCCAGCGTGACGTCGACTGGCAGAATCGCGCCCACTTCTTCGCGATCGCGGCGACGCTGATGCGCCGCATCCTCGTCGACAACGCGCGCCGCGAGCAGCGAGTAAAGCGTGGAGCTGGCTCGATTGCCGTGTCACTAGACGATGCGCCGGCGGTTGAGCAGGCTGTGAGCGTGGACGCAGTGGACGCGCTCGCGCTCGACACAGCGCTCAGCAAGCTCGAAGCGCTCGACCCCGATCAGGCGCGGATCGTCGAGCTGCGTTTCTTCGGCGGGCTCACGGTCGAAGAGACCGCGGAAGTCGTGGGAACGTCGGCCGCGACCGTCAAGCGCGAGTGGGCTCTCGCGAAAGGCTGGCTGTACCGCGAGCTCAGCCCAGGATCCGCACAAGGCTGAGTCGTTTTGCCGCGATTACGCGCGTAAAGAGGAGAGCCCATCGCGTTGGAGAGCATCACCCCCGACCTCTGGCGCCGCATCAAGGCTGTCGCCTCGGCAGCCCTCGACCTCGACCTCCCGTCGCGGACGGCGTATGTGGATCGTGCCTGCGCCGGCGACGTGCGACTGCGCGCCGAGGTCGAATCGCTTCTCGCGTCGACGGTCGCGGCGACGCCGTACTTCGAAACGCCTGGCGGCGGCGGGACGGCAACGCTGTTCTCGAGCGGAAGCCGGATCGGGCCGTACCGGCTGGTTCGCGAGCTCGCGACCGGCGGCATGGGCAGCGTCTATCTCGCCGAGCGCGAAGACGGCGACTTCCGTCAGCGCGTCGCGATCAAGATCGTACGCGGCGGCTTCGCGAACAGCTTCCTGCTCGAGCGGTTTCGCGAGGAGCGGCGGATCCTCGCATCGCTCGAACATCCCAACATCGCCCGGCTCCTCGACGGCGGCGCCACGGACACGGGCCTCCCCTACGTCGTCATGGAGTTCGTGGAAGGGGAATCGATCGATCAGTTCTGTGCGCGCCGCAGGCTGTCGTTGAGCGAGCGTCTGGCCGTGTTCAAGCAGGTGTGCGCGGCGGTGCAGTACGCCCACCAGCATCTCGTCGTTCATCGCGATATCAAGGCCGCGAATATCCTTGTGACGGACGACGGCACGCCGAAGCTCCTCGACTTTGGGATCGCGAAGCTGCTCGACCCAGGCGCTGCACGTGGGTTCGCGCCGCACACGACCGTGCGGGTGATGACGCCCGAGAGCGCAAGCCCGGAACAGGTGTCGGGCCGGCCCGTGACCGTCGCGTCCGACGTCTACGCACTGGGCGTGCTTCTGTACCGGGTGCTCACCGGGGCGAGTCCGTACCGTGTCGCGTCCGATCGCGAGACGGATCTGATTCGCGCGGTGTGCGAGGAGACACCCGAGCCGCCCAGCAGGAACCCAGGCGGCAAGGGAAACCGAATCCCCGCCGACGTCGACATGATCGTGATGAAAGCGCTACGGAAGGAACCGGAGCGGCGCTACGAATCGCCCGGCCAGCTGTCCGACGACATCCAGCGGTTTCTCGATGGCCGTCCGGTACTGGCCTCGCCCGACTCGATCCGCTACCGCGCGGGCAAGTTCGTCAGGCGGCATCGCGTCGCCGTCGTCGCCGCGGCGGCGGTGGCGCTCGCGTTGATCGCGGGCGTGGGCGCGACGGTGTGGCAGGCGCGCGTGGCCGAACGCGAACGGATGCGGGCGCAGCGGCAGTTCAACGCCGTCCGGGGACTCGCGCAGTCGGTGCTCGGCGAGCTGCACGACGCCGTGCAGAAACTCCCGGGCTCCACGGTCGCGCAGGAGATCCTGCTTCGGCGCGGCACCGAATATCTCGACGCGCTCTCGGCCGAGGTTAAGAACGACGATGCGCTGCGGCGCGAAGTGGCCGACGGCTACGTCCGACTGGCGACGGTGCAGGGGATGAACGGTTTACCAAATCTCGGCGATCGTGAGGCCACCCGCGCGAGCCTGCGGAAAGCCGTGGCGCTCTTCGAGCCCATGGCCGATGTTTCGCGCGGCGACGTCGGCGACCGGCTGAATCTGGCCGCGAGCCTGGCGCGCCTGAGTTCAATCGAGCCAGATCGCAAGACCGCCGACGAAGATCTGCACAAAGCAGGCGCCATTATGGACGCCCTGTCGCCTGGGGAGCGCTCGACGCCGTACTCGCTCAGCATGCGGCAGGTGGTCTGGGAAATCGCCGCCAATTCGCGCTTGAGGGTGCGTGACTACGAGGGCGCCCGGTCTTCGTACGAACGCATTCGCGAGGCCGCGGAGGAAGGCCTGCGGCTGACGCCCGGCAATCTCGACGCCAGCCGGAATCTGTCGCTGGTTTACAAGCAGCTCGGCGCGACGCTCGAGATGCTGAAGCGACTGCCCGAGGCCATGCCGCTTTACGAGAAAGCCCTCGATCTCGATCGCCGCCGTGTGGCGATGGATCCCTCACGGCCGATCTGGCGGCTCGATCTGTCATTTTCGTACGGCGCGATCGGCGCCGCGCTCATGTCAGAGGATGACCTGCGGGGCGCGCGCGCGCGCTACGAGGAGGCAGTCGCCTTACGCGAGGCCGTTGTCGCGCAGGATCCCGAAGAGGACTTCGCCAAGATCGCACTCGCCCGCGGCTACGAGCGGCTGGCGACGATCCGAGGCCGTCTCGGCGACGTGGCTGCGGCGCTCGACTACAACCGGCGCCGGATCCGTGTGTATCGCGATCGCCTCGACGCGCATCCCGAGCGCGACAACGTGTGGAGGGAATACGCGCAGGCGGCGTTCGACGCCGCTCGGGCGTCTCTCGATCTGCTGGAATCCTCCCGCAGTCGCCGTCTGGCTCCGCAGGTCGGCGGCTTTCTCGATGACCTTGCGGCAGTTCAGAAGCGCTGGGCGCGCGGCAAACACGCGGGCGCCCTGCCGCCGGCGGCGGATGCGCTGAAGAAGGAGCGCGAACGCGCGGAGCGGTTGGTGGCGGAGGGCAAGTAGACGTGTCGGTAATCAGGCCGGAAGCTACGTCTAGCCCGATCAACGTCCAGGCCGATCCCAGCGCCCGCCAATCATCTACCAATCAACCCTGGCGACCGTAGGCTGTCTCACCCAGGCCGGGCGGGAACAAGCCGTAGACAGTCTACGTCTAAAGCCCCTAGACTGTCTACGGCTATCGAGCGTCTACGGCTGTCACAGGCCGGCGATTCGTATGTGCTCGAACCGCCGGTGACGCTCCATACCTGCTCGCGCGCGTCGATGTGCGTCAGGTGGCCCCTATCGGAGCAGGTGAATACGGAAGGAGCAAGTATGCAGAAGTCTCTCAGTTGTTCGTTCTTTCTTGCTGTGGCCGGCTGCCTGCTCGCGGCGCAGCCTTCGATCGCGGCAGACGGCATCACTGGAAATCTCGCCAGCGTCAAGTGGCTCGACTCGAATCTCAACAACCCTGATGTTCTGGTACTCGATGTCTCACCCGCTCAGATCTACAAGACCAAACACATTCCCGGCGCGGTCAGCGTCGACCTGATGTCCTGGTATGGCATCCAGGAAATGCCGCTCCCCGATATGGAGCGGCTCTATCAGACGTGGGGAATCAGTCCCGGGAAGAAGATCGTCATGTACGACCAGGGCGGCACCTTCCTCGCCACCAGACTGTTTTTCTCCCTCTACTATCACGCGTTCCCCGCGGCGGACCTGCTTGTGTTGGACGGTGGTCTTTCGAAGTGGCAGGAGGCGGGATTCCCGGTCACAAAGGACGTTGCCGCGACTCCGACGAAGGGCTCTTTCAGAATCACGAAGGTGAACGAAGATGTGAGGGCCAGGCTGCCGGAATTCCTCACCGCATCCGGGGACCAGGTGAACAGTGCTTTAGTGGAAGCACTGGGTCCCGAGTGGCATTTTGGAGAAGTCGCTCCGTTCGACAGGGCCGGCCATCCGCCGAATGGCATCATGCTCCCCAGTGCCGACTTTTTCAATCCGGACAAGACGTTCAAATCAGCGGAAGACCTCACACGAATGCTGAAGTACCTGGGCATCAGGCGTGATCAGCAGATCTATTCCTATTGCGGCGGCGGCGTCGCCGCCAGCGTCCCGTTTTTCGCGCTGAAGTTCGTGGTGAATTACCCCCAGGTCAAACTCTACAAAGAATCCGAGATGGGTTGGATGTCCGACGAGAGGGGACTTCCGTATTGGACCTATGACTCGCCGCGCCTCATGCGGGAAACGAAGTGGCTGCAGTTGTGGACGGACGAGAGGATAAGGGCGTTCGGCGGCGCGCAGGCCAGCATCGTCGATGTTCGCCCGGCGAGCGCATTCAACGAGGGACATGTGCGCTTTGCGGTCAACGTTCCGGCCGATGTGTTCAAGAGCAGTCTCGGCGATCCCGCCAGGCTGGCTGACATGCTGGGTAAGGCAGGCGTCGATTCGTCTCACGAAGCGGTCGTCGTGTCAGGCGGAGGGTTGACCAAAGACGCGGCCCTGGCATTCGTCGCGCTCGAGAAGCTGGGACAGAAAAAAGTATCGGTCTTCATGGACGCCATGGATAAGTGGGTCACCGGTGGTTTGACCGTAAAGAAGGATGTCTCGGCGTCGGTGCGTCCCACGACCTACGCCCGCGAATTCCGCAACGACGTGATCGTGGCTGACCCGAAGAGCACCCAGGGGGTCTATCCAAAGATCTTCATTGCTTCCGGCGAGACCGTGTCTGCGAAAGCTCAGGATGGAACGGTCGTGCATGTGCCGTACACCGATCTGCTCAATACCGACGGCACGCCCAAAGCCGCGAAGGATATCTGGAACATTCTGACCAAGGCGGGGGTTCCTCGATACGCGGAACTTGTCTGCTTCTCGGACGATCCCGGTGAAGCGGCCGTCAACTATTTCATCCTGAAGCTGATGGGCTACCCGGATATCAAGGTCCTGATGCCCTGACAAACTCCTTCATGATGAGGGCGATCGTCCGATCAGTTGTGTAGCAGGGCTTCGAGCAGGCTGACGAGCCGCCTGGCGCACGATCGATCGGCATCGAGAGCCGGATCGTAGATAGCTACATCGAGTCCGAGCGCCCGCGGGTGACTGACCAGCGGCGCGAGCAGCGCGACAAGCTCGTCAGCCAACAGCCCGCCCGGCTCCGGCGAATCGACGGCGGGCATGACCGCGGGGTTGACTGCATCGACGTCGAGATGAATCCAGAAGCCCTGCGCATCGGGAGCCGCCACACGCGCGAGGGACGCCCTTGTGACGTCCCTGACACTTCCCGACGTCAGATCGTCATCGGAGAGATCGAGAATCGGAGAGGCCGCGAGCGCCGCGTGCCCATACCAGGGCTTCGCCGCATCACGGCGTCCCAGCAAGGCCACGTGCCTGCGGTCCACCAACGAGGTGCGGCCGGCGAGTCGCGCCAGTGGCGTGTCGCCGCGGCCCGACGCAAGGGCCAGGCACATGCTGGTGACCGAACCGGTTCTCGACTCCTCGGGCGTGGCGAAATCAGCATGCGCGTCCACGTACGCAAGCCCCACGGGACCGCCCGCCGTGCGGCGAGCCCCGAGGAGACATCCAAGAACGATGCTGCAGTCGCCGCCGAGCACGAGCCCGAAGCGTCCGTTGCGAGTCGCCGCCGCGACGCGGGCCGTCAGGGAGCGTGAGTACGCGATGACCTGCTCCTGGTTTCGCGCGCGATTGGGGGGCCGCACGTAATCGCAGTACGGAGGCGGGACGACGTCGCCGAGATCCACCGCGCCGAGACGCCTGATCAAACCCCGCTCGCGAAGCACGCCGGGAGCTCTGTCGAGATGCCTCGCAATGCCGTCCTCGTACGGGCGGATGCCGATGTTGGATGGCGCACCGACAACGGCAATCGGACGGTTCATGGTAGGTGGTCTTTTAGAATCCCGCGCCTGCGCCGGGCCGGAAGATGCCGCGCGGCGTCGGCGTCGGCACCTGGATGATGTTCGCGCCTCTGACACCCACGGTGTCGCCGGTGGCGAGCGGTGGCGCCTGTTGCACCGCTTCGAAGTTCACGAGCGCCGACTCGTAGTCGAGGGTCGTCTGAAGCAGGTTGACCTGCGCTTCGAGGAGATCGCGCTGCGCTTGTGTAACGAGAAACGTGGTCGACAGCCCAACGTCGTAGCGACGCTGCTCGGCTTCGAGACGCTGCTGCGCCAAATCCGAACCAGCGCGGGCGGCGTCGACGCGTTCGGCCGTGCTGTGAATCTGCCGGCCGGCCCGCCGCACGGTCTCCGCCGCCTGTATGCGAAGGCTCGCGATCCGCTGCGCGGCCTGCTGGCGCTCGACTCTTGCCTGCGCCAGATTTGCCGCTTCATAACTGCGACCGAGCGGATAGCTCACCGTCAGGCCAACGCTCCATGTCGGATAGTCGCTCGAAAACGTCTGCCCAAGCGCGTTGCCAAAGCCGCGCGTCAGGGTTCCGGTCACGACGCCGGGAAAGTCACCGGTGCGCAGGAACTGCGTTCCGCCGAGACCGCTGCCGCGGTACGACGCCTCGAGGCGGACGTCAGGCAGACGCTGATTATCGAGGAACTTCACCGTCGTCGCGGCGTTTTCCAGCTCGTGCCCCGCTCGGGCGAGGTCGGACCGCTCCTTGAGCGTGTTGGCGACGGCCGCGTCCACGTCCGGAAGACGATCCGCGTGCGCCGGTTCTTCGATCGGATCGAGGTGCACGTGCCAAAAGGACTCGTCGGCGGGATCCACGATCAGCCGCCGGAGCGCGTCCTCGGCATCTTCCGCGCCGGTTCTGGTGCGAATCAGATTCTCGCGGCGCTGCGCGACCTCGGCCTCGGCCTGGACGAGATCGAGCGGGGGAATCTGTCCGGCCTCGACGCGGATCTTGTTCTGACGCGCGAGCTCCTGCGCGAGCTCGAGCGATCGTTGTTGAACGGTGACATTCGCGACGGATGCCTTGAGCATCCAGTACGCCTGCTTCACGGCGGCGACGGTCTGAACGACGGCTTCATGGAAGCGAAGGTCCGAGTTCTCCTGGTTTCGCTTCGCGATGATGTACTGCTGTCGCGCCGCATCGATGGTGCGGTCTTTGAGAAGCGGCTGCGAGAACGCAACCTGAACGCCCGACTGCAGGCTTGGATCGAAACTGCTGATCGGGTTGTTCGTCGCTGTGCGCGCCGCATCCCAGGAGACGCTCCAGGTTCCCGAGCCCCACGGGAGCCGCTGCCGGACGCTCGTGGACGAGAACCAGTCATCGACGTTTACTCCACGATCGCCCAGCAGGAAGGTCGACGGCGCGGTCACACTGCTCGAGCGGCCCAGCGCCGTCGACAACAACGGCGTGTAGGCGCTTCTGGTCTCGCCGACGCGCGCGGCTTCGACCTCGGTCCCGAGCTTCACGATGGCCAGATCCGGATTGTTCTCGACCGCCCGGCGAACCGCCTCGTCGAGGGTGAGATGGAGCGTCTCCTGCGCCCCTGCCGGCGTCGCCAGCGAAAGACCAACTATCGCGAGCGCCGTCATGGCTGTCCTGCGGCAAAATGCAGCTGTCATGAAAGAATCCTCGTGTTCAGATCGCCCCTGCGAGTTCGCCGGCAATCGCCACGTCCGCCGCCCGATCCTCGACGACGGCGAGACGTGTCCGCGCCACCAGCATGTAGATGGAGGGCACGACGAAGAGCGTGAACAGCGTGCCGATGATCATGCCGCTTACGAGCATGATGCCGATGCTGTTGCGCGCGCCCGCGCCGGGCCCGGTTGCGACGACGAGCGGGAAATGGCCGACCACCGTCGCGGCGGTCGTCATCAGAATCGGCCGCAGCCGTGTGCCGGCCGCCTCGACGATCGCGGCCAGCTTGTCTCTCCCTGTCTCCTGCAGGTGATTCGCGAACTGCACGATCAGGATGCCGTTCTTCGCGATCAACCCGACCAGCGTGATCAGCCCGACCTGGCTGTAGATATTGAGTGTCGTCAGGCCGAGAAATGAGAAGAGCAGCGCCCCGGAGACCGCCAGCGGCACGGAGCCGGCGAGGATGATGAACGGATCGCGGAAGCTCTCGAACTGCGCGGCGAGAACCAGATAGATCAGGACGGCCGACAGCAGGAACGTCGTGAGGAAGCCGCTGCCTTCCGTTCGGAGCTGCCGGGACTCGCCGGCGTAGTCGATGCTGAACCCTTGCGGCAGCGATGCCTTCGCCTCGTTTTCGAGAAAACTGAGCGCGCTGTCGAGCGACACTGGCGGCGGAATCACGCCCTGAATGCGCACGGCATTGAGCTGCTGGAACTTCTTCAGCTCGCGCGGCTCTGCGGTCGTCCGCAGGCTGGCGAACGTCGAGAGCGGCACGAGCTTGTCGCCGGATCCTGTGACGTACATCTGCGAGAGTTGATCGGGCGTCAGCCGCTCCGCGCGCTCGATCTGTGGAATGACCTTGTAGCTCCGGCCCTGGATGCTGAAGCGGTTGACGTAATCGCCGCCGAGCAGGATCGACAGGTCCCGGCCGGCCTGGCTGAGATCGACGCCCTGCGACCGGAGCTTGTCACGATCGAACACAACCTCGGCTTGAGGCTGATCGAACTTCAGGTCGGCATCCGCGAAGATGAACAACCCGCTCGCGAACGCCTTCTGGACCAGCCGCTTGGCGATGTCCACGAGCTCTCGCGGCTCACCCGGCGTCGAGATCACGAGATCCACCGGGAAATCTCCGCCGCCTGGAAGCGGCGGCGGCGTTGTCGGGAACGCCCGCACGCCCGGAATCCTCGACAGCGGCCCCGCGACTTCCATCTGGAGCTGTTGCGCGGTCTTGGTCCGCTCGCTCCACGGCTTGGTCACCATGCCGCCGAATCCGCTGTTCGGGCGCGTCAGCTCGAAGGTGCCGGCGGCCTCGGGGAACGTTCGATAGACCTCGTTGATCTGGTGGGCAAACAGCTTCGTCTGGTCGATCGTCGCGTTCGGTGCGGCCTGGACGATCGAAAACACGACGCCCTGGTCTTCCGCGGGCGCGAGCTCGCGCTGCGAGAACATGTAGAAGGGCACGGTCAGCAGCGCGACGATCGCCCACACCGCGAGCACGACCGGACGGAACATCAGCGAGCGGGAGACGGCAGTGGTGTACAGGCGCCTGAGGCCATCGAACCGCCGATTGATCCAGCCCGCAAAGCCGCGCTCGGTGTCCCCTGCGCGAAGCAGCCTCGCTCCCATCATCGGTGACAGCGTCACCGCCACGACGCCCGATACGATGACGGCGCCCGCCAGCGTGAAGGCGAATTCGCGGAACAGCGCGCCGGTCAGACCGCCCTGAATCCCGATGGGCGCGTACACCGCCGCCAGCGTGATCGTCATGGCGATGATGGGACCGACGAGCTCGCGCGCGGCGTCAATCGCCGCCTCGTACGGGCGCTTGCCTGCATGGAGATGCCGCTCCACGTTCTCGACCATCACGATCGCGTCGTCGACGACCAGGCCGACTGACAGCACAATCGCCAATAGCGTCAGCAGATTCACGGTGAAGCCGAAGACCAGCATCAGAAAGACCGCTCCGATGAGCGAGATCGGAATCGCGACGACGGGAATGATCACGGCGCGCACCGAACCGAGGAACAGGAAGATCACCACGATGACGATCAGCAAGGTTTCCGTGAGCGTGGTGAGCACTTCCCTGATGGCGTCCTTGATGTATTCCGTCGAGTCGTACGGAACGCCGGCTTTCATGCCTGCCGGCAGCTCCGCGCGGATTCCGGGCAGCGCCTGCCGGACCGCGGTGATGACGTCCAGCGAGTTCGCCGTCGGCAGGACCCAGATGCCCATGAATACGGCCGTCTCGCCGTTGAAGCGGACGTCTTCGTCGTAATTCTCCGCGCCGAGCACCACGTCGGCGACGTCGCCGAGGCGCACGACAACGCCATCCTGTTCCTTGACGACCAGCTGCCGGAACTCCTCGGGTGTGCGGAGATCGGTATTGGCGATCAGGTTCACCGAGACCATCGAGCCCTTCGTGCGTCCGAGCGCGGACAGGTAGTTGTTGCGCGCGAGCGCCTCACGCAGCGCCGACGGTGAAATGTTGTGCGCGGCCATTCGATCCGGCTTCAGCCATATCCGCATCGCGAACGTCCGATCGCCAAGGATGTCGGCGCGTTGCACGCCGCTGATCGCGCTGAGCTTCGGCTGGACGACGCGCGTGAGGTAATCGGTGATCTGCGTCTGATCGAGATCGGGCGACGAGAACCCGAGGTACATCGCCGCGAACTGCGCGTCGGCCGTCTCGAGCTGAATGATCGGCGCTTCGGCTTCGGGCGGCAGGTCGTTGCGCACCTGCGCCACTTTTGCCTGAATCTGCGTGAGCGCCGCGTTGGTGTCGTAATTGAGCTTCAAGTGCACGGTGATCGTGCTGATCGCCTGCGCACTCGACGACTCCATGTAGTCGATGCCGTCGGCGCTAGCGATGACGCGCTCGAGCGGCGTCGTGATGAAACCCCGGACGAGATCAGCGTTCGCGCCGATGTACGCCGTCGAGACGCGGACGACGGCGATGTCGCTGCGCGGATACTGCCTGACGGTCAGCGTGCGAATCGACTGCAGTCCGGCGATGAGGATCACGAGGCTGACGACGATCGCCAGAACGGGGCGCTTGATGAACAGATCGGTGAACGTCATCAGCTGTTCTCGGGTTTGGGGGCCAGATTGTTTCCGGGCCGCACCGTGTTGTTGATCTGAACCGGAACGCCATTCCGCAGCTTGAAGACGCCCGACGTCACCACCTCGTCGCCCGGCTTGATGCCGGACACGACGGCCACCTGGTCGCCGCGCGCAGCGCCGAGCTTGACGAACTGCTGGCGTACGCCGCGGTACGGGCGACCGTCCTCTCCTTTGAGCTCGGTCACGACGAAGACCGAGTCGCCATACGGCGCGTAACTGATCGCCGACGCCGGAAGCGCCACGACCGCATGACCGCGTCCAAGCGCCACCTCGGTCTGGACGAACATCCCGGGACGGAGCCGGCCCTGCGGGTTCGGCAGCGTGGCCTGCACCTGGATGTTCCGGGTCGTCTGAT
>WNGL01011713.1_pt1 | contig 12300 bp, 10 predicted proteins | sample 5400591 | NCBI WGS metagenome assembly WNGL01 (sample SAMN13153377, study PRJNA577476) | soil metagenome | isolation source: 80 cm soil or saprolite under Garry oak tree replicate 1 | place: USA:California | collected 2016-06-15
CGCCTATACTTTCCGATACTGCTGGGTTCAATACTCACTAACTCCGAGCAACTGTGGTTTCCGAAGCATATAGTGCAGTGTTCTACGTCCCATGTCGGATCTACCTTGCGGCAAGTCTCGCACATCAAACCCAGTGCCCGAATATCAGTGCAGGCCTGGCACAGTTTCTGTGACACTGCAAGCGGGTTAGGGTTCCGAGTTAACATTGATGCAATGTCTTTGCTCATGGCCTTAACTTCAGGGGCGGCCTCGAGCTCAACGGCCTCTCCGCGGACCTGATGCTGATACTTGCTTACAGCGGCCTGAGTTACCCCCAATTTCTTCGCAACCTGTTCCTGCTTTAGTCCGTACTCTTCTATGAGTTCCCTAGCGACAAGTGCGCGTAGGGCAGGGATAACTGACTTCGAGGCCACTTCGCAGGGAATTATCAAACAGAAACGGTAGTTGAAAAGGGCGAGTAGCCTATTTAAACATGACCTACGTCATACTTCAAATCGTGTCGGTTACGTCGTTGTAGCCCCTATTCCAAGTCAATCGCTATCTTCTTAGACTAACTGTCCAGGTCTACTCGGGAGACACGAATGCATAAATGAAATCATGCCCAATCTGATTGGGGAGAACAACGTGGTTACAGTAGATGAGATTACAAAAGAGCTCGAGAAGGTTGTCGATCCCGAGATCGGGCTTCCGATAACAGAGATGCACCTGGTGGATGAGATAGACATCAAGGATGATGGTGTGTTGTTCATCAGATATCATCTTACGGCACCATTCTGTCCGCCGATTTTCGCAGAGGACATCGGAATGAACATTCGTCAGCTTACCTCCAAACTAGATGGAGTGAAGAAGGTGACTGTAATTCTTCATGGCCATGCTTTGGCGAACGAGATCAACCAGAGAGTGAATCCCGACTACGCTCCTCCCCCTTCACCTTAGCAGAGGTTCAGGTCAAGAGAGCAATATTCTCTTGTCGATAGTTTAGTAGGCTCTATCGGACGGCTTCGTACAGAAAGCCGCCCAGCAGCCCTCCGAAGATTGGCCCAACGATGTATATCCACAAAGTTGCAAAGGGTGTCAAACTGAACGCGGCGGAAGCAATCGTGGGACCCCACGTCCTAGCGGGATTCAGAGACCCTCCAGATATGGGACCGAACATCCAGATCGACGCTGCCAGAACGAGTCCGATGGCAACGCCTGCCCATGACTGATCAGCCTTCTTGTCGGTCGCGCCGAATATTGTGAATACTAGAATGGCGGTTGCAATAACCTCGGCGAGCAGAGCAGCCCCGACCCCGAAGCCTAAGCCAGGAGTTGTGTTGCCAAGATTGGTTGCCTTTGCCACGCCGTAGTTGTCGCTGGAAGACCATAAGGCGAGCTGAGCTAGTCCCGCGATTGTCGCACCGATTAGTTGGGCTATGATGTATGGTGCGACCCTTCTGGGCTCCAGCCTCTTGGTGGCCCAGGACGCTATTGTGACCGCAGGGTTGATGTGTGCTCCTGAGATGTGTCCTATTGAATAGACCGCCACTAGTAGTGCAACCCCGTGGGCAAGTCCTATGACCCCTAGCCCAGCCGCTGTCGATCCAAGCCCAGCCAAGCTGGTTGCGGTGATAGTCCCTGGACCGACGAGTGTCAAAAGAAATGTTCCATAGGCTTCGGCCGCTGAAGCTCTTCTAATTCCGTTCAAATTAGAGTCCAGTAGTCGAGCTTAGGCTATATAGTGCTTGTTTTTAGCCGCGAAACCTCGCGTACTGAGGCCGTGGATATTCATCGGCTCTTGCCGGTACGGTTCTGTACAAGCAAGATTATTTCTATGGTTCCAGCAATAATAGTGTTGAATAATCGTTGAGCATGGTTAACAGTTTCACCTGGATGATTGGCGGCCCTCAGGGTAGCGGGATCAATTCCGTCGCCGAGAATTTCGCGAAGGCATGCATCCGGGGAGGATTGCACGTCTTTGCCAATATCGAATATCACTCGAATATCAAGGGTGAGCACAGCTATTACCGGTTGAGGGTTGATTCGAGGGAGCCCCGATCCCACGTTGACTGGGTAGACCTTCTGGTCGCGCTGGATAGGGAAACGATGTTCGGTGACCTGAACAAGGTTCATCCTACTCATCGGGGTCATCGCCATGAGGTCAGCCCAGGGGGCGGGATAGTCTACGACTCCAGCCTCAAATTGCAGCCTGAGTCATTTGGTAGAGATGACATCAAGCTCTTTCCCGTACCCTACATGGATCTATTGATTGATGCTCTCAAAGAATTCGGAAAAGACAAGGAGCTAAGCAAGTATCAAGTCATGGTCAACACCATTGCGCTAGGTGCTTCCATCGGGTTAGTTGACTACGATTTTGACTTGGCGACCGAGGCAATCAAGGAAGGCTTCACAGGACGGAAAGCCGCTCTTGGAGACTTGAACATCAGCGCAGCTCGTCACGGTTACGACTATGCGAAGAAAATGTTCGGGCAGAACGCTTTCCCGATTCGGCTGCGAAAGCAACCGTTAGCCACAGACGAGAGTGAGTATCTCGAGTCCCATCAGCCTGACTACAACATGATCGTGGTACAGGCAGAAGACGAAATATCCGCCATAAACATGGCGACGGGTGCCGCTCACGCGGGTCTACGATCGTCAACTTCGACCTCGGGTCCTGGGTTCTCGCTGATGGCTGAAGGACTGGGATGGGCAGGAATAACGGAGGCACCAGGTCCTGTCATTATTCTTTGGCAGAGGGCTGGGCCCGCAACGGGGCTGCCAACGAGGACGGAACAGGCGGATTTGCGGTTCGCGCTCCACGCTGCCCACGGAGAATTTCCCAGAATTATCGTTACCCCCGGAGATGTTGCGGAGTGCTTCTACGATACCTTCGATGCTTTCAACTATGCTGAGCGCTACCAGGTTCCAGTAATCGTTCTGGCCGATAAGTTCCTGGCCAGCACATACAAAGACATCCCACTCTTCAACACGGACGGGATGAAGGTCGACAGAGGAGACCTAGTCCAGGAAGCGGATCTTGCTAAGAGCCCGGACTACAAGAGATACCAGTTTACCGATCTTGGAATCTCTCCCAGAGCCAGACCGGGTCTGAAGGGTGGGGTATTCTGGACTACGGGAGATGAGCATGATGAGTACGGCCACATCACCGAGGCGGCTGACCTCCGGGTCAGGATGATGAAAAAGAGGATGAACAAGATCGAGCTTGCTGGTCAGGTCATCCCTAATTCAAAGAAAGCCACCCTGCACGGGCCTGCGTCCGCACCTATCACCTTGGTCGGCTGGGGGTCGACGAAGGGCGCGATCCTGGACGCGATGGAGGATCTCAGGGCTGATGGAATCGAGACGAATTTCTTACAAATACGATATGTGAATCCGTTCCCGACAGACTTCGTTCAGAAGGTTCTCTCAAGTTCCCGACGCTCAATCGCCGTTGAGAACAACTATTCTGGGCAAATGGCCGGTTTGATCCGCGAGAGAACCGGGATAGCCATAAACAGCAAGGTCCTCAAGTTCGACGGTCGACCCTTCTCCCAGAACGAGGTTTATGAGGGCGTCAAGGACGTTGTTAGAGATGGTGCCAAGGAGGTCACACTAAGCCATGCTTGAGCTGAAAAACTATCGGACCCAGGTTCACAACGACTGGTGCCCCGGCTGCGGCGACTTTGGCATCGTAAACGCGATCCAGATGACTCTCTTGGAGATGCAGCTTGAGCCGCATAGGATAGGATTATTCTCCGGTATCGGATGCTCTGGCAAGACTCCCCACTTTGTGAACGCGTACGGCTTCCACACTTTGCACGGTAGAGTCCTGCCTATCGCGACGGGAGCCAAGTTGGCGAATCCCAGCCTGACGGTTATTGCCGTCGGTGGAGACGGTGACGGGCTGGGAATTGGGGCGGGACATTTTGTCAACACGGGACGAAGGAATCTCGACTTCACATACGTGCTTCACGACAACGGGGTCTACGGCTTGACTAAGGGACAGGCCTCGCCGACACTTCCGAAAGGTTTGAAGACAAAGTCAATGCCTGCCCCTTCGATTGTCGAAGGAATTAACCCGATCGCGATGGCTATTGCTTCCGGATACACGTTCGTGGCGAGAAGCTACGCGCTTGACGTGAGACACTTGAAGGCGACTCTCCGCGCGGCCATTGAGCACCGTGGAAGTGCGTTCGTGGACGTTCTCCAGACTTGTCCGACCTACAATGACATCAATACGAAAGAGTGGTACGCAGGCGATGATCTTCCGTCAAAGGCACCGCGGTTGTACAAGCTCGAGGAGACGGGTTATGATGGTAAAGTCGCGGACCCTACCCTAAGAGATGAGACTAATTCGAAAAAGGGAAATGCTCTGCTGAAATCTTTCGAGTGGGGCGAGAAGATTCCTATTGGGGTCTTCTTCAAGATGGAGGTTGCAACGTTTGAGGACCAGCTGGCCAACCGTATGCCGGCTCTGAGGGAGAAACCCTTCGTGGAGCATGACATTTACAGTCGGGACATTTCTCCCCTACTGGACGAGCTAGCGTAGGCAGACGACCCCCGGTATTCTCGTCGCGACTGCTCACGCATTTGAGAGCCACCCCCCTGGGAGGGGGGTTGGACTAGTGGCTCTTCCAGAATGGGCTTATTTTTCGCGTCTATCATTGATTCTGCCTTGAATGTTGAATCTGTCAAGCGGCGAGAACGAGCAGGTGCCGCAAGGAGAACGAGCATTTAGCGACAAGCGATTACAGGTTGGGGAAGCGTCTCCAGCGTTTTGAAATGCCCCGCGGGGGCGGAAGTGGTTAGGGAAAAGGGGCGGTAGGGTCAGACCCTTCAGAGTCATTAGAGGCGAAAAACTTGTCATACTTCAGATCCTAGAGGCTGCAGGGGATCCGCAGGTCCTGGCCTGCGGTTCTAAAACCGAGCTTGATGGACAGAGGCGGACGTCTCTTGTGCTCGGATTTGAGCCATCGAATTCGGACTTTTTCCACGGTGCGCCGCGGAATCCGTAATTCATCGCTTATTTCCCGCGGGGACATCCATCTCTCAAGCCTCCATAGGATTGAGTCCAGCTTGCTGTACTCTAATCCAAGCTCATCTTCAGCGATCTGTCCAGGCCAAAGCTCAGGGCTAGAGGGCTTTGAGAAGATTCTTCGCGGAAGTCCCAAGTGTCTTGCGAGATCTCTCACCGCACTCTTGTACAGGTCAGCTATCGGTTGGATATCACATGCACCATCGCCGTATTTTGTGAAGTATCCGAGCATAATCTCACTCTTGTCACCGGTGCCCACGACAAGCCCTTTGCTTGTGTTTGCATAGTAGTAGAGGATCATTGCCCGGAGCCGAGATTTCAAATTCCCGTGAGCAATGACACTGTACATCATCTTTGACGGGTGAAGTATTGTTGCGGCGGCCTGTACGAGAGATGTTATGTCCAGAGTCTTGAATCTGATTCCGAACTGTCCCGCAACCTCCTGTGCGTCCTGCACGCTCTTCCGGCTTCTAGTTTCGGCCTCGGGAAGGCAGAACCCAAGGGTCCTCTGTCCGCCAATAGCTTTCGAGCATAAAGCGGCCGTGACGCTTGAATCGAGCCCGCCGGACATACCGATTACGAGATGTCTCGCGCCTATTCTTTCAGAATGTGTTCGGAGAAATCGTACAATTCTGTCAACAGTCTCGTCTGGGTCTCCGACAGAAAATGGATTGGCTCCCGCCCTCGAGCGCATGGTCGTCCGCCGAGTAGAGGGAGGATAAAGCCCGAATGGTCTAGCTGACGATGCGTGAGTCTCGTTCTTCGGAACCCAAGTTTCGGAAGAGAGTCGTAACTCGATCTATTGTCACGAACGGTTCTCCTTGGAATGACGCTTCGCTAGCTGCCTCTTGCACGATGTTCTTCATGTCTCGCGGTGTAATTACGTATTGGTCCTTCACTATTATTCCGCGATCGGGAATCGATGCCTCGTAAACTTGGCGTCGCGAGCGGATGATACGCCATATCTCATCGAACGCTTCCTCTGTGAGTCCGCCGTCGTACTTCGAGATTGACGGGTCAACCTCGACCTTGGACAAGTAGAAGTCGAGTATTCTCTTGACCTCTTCCCTGGTCTTTGGTGGCGGCACGTAAATTATCCGTTTCATTCTATCCATAAGCGCAGGGTCGATGACGCTGGGATAGTTAGTAGCGAAGATTACTGCGACGTTCCGGTTGACGTGGAATCCTTCCCCGAGCTCTGTCAGGATCTGGTTGAGCATTCCTTGAACATCCCGTCCCGCATCAGTAGTGGCCTCCATTCTCGCCCGGCCAATAGCGTCTGCCTCGTCGATGAACAGGACGGTTGGGGCAGATTCTCTTGCCAGCTTGAATACCTCTTTGACATTCTTGGCAGATTCTCCGAGCCACTTTGAGACTATTTCGTAACTCTCTATCTTCAGGAAACTGGTGTGCTGCCCGTGTTTGCTGATCGTTCCCGCCACGGCCTTAGCCATGTAGGTCTTGCCTGTACCTGGCGGTCCGAATAGGAGAACTGATCCCGCCTCTTCCAACATTCGGGGGTCTCGAATAATCTGTTCCCTTCTAGTCCTTGTCTCCGGGTCCAATATCCATTCTATGGCTTGTCTCAGGCTGAGCAGTTCCTTGCCCAGACCCACGATGTCTTCATAGAAGACCTTAGGAGCTTTCTCAACTTGATATTCGAGGAGACTGCGGTCCCTCATTCGTTCTATAACATCAACTATAACGCCCTTCGTCGGGGATAGTACCGCGTCGACGCTTGTGTTTACCCTGTCTCTTACCTCGGGCGGGATACTCACTTGGAATGCTTGACCGCCTGAGAGTCGGACGAGAGCCGTGTCCCCTTTTACCTCTTCCACGGTGCCGATGGGTCGCATTCCCTGTTTGAGCTCCTCCATTAGATTGTGATAGCGACGGAGTTCAGTTTGGAGATATTCTATCTGGCGTTCCTTTCGCGTCAGCTCTTTCTCAAGTTCGAGCGCTGGAGGATATTCTGGCGCGTTTTGCTCAGCCATGCCAGGGTCTTACTACGGATAGTCCGACCGGAGATAAATAGATATGGGCTATCAGAATCAAGCGCAAATTATGTGCTTGGTCCTATGATCACTACATGAGACTTGCTATGGAGACGGGAATATGCCAATCGTCCAAGTTGGTTGTTGGAAAGCAAAGAATGGAGAGATCCTGTGAATTAGACACTAAGGTATCTTTGGTAGTATAGCCGTCGAGAGCTTATTGTGAGACGCCAGGTTTTCTCAAGAGAAAGCCAAGTCGGGGTAGTTTGAGTTGAATTCCTCTCCCGCCGACGATGTCGAAACGTACTAGGCGGGGAATTATCTGACGCCTGTCCATCTTCCGGACTAGTAAGTATCTGTGAAGCATCTGGTTTTCTTCAACCATCCTCAATTCGACTACTCCGTCGACCAGGCTCTCCACTTTTCTGAACAGCTCTGGGTGGACGCTTCCCGTAGAAAGAGTGACGATTAGTTTTCCTCCCGCTTTCTTGACTTTGGCTGCGATGCTCTGGATGAAGCTGATTGCATGTTTGCTCTCTGTTTCGCTGAATATCGGAATTAGAGAGTCGAGCAGAATAGTTACTTGTCGGTAGCCAAGTTTCTCCATTACAGTTGTCAGGTATATGCTGACGTTGGTCAGGTCGTACGGCTGTGGGACTACTCCTTCAGTTACGCCTGCGGTGGCTGAATAGCAGTCCATTATTTCTAGCTTGTTCATCAACTGGTATTTTCTCGGGTCCCATCCGAACTCGTTCATCCTCTCCGTTATGTTTGCAGGGAAAGTGTCATAGGTTACGATGATGCACGGCCTGGACCGCGTTAGCTCGTCGTAGAGTATCTGTTGGGCAAGAGTTGTTTTCCCGCTGCCAGGGTCTCCTGCGATCAGGATTGAGGAAGCGTCTGGAAGGCTTCCGCCAACTAGATTATAGAAATCTTTGAAAGGTGTGGATATCTTCTCCAGTATTGATTTGCACCCCGTGTAGCCGACTGGTTCTTCCCAGTCGCTATTGCCTTAGTCCAGCGGCGGCGAGTATGAATGGGGATTGTAACTACCTTCAACTTCATTGAAGTACACTTCCCGCGGCAAGGTTAGCGAAGAGTTAGTCAATTATGATCCGTCGTATCGCGCACGCTCGAAGCAGGATTACCAAGATGAAACTTGTTTCAACTGTCCTTACAACCCGCACCAGGGACAACCAAGACCGCGGCTAATGCCATCTCCAAGATGAAAGGTGTGAAGATGGCTCACGCTGTCCCAGGACCATTCGACGTGATCCCTTGCGTAGAAGTTCCAGATCTTACAACGCGCTATCGGACCTAACTCTCGCGAAGATTCAGAATACTGAGAGAGCCCAGAAAACTCAAACGGCTATTGTGGCAAACGCCGGACATGCTTAGGCCCACCCTACCACGAAATCGAAAGAACAAAACCCCATCCTCTGCCTCTGCTAAAGGGGCAGCTCGATAACTTCTGAACAAGGAGAAAAGGCTCGTCTCAGGAGTATTAGTCTGATTCGTTTTCCATCGAATCAGTCTTTGATCGCAGGCGAGACTGAAGTTCGAGCAGGTTTTTGAGGATGTGTATGTCGCCCAAGTCTTCCCTGTCTGTTGAGTTCTGATCGTTCTCGTCTGGTCGCATAGAGGCTCTCTTTTCGCAGCCAGTATAAGTGTTATCAATACTCAAGCGGCACGCATGATTGATCCAAAATGGGTAAGCCTCGGCAGACTAAGAAACCTAAGAAAAAGAAAGAGACGTAGTATCTTTCGCTAGATGGTTGGCGGAGGAGGGGGTTTCCTCACCTTAATGGCGAGGAGTATTAGGAAGAACGCTAGTCCAAATATTGTGAGAAGAACAATCGCGGACGTGGTTGTACTGGTTGCTACGCTCCCGATGTTTAGCTGGACTGTTGCTGTTGGGCTAGTGATGGCATTCTCTATCAAACCAGTAACCTGTTGATTCTGATACATCACGCTCAACGAGTATGTTCCCCTAGGCACATCGCCGAGCTGAACGTTGCCTTTGCTATTGGTGAGGAAACTTCTGCTCGTAGAATTGATGAAAGTAACCGTGATGTTGGCTCCGCTGATTGGATTGTTGTTATTGTCGACGACTTGAACTGAGGCTGGGTATGCTTGCAACGATACTGTCTTTGTTGCTGAGCCGCTCGTAAGATCGATTTGCACTGAGTTCGTCGTTCCGAGAGTCGATCCCTCCCAGTTCGCCTCCGTCACTGTGTAAACGTCATTGGACAGAAATCCTGAATATTGTGTTATCGTGGTTGTCGTGCCGGCTGTTTGTGCGGAAAGACTGACTGAGGCGGGAGCCGGACTCAGTGGGTTGCCTGAAGCGTCGTTGAATGAGAGCGTATACGCGAATTGTTTGTCGAACACCGCGGTGAAACCGGCTGTGCCGGTGTAGTTGTAAATGATCCCGTTGGTCGATGGTGGCGGAGGGATGACTAGCATCTGATTTGTTGTCCAACACGTACCGCTTGCGTGGACATTCGGGTTGTCTGGACACACACTGGTCCCAGCTCCGTAATAGTTGGCCCAATTCTTCCAGACATAGTGGCCTCCCGTTGACGATCCGGTGAAGCTGGAGTTCATCACTCTGATCGTGAGAGCTGTATTATTGGCGAACGTGAAGGTAGGTTGGGGAAGGGGGAGGCGGCAGGTGTGTGAACCGCAGTAGAAGCCGCTGTTGGCTGTGCTTGTGTTGTTGTCGATCTCGATCCAAATTGTGCCGTCGCCTGATGAAACATTCGAGCTGACAGTTACTTGGCAACCTGAAACACAACCGGATGTGGCGTATACGTTTCCGATGAGGATCGGAACTAGAAATGAGGCGAATAATGTGAAGACTATGACTGGGGCTTTTGCTCTCACTGTAAGCCTGGCCTCGACGTTGGCCGAGAAACTGGAGTTGTAGGCTTAGAATCTCTTGAACCATCAGTGTTGACTGTGGGGTAACATGGAGCTTAACCGGGTTTGCCCTGCCCCTCGCATTCGACGGACAAGAACGCAGAGGCCCCCCTCCTCTCCTTCTCGTTCTTTTGCCGGCGTTATTTTATATCGTTCATCACAAAAATGGATCAGCGGACATTATGACGGTTCAGCTCCAGAAGATGAAGATGCTCGTTGGGGGAGATTGGAAGGACAGCTCGACAGGCGCTAGGTCATCGGTTATTGATCCATCGAGCGGGGAAATCATCGCCGAGGCTCCGAGAGCGTCCAAACAGGACGCCAAGAGTGCTGTTGATGCGGCTAGAGCTGCTTTCGAGTCGCCTGAATGGCGGGACATGGATTCCGGGAAGAGGGGGAGAATTCTCACAAAGCTTGCGGGTCTGGTTCGGGAGAATTCCGACGAGCTTGCGAAGCTGGAGACGTCGAATGAGGGTAAGACGCTCCGAGAGTCAAAGGGCGATGTTGCATGGGCAGCTCGCGCTTTCGAGTATTTTGCAGGACTTGCGGACAAGATTGAGGGCGAGACGATTCCTGTGCCGCCAAGGCGGCTGAATTATACTTTGAAAGAGCCGTTGGGAGTAACAGTCCATATTGTTCCTTGGAATTATCCGATCGCCTTGGCCTCGAGAAGCCTAGCACCCGCGCTCGCAGCAGGCAACACTGTGGTGATGAAGCCCTCAGAGCTTACGCCTCTCACCGCTCTAAAGCTTGGAGAGCTGGCAGTAAAGGCCGGGACTCCGAAGGGCGTCGTTAACGTGGTGACGGGATCGGGTGCCGAGGTAGGATCGGCACTGGTTTCTGACAAGAATGTCGACGGAATCGTGTTTACCGGCTCTGGCGACACTGGGCGTCAAGTTATGGAGGCAGCAGCCAAGAACATTACACACGTCGTAATGGAGCTCGGGGGCAAGAATCCTCACATTGTCTTCGCCGACGCGGATCTTCCGAGGGCAGTCAAGGCAGTGAAAGATGGGATCTTTACCAACGCAGGACAGATGTGCTGGGCAGGATCTCGCGCCTTTATACACGAATCCATCTACGACGGTTTCGTCAAGGACTTGGTGGCGAAGACGTCCGCGATGAAGATTGGACCTGGAAGCGAGGAGACGACGGAGATGGGTCCCTTGGTTTCAAAGTCTCGGCAAGAAACTGTTCTGGGCTACGTCAAGGACGGAGTCACGGAAGGCGCGAAACTGCTGTATGGAGGCAAGAAACCTAGCGATCCACGGCTCGACAAGGGAAGCTTTCTCGAACCGACGATCTTCTCTGACGTGACGGGAGAGATGAAGATCGGTTGTGACGAGATCTTTGGTCCCGTTTTATGTGTGACAAAGTTCAAGAATACTGACGAGGTTATTGCGATGGCCAACGAAACGGACTACGGTCTGTATGGAGGTGTCTGGACGAACAACCTGAAGCTGGCTCACGACGTGGCCTCGAGACTCGAGGTCGGCGGAGTCGCGATCAACGAATACTTGGTTACCTTTCCCCAGACGCCGTTTGGGGGCTACAAGGACAGTGGGATTGGACACGAGAACGGGGTTAGAGCGATCGAATATTATACGCGGACTAAGAATGTCTCGGTAAACCTCAGCTAGCACTTATTTCGATTCTAGTTGGTAGAAGACTCCTTCTCCCGCGTGTTTGGCCCTTAAGACCAGTTCCAGACCGGGCTTCAGGTCCTTACGTTCGACTTCGCTGCTTATAGGCGCGAATACCCTCATTCCATCACCGAGCTCGGCTAGTCCGAGCAGGTAAGGGGTCGCATCTTGGAAGGCTGGAGGAGCGAAGTAGACTTCCGTGAATGTTACGAGTTTTCCTTTGCCCTCGATGGGAATCCATGCGATCTCGCTGCCTCGGCATTTTGGGCAGTCAGCACGGGGTGGAAAACATAGCGTGCCGCATTCTTTGCATCGTGTTGCCATGATCTGGTTCTTCTCCAGATATGACACGAAAGGTGTGATCTTCGCCTGGGAGACGTAGCCGAATCTTCCGAATTTCTCGAAGCCCAAGAAATCTACGCCTTGAGAATCGAGACCGCGGAGTACATTCCTATTCCTCCAATGTTCTGGGCCAGTCCGATCTTCGCACCGTCGACCTGTACGTCTCCAGCCTCTCTCCTAAGCTGATGAACTAGACTGGTAATCTGGGAGGCTCCAGTAGCTCCCACCGGGTGTCCTTTGGAGATGAGTCCGCCATCAATATTGACAGGGATTTTTCCTCCAAGGTCGGTCTCGTTGGTCTTGAGAAGCTTAGTTCCTTTTCCAGGCCGAGCAAATCCGAGGTCTTCGTAGTTCAGTATCTCCGTGATCGAGAACGAGTCGTGGA